>Ga0123336_10002091_pt1 | contig 17669 bp, 14 predicted proteins | sample SSSSmetaG_FD_96466 | JGI IMG/M metagenome (GOLD analysis project Ga0123336, IMG submission 96466) | Glacier valley bacterial and archeal communities from Borup Fiord, Nunavut, Canada, to study Microbial Dark Matter (Phase II) - ​SSSS metaG | ecosystem: Environmental > Aquatic > Freshwater > Ice... | reverse complement strand
TTCCCATACCGAACACGGAAGTTAAGCTTTCTAGTGCCGATGATACTTGGGGGGTAGCCCCCTGGGAAAGTAGGTCGTCGCCGAATTTATATGAAAAACACCACGTGAAAACGTGGTGTTTTTGCTATTTCTAAGGACTTTAAATTAAATTAGCTCCTTTGAGTTACTTATTAATTTTATAAATATTTTAGAACTGTATCCCAATTAGGCTCCCATTCTTTTAAGATAATGCTCTTACATCCCATTGCAAGATGTAATTCATTATCATCCCATCTATCACCAATGCCAGCAATGAAATTATTCTTTGCTTTTAGCTCCATTGCAATTTGCATACGTTCTCGTTGGTTTTTTCCCAAGTATACATCACTATCTGGAAATCCAACTTTCTTAAGCCACTTTTTAGTTATTTCTACGTAATTATTAGGTCGTGCTCCAATATATATTAGGTTATATTTTTTTGATAATGAGGTCATACACTCAACACTTCCTTTAGTAGGTAAGTCGTTTAATATATTATCATCCGAGTTAAATTCTGAAGTCCCAACCAAATTAACGCGATGCCTCTCATCACAAATTGTTCCATCAATAAAAACAAGTATAGAATACATATTTGCCCTCCCACAAAATTTATACATAATATTTTTGCAAATACACATCATTTGTTATTCTAATGCTATATTTTAAATATTCTAATGTCAAGTTTATGCAAATTAAACAAATATAGGCTCTCAACCTTGTAATTATTTAATTTGACAATGGAGGAGTCTTGTCGTGCTATGGACAATAATGTTTTTAGCCTATACAGCTTCTTTGTCTGCCCCTTCGTTTCTATAAAATAGGTAGAAACTTGTCATTTTAAATTTTGTGAAAAATCTCGTACAAAGAAGTTATCCCTTTCTAACAAACTTTCTATTGAATTAAAGCCAAGTCTGTGAAGAAGCTCAATAACATAAGGATTGTCAACTGGGGTTTTATAGGATGCAATCTGTCCATATTTATTTACTTGTTCAGCGCCCTTTTCTTTGCTAATTAATGCCTTAGGTCCGCCTACACATCCACCAACACAGCCCATACCCTCAATGAAATTAGCATTAATATTCCCATTTTTAATTTCATTAAGCAGTGCTTTACATTCAGGAACGCCATTAGCTTGTTGAGATTTTAATGGGATAGGTCTATTGGGGCTTAAACGATTAACTGTATTTTGTACCGCTTCGCTAACTCCACCAGTTCTTGCATAAATCCTTCCAGCAGTAGATGAGTGATCTTTTAAATCCTCCTCGAAATCCTCTGGATTTATTTGTGCTATCTCGAAAATATCCTGAACTTCTTGAAATGTTAGAACAAAGTCAACAGCGTCTATAATGTCCTTTTCTTTTGCTTCTGCCTTTTTAGCAACACAGGGACCAATGAAAACAGTCTTTGCCCCTGGGGTTAATTTTTTTATAGAACGCCCACAGGCAACCATTGGCGAAACAGAGGCTGGAATATGAGGCACAAGGAGATCATAAACTTTTCTTATCATAGCAATCCATATAGGACAACAACAACTTGTTAGTACGAAATCCTTATCACTTTGAATAGAATTGTCAAATTCCAGGGCTTCTTTCAGTGTAAGAATATCAGCAAAAAGTGCCACTTCAATCATGCCAGCAAAGCCAAGCTTTTTAAAAGCACTTCTTAGCTTCCCTGGTGATACCTTATCACTGAATTGACTTATAAAAGCGGGTGCTATCATGGCATAAACAGGTGTCGTGCTATTGTTTAGTAGTTCGAATATAGGCAAAATATCTTTTCTGTCTACGAGATTCTTACTTTTACAATTTTCTATGCAATCGGAACAGCCAGTGCATAAATCTTCTGAAACAACTATCCTGCCAGTATCATCTTTTGATAAGGCATTAAAAAAACAGGTTTTTTCACAGTCTGCTTTTTGTTCATCGGGACATTTGCAGTCTGACAGAGAAAAAACAGTAGAATGTTTATCTGGATTAAGCAAACAATCAAGATGTTTTTCATCAAAATCAGGTATTTTCCTTATATCTCTTAACTCTTCATCTACTCTATTTTCTACTGAAGCCTTAGTTAGTCTGTTGTAAAGCGAATAAAAGGATTGCATAATTACCTCCTAGTAGTATAAGGCTATTTGTTACTGCTATTATATGTATATTTTTACTTTTTTACAAGGATGTATATTTATATATTGAACGTACACGTCAATTAATATATTACTTCACAATTATTGCTAAGAATAGTAGTTAAAATATCCTCTTGTGGTTTTACATCAGTGATTATAGCACAGATATTTTGAAAAGAAGTGAGCCTATAAAAAAAGCTTTTTTCCCATTTGCTACTGTCACATAACACGATTGTTTTTTTAGCATTGGTAATCATGTGATGCTTTACAAAAGCCTGTTGTTAATTTGCTTCATATAAGCCAGATTTATCAACTCCACGACAGGATAATATTGCAAGGTCGGCATTATATTTATCAAAAAAATTAGCAGAGTGTTCTCCTACTATGGATGTGGAAGCATTTTTAATGTAGCCACCGGAAATATAAGTTTCAGCGCATTGATTTTCTATTAGATTAAATGCGGTAGCAATTCCATTCGTAACTACGGTAACATGTTTTTTTTCTTTAAGGTAGGGACATATATTTAGCACTGTGGAGCTGCTATCCAAAAAAATGGACATACCATCAGATAAGAAATCAGCCGCTAATTGGCAGATATGTAATTTTGCATCACGGTTTTCTATATCTCTAAATGTATAGGAATATTCATTGTTGCCACTTACTACAATAGACGCTCCTCCTCTGTTTCGGTGGATTAAACCCATATTCTCCAGTTCCATTAAATCCCTGCGTAAGGTTGCCTTACTGCAAAAGAGCTCATTATATAAATAATCTAAGGATAGCTGTTTTTTTGCCTTAAACAAATCCATTATTTTAACACCGCGCTCTGACTTAAACATAAATACACCTTCTTGAAACAAAATGATTTATTATGAAATATAGTATGACATATGAAAGCATAGTTTTCAACAATGTTTCAAAATGTATACATACATTATGCATACTGCTAAACTTGAATTAATTAGATATTTGATTACAGAGGAGACTTTATGGATAGACAGGAATTAAAAGTGCAGATTTGTGATATTTGCCATAAGATGTGGCAACAAGGCTGGGTTGCCGCCAATGATGGAAATATCACGGTAAAAATCAGCGATAATGAGTTTTTAGCAACTCCGACAGGCATGAGCAAGAGCTTTATAACTCCAGAAAAACTAGTGACCATAAACGGAAAGGGAGAAAAAATAGATACGGATAATGAGTATAAGCCATCTAGTGAAATAAAAATGCATATGCGTTGCTATGAGGTACGTCCGGATGTTGGTGCGGTACTTCATGCTCACCCTGCAACTGCTACAGGCTATGCTGTCGCAGGTAAGTCAATGGATGAATATAGCATGATAGAGACAGTAATTGCCATAGGCAGCGTACCATTAACACCATATGGTACACCTAGTACCATGGAGGTACCAGAGGCTATTACTCCATTTCTACCGAATCATGATGTAATGCTTTTAGCAAATCATGGCGCATTGACAGTAGGTGCAGATCTAATCACTGCTTATTACCGGATGGAGACTTTGGAGCTATGGGCGAAAATAAGTTTGACTGCCTATCTGCTTGGTGGCGCAAAGGAGATTAGCAAACCCAATATAGATAAACTGCTGGTCTTGAGAGATAACTATTACCACATAACAGGCAAACACCCAGGCTATAAAAAATATAATCAAAATAGACATTACTAGTTGAATATATCAAAAATGAACGAAGAGATGGTTAATTTAAAAAAGTGTTGTATAAATGGAGATTTTGAGGTGATTTTATGACAACAAGTGTACTTGCTATTGACTTGGGTGCATCTAGTGGGCGCGCTATTTTGTGCAAATAGTTGGCCATCAGTTAGCTTTGCAGCACTTCATGAGATTTAAGCAGATAATAGAAGGTTAAGGCGAATAGTGAATGAAGTATATAAATTGCGAATCGGAGGAAATAGTGATGATTAATTATCCTAAGATTGGGATACGCCCAGTAATTGATGGAAGATGGGGCGGCGTAAGAGAAAGCTTGGAAGCTCAGACGATGGGTATGGCGAAAACAGCTGCTGCATTTATCAGTAGTAATTTACGTTACCCTGATGGCGAACCAGTACAATGTGTGATTTCAAATACCACAATTGGCGGCGGAGCCGAAGCAGCTGCTTGTCAGGAACAATTCAGTACAGAAAATGTGGTTGCTACTTTAACTGTAACCCCTTGTTGGTGCTATGGTACTGAGACCTTTGATATGGATCCCAAAACTATCAAGGCTGTTTGGGGTTTTAACGGTACGGAGCGTCCTGGTGCGGTATATTTAGCTGCAGTTCTTGCAGCTTATGCTCAAAAAGGCTTGCCAGCATTTAGTATATATAGTCATGATGTGCAAGATATCACTGATATTACTTTGGCTGACGATGTTGCAGAAAAAATACTGCGTTTTGCCCGCTGTGCCATTGCCGTAGGTATGATGAAGAATAAGTCATATGTTAACATTGGCGGTGTAGCTATGGGAATTATGGGTAGTTATTGTGATACTCAGATGTTCCAAAAATACTTTGGCATTCGAGCAGAATGGGTGGATATGACAGAAGTTCTTCGTCGTATTACACTTAGAATTTATGACGAGGCTGAGTACCACAAGGCACTTTCTTGGACTAAGGAAAACTGCAAAGAAGGTTTTGACTGTAATGCAGGTAAAATCCTGCCAGATATTATTACCAAATCAAAAGTTGTACCTGCTGATAAGGAATGGGAATTCGTTGTAAAGATGACTATTGTGGTAAAAGATATTCTGTTTGGAAACAAAAAACTGGACGAATTAGGCTGGCACGAGGAGGCACTTGGTAAAAACGCTATTGGCGGCGGTTTTCAGGGGCAGAGGAACTGGACAGACTGGCTTCCAAATGGAGACTTTATGGAAGCAATATTGGCAAGTACTTTTGACTGGAATGGTGCTAAATGCCCTACACCATTTGCTACAGAAAACGACACATTGAACGGAGTTGCTATGCTGCTGGGTACACTTGTTTCCAATACAGCACCATGTTTCCACGATGTACGTACCTATTGGAGTCCTGATGCCTGTGAGCGCGTGACAGGAAAGCGACCAACGGGTTTGGCACAAAATGGTTTTATTCACCTCATCAACTCGGGTGCAACCGCTTTGGATGGTTCTGCAGCTGCTATAAATGCAGAAGGCAAGGGCTGCATGAAGGCTTGGTGGGATATGACAGAGGATGACATTAAGGCTTGTACAAATGCCACAGACTGGTGCCACGCAAATTACGAATACTTCAGAGGAGGTGGGTTTAGCAGTCACTTTAAAACAGCCGCTGAAATGCCCGTTACATTGATAAGGCTTAATATCGTAGAGGGAATAGGTCCTGTACTCCAAATTGCCGAGGGAAACACTGTTGTCTTGCCGGATGATGTCCACAATACTATTGATTTACGCACCGACCCGACATGGCCAACCACTTGGTTTTCCCCTAATCTCACAGGTGAGGGAGCATTTAAGGATGTTTATAGTGTTATGGTAAACTGGGGTGCAAACCATGGTGTAACTGTTTATGGTCATGTTGGCTCAGACTTGATAACCCTGGCATCTATGTTGCGTATTCCTGTGTCCATGCACAATGTGTCAAGGGATAAAATATATCGTCCACATGCTTGGGCAGCCTTTGGGACTGAAAGTATGGAGACTGCTGATTACAAAGCTTGTGATCACTATGGCCCAATATATAACTAAGTTTATCAAACAGTCTTAACTCAAAATTGATTTATTTTATAGATCTAGAAGTAATGTTATATATAAGGATAAAAGAATTTTTGGAGGTTTAATTCAATGGATAATTGTATGGAAGTACCCGAAAATGCACAGAGAACTGCCTGGCTTAGGGATGCAAAATTTGGAATGTTCATACACTGGGGTATATATGCCCAGTTAGCAGGAGAATGGAAGGGGACACTGATTAACCGTATAGGTGAACAAATAATGCGCTTCTGTGAGATACCCGTAAAGGAGTATGAAGAGATTGCCAAGGATTTCAATCCTGTTAAATTTAATGCCGAGGATTGGGTTCTAATTGCAAAGAATGCAGGCATGAAGTACATTGTTATCACAGCCAAGCATCATGATGGCTTTGCAATGTATGAATCAAAATGCTCTCCATATAACATTGTAGATGCTACTCCCTTTAGCCGTGACCCAATGAAAGAGCTTGCTGCGGCTTGTAAAAAGCATGGAATCAAGCTATGTTTCTACTATTCACATTATCAGGATTGGCATCATCCCCATGGAGAATTCAGACCACCTTTATGGAATGGAATGTCAAGAGAAGGTAGAAATTTTGAAATATATATGAAGGAAAAAGCACTGCCTCAAGTAAGGGAGATACTTACGCAGTACGGACCTATAGGCCTGATATGGTATGATACACCAGGGGATATATCAGAGGAGCATGCTCATATTTTTGCTGACCTGGTACATGAGCTTCAGCCGGATTGTCTTGTAAGCCCGAGAGTAGGGCATAATCTGGGGGATTACACCGGGTTCAGAGATAATCAGGTACCGTTGAACGCGGATGCAGAGGTTTGGGAGACATGCGCAACGATGAACGATACTTGGGGATATAAAAAGAACGATCACAACTGGAAATCGGCGGAGACATTGATTCGTCTGCTTGTGAGTATTGTGAGCAGAGGGGGAAACTATCTTTTGAATGTGGGCCCAACTGCTGAGGGCATTATACCGCAACCAAGCGTTGAAAGGCTGCTTGAAATCGGCCAGTGGCTGAAGACCAACGGTGAAGCGATCTATGGTGCTAAAGGGGGGCTACTCCGTAGCGATCTTGGATGGGGTACCTTTACGGCAAAGCCCGGAAGGTTATATGTTCATATCTACGATTGGCCTAAAGATGGTATTGCTTTTTGCGGATTGAAAAACAAGGTCAAAAAGGCCTATTTGCTGGCGGATAAGGATCAAAAAAGCCTTGTTCTTAAACAGAACTATGATAAGGAACTGGATTACCATAAGCTTTCTGTCAGTTTACCTAAAGAAGCCCCAGATAAATATGTTTCAGTCCTAGTACTGGATATAGAAGGAACTGCAGAAATAGATTGCACCTTGATGCAACAGCCCAATGGCGGCATAACACTGGATGGCTTTTTGGCACAGATACATAAGGAAGATGAAAATTCTAAAATTGCCGTTGCTGTAAACGGGGTTGTAGAGAATTGGATGAGTACAGGGGATTGGCTCAGTTGGGATTTTAAAGTGGTTGAACCTGGCATATTCAATATTAGAATGACTACCTTGACTGAAAAGAAAAGTGATGGCGAAGAAGAGGGAGCTTGGGAAGGTGGACATGAATTTACCGTTTTTGCAGATGGTCAGGACGTTAAGTTTACTGTAAAAAAAGATCAGATTACTTTTCCTAAGGATTTGATATACTGGCAGTACATAACCTCGGAATGCGGTCAATTGGTCTTTGATAAGCCTGGCATATACAATTTAAAACTGAAACCTAATTGCTTAAAAACCGATATGGGATTCGGGCCAAAGTTAAAATCTCTGAGTTTAATGCCAAAAAGATAATTACAGTTCAAACTAATAATTAGGCTTGAACCCTCTCCTTCTTAGTAAAAGGTTATGATAATCAAATTAATCCTCGTGAAAATACTTCAAGAGCGGAAGCAGCAGTACTGATATACAGAATATATAATAAGTAAAATATTAGTATAGACCTTTCGGCAAAATACACCAGGGATCGTTAGTTTCCTGGTGCATTTTGTTTTTACAGCAACTATACACCTATTATTGCATCCTTTATTTCTTCAAGGGTATACTTACTAACTTCATTTTGGGAGTTATACAAGATTCTAATAAATCTGCATTTTAGAAAAAAACTTGATAATTTCATAATATGGTATTATTATATCTAATGGGACATTTGACTTATGAGAATTATATTGTAGATTTATACCAATAGGGATTTTAATAATTTTCTTTAGTATAAGTCCTTTAGAGCAGGAGTTGTTAGAAATGGAAGCAAATCTTTTTGTTAAATATGGATATAAAAATACAAAGTCTAGGCAGGCTATATCAGAGATGCTTGAGGATTCACAAAAACCACTTTCTGCTGAAGATATACGTATGCATTTAAAAAACAAGGGAATCTCGGTATATCTTTCAACAGTGTATAGATCCCTAGAACTTCTGGAAAATTTTGGAATAATTAATAAAACAGTAATTAGTGATGGTAGAGCTTTGTTCGAGCTAACTAGAGATGAGCATGCCCACCAGATGATCTGCACAAAGTGTAATAAAATGATACCAGTGGATATTTGTCCAATATCTGAGCTTAAACAGCAGATAGAGAAGTCAACTGAATTTAAAGTTACAGGCCACCGGATTGAAATATTTGGCATATGCTCTGAATGCAGAAATCATAAAGCATAGTATTAAATATATATTTGCCTCATAAAGAGGTAATTTTTTGACGGTTTTTAAATGCGAATAGTTTGCATTTGCACAATAATGTAATATTAATTTGGTTGGCAAAAGTTTGAATAATTAATAAGGTTTAAGCCGCCCACAAATAGGAAGATGAAGGAAAAACTGAATACACACAGAGCAAACGGGAATAATTTGCAAATGGAGGTTATAAAATGAAAAAGCTATTTCTTTATACAATTGTTTTATCTTTTGCAGTATTTATGTTAGGTTGTGCAAATTCTTCAGGTGCAGGTTTTCCTGAAGATAATCAAAAATTAAATGTTGCTACAAGCTTTTATACTATGTATGATTTTGCATCTAAAATAGGTGGGGATAAAGTAAATATAGTTAATATTGTTCCTTCTGGTATGGAACCACATGACTTCGAGCTAAAATCTGGGGATATTACCAGACTTCAAAAGGCAAAAGTTTTTATTTATAACGGCGCTGGTATGGAAAATTGGGTTGATAAGGTTGTAACATCGGCAAATAATAAAGATTTGATTTTGGTGGAAGCTTCTAAGGGAATTAAACTTTTAGAGGGTAGCGCTGTCCATGAAGGTGAGAAAAAAGGAGAGAATGTCCTTCAATACGACCCTCATGTTTGGTTGAACCCCCAGAACGCAATCTTGGAGCTTTCAGCAATTAAGGATGCATTTGTGAAAGCAGATCCCAAAGATAAAGATTATTTCGAACAAAACTTTGAAACATATAAAGTTAAAATAAATGAGCTGGACAAAGAATATAAATCAGTGGTTAGTAGTTTTAAGAAAAAAGAAATTGTTGTAGCCCATGCAGCTTTTGGATACTTATGTGATGCATATGGATTAAAACAGGTGGCTATAGAAGGCTTGAATGCTGAATCCGAGCCAACAGCAGCTAGAATGGCTGAGATATCCAAGTATGCAAAGGAGCAAAAATTTAAGGTGATATTTTTTGAAGAACTTGTTAGTCCTAAGGTAGCCCAAACAATTGCAAAGGAAGCTGGAGCGCAAACTGAAATGTTAAATCCACTTGAAGGTATATCTGATGATGCTAAAAAGCAAGGAAAAGAATATATATCTATTATGCGAGATAATTTAGAGTCACTTAAAAAGGCATTAAACTAATTAAATTATTATTGAACTAAGGGGAGTTATAGTGGAAAATGAAATAATAAATGTTAAAAACTTAAGTTTTAACTATGGAAATAGTCCAGTCCTAGAAAATGTTGATTTTTCAGTTTATCAAGGCGATTTTGTTGGACTGGTTGGTGAAAATGGCTCTGGGAAAAGCACCCTCATAAAACTGATAGCAGGAATGGAAGAAAGATTTGAAGGGAGTATAAAGCTTTTCGAAAAGGATATTAAAACTATAAGAAAGTCAGGATACATTGGCTTTGTACCACAAAAAGCTAATGCTTTTAATACAGACTTTCCTGCTACAGTTGAGGAAATTGTTGGACTGAATGTATACCAAGGAATAGCATTTCCTTGGACGAAGCGCCTGGAAAGGCATAAGAAGGTAGAACGAGCCCTTGAACTAGTGGGAATGCAGAACTATAGCAAAAGTATGATAGGAAGGCTCTCAGGTGGTCAACAACAGCGAGTTTTTATTGCTAGAGCCCTGGCTGGTTCTCCTCAGGTTTTGCTCATGGATGAGCCAACTGTTGGAATTGATGCCAAATCTCAGGAAGCCGTTTATTGCCTGCTTGCAAGACTGAACCAAAGACTTGGAATAACTATTGTCATGGTTACCCATGATATTGCGGCTGTAACTTGGCATGCTAATAAATTAGCTCTTTTAAACAATGGGAATATACGTATGTTGGATCCTGAGAAAGATACTGATAGAGAATATATTTCAAAGGAATATGGATATAATTTTGATCCTAATAGTGTGAGGCATAATTGCAGCAACTGCGAAAAATGGGGGGAAACGATTTGATACCAGAAATTTTACAATATTCTTTTATGCAAAAGGCTCTCATTGTGGGCTTACTGATAGCAATTATAACACCACTAATTGGACTTACTGTTGTTTTGAAAAGACTTTCAATGATTGGGGACTCACTATCTCACACCTCGCTAGCTGGTGTTGCAGCAGGTCTTGTAATAGGAGTAAATCCTGTTTTAGGAGCTATTGTCTTTGCAATTATAGCTGCTTTTGCAATAGAAAGGGTTCGGAAGATTTTTAAAAGCTACTCAGAGATTGCTATTGCAATAATTATGTCCACTGGAATTGGCCTTGCTGGTATACTTTCAAGCTATGTGAAAAACATGGCTGATTTTAACAGCTTCCTCTTTGGAAGTATAGTTGCTACCAGTAACTTAGAGATAATCCTAGTCTTTGTTCTGGGGATTCTGGTAGTTGCAGCAGTTGTTATTCTATACAGAGAGCTTATGTACATAGCATTTGATGAAGAATGTGCAGCACTTGCTGGAATTCCAGTTGGTGGTGTGAATTTCCTATTTACCATATTGACGGCAGTAACTGTTTCGGTATCGGCAAGAACCGTAGGAACTTTGGTAGTTTCATCTCTTCTTGTACTTCCAGTTGCCTCTGCCATGCAGGTTTCAAAGAGCTATAAGGCAACTACCTTTATATCTGTAATATATGCTGTTATAGCGACCATGACAGGACTTATTGTTTCTTTCTACGGGGATCTGAGGCCTGGAGGTACTATTGTACTTATAGCAGTATTTATGTTAATACTTTCAATAGGGTATGGCAAAGTAATTAGGAAAGAATGAACCTTATTCCCAAAATGATTAATATTTATATGAGAAATAACGAAATCTTCCGTTAAATTATATGCTTTTTTTTGTATCATTACAAAATTTAGTAGGACAATTATGGATTAATACTAATTTTTAATATATTATTAGCACTCTCTTAAAGAGAGTGCTAAATTTGTCTTGACACTTCATTTTTAAGAGTAGTATTATATTATCATTGAATCAAAAGAAGGGGATGTTTCTAAATGCAACAAGAAAACGGTAATATTTCTATTAATACTGAGAATATTTTTCCAATAATAAAGAAATGGCTCTATTCTGAAAAAGACATTTTTGTCCGAGAAATAGTGTCAAACTCAAGTGATGCCATCAGTAAATTTAAAAAGTTGGCGGCTATTGGTGAAGCCCAGGTTGGGGAAGATGAAAAGTTTTATATTAAAGTCTTTGTAAACAAGACAAATAAGACAATAAAAGTTGTTGATAATGGTATCGGAATGACTGCTGAGGAAGTTAAGAAATACATTAATCAGATTGCTTTCTCGGGAGCGAAAGATTTTCTTGAAAAATATAAAGATAAGACAGACGACGGGCAGATAATTGGACACTTCGGACTTGGCTTTTATTCAGTATTTATGGCGTCAGACAAGGTCCATCTAGATACTCTTTCATACCAGAGTGGGGCTGAAGCTGTAAGGTGGATCAGTGATGGTGGAACTGAGTTTACAATGGAGGCCTCAGACAAGACAGAGAGAGGTACCACGGTTACTCTATTTTTAAGTAGCGATAGCGAGGAATATTTGGAAGAGTACAAGCTTCGCTCTATACTAACTAAATACTGTAATTTTATGCCTAATGAAATATTTTTAATAGATGAAGAGGCTAAAGTTGAAGAGAAGAAAGAAGGAGAAGAAGAAAAGGTTCCTACTCCTTTGAATGATATACATCCTCTATGGCTTAAGAATCCAAAGGATTGTACAGATGAGGAATATAAGGAGTTTTACAGTAAGGTTTTCATGGATTTCAATGAACCTCTTTTCTGGATTCACCTTAATATGGATTATCCTTTTAATTTAAAGGGTATTTTGTACTTCCCTAAGTTGAAGCATGAATTTGAAGGTAATGAAGGACAGATAAAGCTTTACAACAATCAGGTATTTGTAGCAGACAATATTAAGGAAGTTATCCCAGAATTCCTTCTGCTTTTAAAAGGTACAATTGACTGTCCTGACCTCCCTCTTAATGTATCGAGAAGCTTTTTACAAAATGACGGATATGTTAAGAAGATTTCAAACCATATTACAAAAAAAGTTGGGGACAAGCTAATCTCTATATTTGAGAATGAAAGAGAAAGCTATAATAAATATTGGGATGACATCAATCCTTTTGTTAAATACGGCTGTTTAAGAGAAGAAAAATTCTATGACAGAGTTAAGGATATTGTAATTTACAAAACCATTAACGGAGAGTATGTTACATTAAAGGATTATCTAGAAAAAAATAAGGAAAAACATGAAAACAAGGTATTCTATATTACCGACGAGAGACAGCAGGCTCAGTATATAAAGATGTTTAAAGATCATGGATTTGATGCAGTTATACTAAGCAACATTATAGATGGACACTTTATTCAGTTCCTTGAAACGAAGGAAAGCAGTACTAAGTTTACGAGAATTGATGCGGATATCTCAGACCTTATGAAGGAAAAGATTGAGGAGACAGAAGACACAAAGGCGCTGTCGGAGGAAATGGAGAAACTCTTCAAGGAGGCACTTGGCAAGGAAGATTTAAAGGTACAAGTTGAGTCACTTAAGACTACCACAATTCCAGGAATGATATCAATTTCCGAGCAATCTATGAGAATGCAGGAGATGAGCAAATATTTGGGTGGTGGTATGAATATGATGGGCTCATTCCCACTTGAAGAAACTCTAGTGCTGAACTGCAACAATAATTTGATTAAAGCGCTGAAGGATTTAAAAGAAAAGGAAGGCAGGGAAGAGGATGTGAAGCTTATTGCTAGACACATTTATGACCTTGCAGTTATGAGCCACAGACCTTTGGAGAGTGATGCAATGACTAAGTTCATTGAGAGAAGCAATGTAATAATGGAGAAAATTGCACTGTAGAAATTACAAAAAAATTGAAATTTACCTAAGAATATGATTATTTATCACAACGAGGAAGAGAAGAAAAAGTCTCTTTCTCGTTTGCTTTCTATGTCAATTTGAAATATTAACGCTTTTGTAGCATTCCGCAGAGGAATGTTTACCATAATATGTGTAGAAATGGCTCTTTTCAAGTATTGATTAAGCGGTTATAATGTTCATATTGCTAAGATTTGTTTTTCATTTAGGAGATAGATATGCAGAATCGTTTAAGAGAAGTTGATTTTATCCGGGCATTCGCAGCACTTTCAGTAGTAGCTATCCATGTAACAGGCTCCTATATTTATTCTAGCAGTGGAGCTTTTTTATGGAATTTAACCATGCGCTATGCAGTACCTCTTTTTATTATTTTATCAGGATTCGTTCTTTTTCAATCTGAAAAAAACAAAAAGAGTTTTTCATGTGTAACGTTCTGGTCAAAAAGACTTAAAAAAATACTGATTCCATATGTATTATGGAATATGATTTATATGATTTATTTTTCAAGACATGACATGGTTAAAATAACCGGAAATATATCTGGATTTTTAAAGGATCTTGGAATTAATTCTTTAACAGGTAAAGGAACATACCATCTATACTTTATGCTTATTGTTCTACAGCTGTATCTTTTTTACCCACTGATAAGGCTGGCAGCGAGAAAATATATGAAGACTACGTTGCTTGTGAGTTTTGGTATAACACTATATTGCCAAACAATAATTTATCTTGGAGTTCAAAATAAAGTTGCCATACCTCAAACCTATATTCCTTTTTTTATGCTGCTTCCAGTATGGGTTTTCTTCTTTGTTTTTGGAATGTACTTTTCAAGTAATATTGAGTCATTGAAAGAGAAGTTTGTAGGCAAATATATTATTACTGGAGCTTTGTGGGCTATTAGTCTTATGATTTTGATTATTGATACAAAGCTAACCAAGACACAGGAGATTTCTATGAAGCCGTCTGTTATTGTATATTCTATTTTGTCATTTGTCTTTTTCTACTGTGTTGCATATAAATTTGCCAATACAAGAAACCCCATTGGAAGGCTGCTGGACTTTTTATCAGAACAATCTTTTTTAATTTACTTTTCTCATGTGCTTTTCCTAGACATGGTAGTCTCGTTTTCTTATATTGCAGGCTTTGGTGAGTATTGGGAAAGTAGCAGGCATCAGGTTTCACTTTATATTGCTACAGTTGCTGTTTCTTCATTATTTGCATATATAATGAGCTATACTCCAGTGTCACTGTTAATTGGCGGAGTACACAAAAGACACTTATCGAACTTTTTCAATAAAAAAACTGATCAGAACGTGCAAATATAAAATATTAGCGTCCAATTACTTTGTGAAGGTTTTGTTAAATAGCTAAAATATGGTTACATATTTTAGCTATTTATGTTATCATAATTTTATTAATCTCGTAATATGGAAGGCGGTATTTATGTATGAAAAATAGGTTTAAAAGGTTAATCGCAGTAGCTCTGGTTCTGACCCTACAATTTTCCAGTCCCTTAAAGGCTAGCGCAAAGGATACAAGTTTTAATGATGATGAAATATATAATTATATAAAAACTATGGTAGATATGGTTAAGACAAAATATAATGGCGAATTTGATGATAAGGCTGTTCTACAGGGCATGCTAAAAGGGCTTTTCAGTAAATTTGACCCATATACTACATATTATTCAAATGATGAAGCAGATGGCTTTTTTGACACGATGAGTGGACAAGTCTCAGGAATTGGAATTCAGATGTCACAAAGTAATAATAATGTAATTATTGGGAAAGTGTTACCAAAGTCGCCTGCCGAAAAAGCTGGAATTATAGGTGGAGACATAATTACTGCAGTAGATGATAAAGATATAACTGGTCTTACGAATGAAGGAATATCTGAACGAGTTAGGGGTGTAAAGGGCACTCAGGTAAAGATTACAGTTAATAGAAACGGAGTTAATAAGGACTTCGAAATAATTAGAGATGACGTAGTTGTTCCTTCAGGTTCATATAGAGATGAAAATGGAATTGGATACATAAAGCTTAATATATTCAGCGCAAACTCCGCGCAATTTATAAGTGAAGCTTTGTCATATATGGATTCAAAGGAAATAGATAAAATTATACTTGATCTTAGAGATAATCCAGGAGGAGAGGTTGAACAAGCAGTACAGATTGCTTCTAATTTTGTTCCAAATGGAGTAATAGTTTCATTAGATTTTAAGGACCCTTCAATGGAAGATAAAGTATATAGATCCGAACTGGAAAAAATTAAATATAAATTAGCTGTTTTAGTTAATGAAAATAGCGCCAGCGCATCAGAAATAGTAACTGGAGCAGTGCAAGACTCAAAATCTGGAGTAATAATAGGAACTAAGACCTTTGGAAAAGCTAAGGTACAAAGTGTGCTTCCACTTCTTACGCCTGAAGCATATGAAAAATATAAGGCTATGCTAGGAGTAGATGTTGTTGATGCTTACGATATTATGCAAAATTATGGAATAAAGCCATTGGAAAGAGAGATTCAAGGCTGGACAAAAATAACTACTGGCAGATATATGACGCCAAACGGCAGGATGATTGATTTAAAGGGTATAGAACCTGATATTTACATAAAGGACAACACTGAGGAGAGTTCCTTTGATATAAATGAATTAACGCCTTTATCAAATGATGCTATTTCAAAGGACAGCATAACAGTGGATGATATTGTGAAAGTTAAAAAGCTGCTATCCCTTGCTGGATACAAAATTAGCGACTTTTCAAATACTTTTGACAGTACTACAATAAATGAATTAATCAAGTTTCAGCAAGATAGAAGTTTTGAAGCCACAGGCTTTGTGGATTCAACTACTAGAGATGCACTGAATGGCATCTTAAATTTGACGAATGTGATGGTAAATAGAGGATATTACAAGGCTATTGAACTATTAAATAAATAGTTTATTTATTAAAAGTGATTTTTGCAAAATTGAGTTTTAAAAGAGATTCTTCGGTTACTACACTCCCTCAGAATGACGAAGCTAATGCCATTTTGAGCATAAGCGAAGAATCTTTTTTCATACTCTTTTTCATTTTGAGAAGTACCTTTTAATTTTCATTATTTTGTTGTATAATCTCCTATAATAGAGGATTACTTATAGAGACTTTTATTTACAACTATCTAATGATTTCTAAAGAAACGTGGAGGGCAAATCGTGAAAAATTATTTAAAAGGTGCTTGGGCATCTTTGAAAGACTATATGATACTTGATATTGTATTTATTGTATTTCTTGTACCGATTATTAGCCTTGGCAAGAATAATTTAATTATTTGGGTACAATATTATAGTTTTGCAATATTCTTGGCAATGCTATCAATAATGTATGTGGATTTCCATTATCTTGCTGTTAAAGAAAAAAGGCCACAATATGACTTAAAACCATTTCCCCTTAAAGGTTTTATATATGGGATTATATCTTTAATACCAATGGGCATATTTAGCCTCATTTATGTAATGCTTAGATTCTCCGATCCAATATTTGATAGAATGAAGCATCTTGTATTTAACTGTTTAGTTGGGCCTGAATATTGGCTTGTTAAGTTGGGTAATGAAACTACTTTAGCATATGTCGGTGCTATTTTATTAATCCCATTAATTACTGGAGTAGCTTATTTAGCAGGGAACCAAGGCTTTTATATAAAAAAGAGAAATAAACCTGGATTTTATATCGATAAAAATAAAGACAGAGGTGCTAAACGTTGACAGGAAAAGAAGCAGAGCTATTTGAAGATTTTAATAAAATAATAGAGCAGACATTTGATGAATTAATTTCTAGTATAAGTGAAGACAACTTGTTTAAGCTTGATGAGAATATGATATCTGAATCTTTAAAGGTTAAAGAAGTATCATGGCAAAAAGAAGGGAAAGTATATTTGGACGGGTTAACTCCTGAACAATTTTTTTCGACTATAAAAGATACTGATATTTTGCTTAAAATGTTTGAGCTGGCGGCTATAACTTGTGACAGAGATATCCCTGATGTATTGACCCAGACTTTAATTGATGCTGGTGCGAATGTTGAGGAGAGGCTTTTAGATATTGCTCTTGATGAACAATATAGGAGAGATACAGAAAATATTGTTATTGCTGCTGCAGCGATTTTTGTACTTGGAAATACACACCGAGCAGAAGTAGTACAGAGCCTCCTGACCGTTCTCTTA
>Ga0123336_10002090_pt1 | contig 17679 bp, 12 predicted proteins | sample SSSSmetaG_FD_96466 | JGI IMG/M metagenome (GOLD analysis project Ga0123336, IMG submission 96466) | Glacier valley bacterial and archeal communities from Borup Fiord, Nunavut, Canada, to study Microbial Dark Matter (Phase II) - ​SSSS metaG | ecosystem: Environmental > Aquatic > Freshwater > Ice... | reverse complement strand
TCTCGCCCACAGGCACGGCCACGGAAATCGCCATGCACCGCTCGCCGGCGCTGCCGAAACCGGCGCCCACCAGCGCATCAACCGCCATGTCCATATCCGCATCCGGCATGATCACCATGTGGTTCTTCGCACCACCGAAACACTGCACGCGCTTGCCGTGCCGCGCCGCAGTCTCATAAATATACGCGGCAATCGGCGTGGACCCGACGAAACCCACCGCCTTTATCCGAGGCTCCTCCAGGATCGCGTCCACCGCACCCTTGTCGCCATTCACAACGTTGAAGATACCGTCGGGCAGCCCCGCTTCCTTGAACAGTTCCGCCAGCCGCAACGGCACGGACGGATCACGCTCCGACGGCTTCAGGATGAACGCATTGCCACAGGCAATCGCCGGTGCCGCCTTCCACAGCGGAATCATCGCCGGGAAATTGAACGGCGTAATCCCGGCCACCACCCCCAGCGGCTGACGCATGGAATACACATCGATGCCCGTGCCCGCGCTGTCGCTATACTCGCCCTTCAACAGATGCGGAATGCCGATGGCAAATTCGGCCACTTCCAAACCACGCTGAATATCACCACGGCTATCCGGAATGGTCTTGCCATGTTCGCTGCTCAGCAGCCGCGCCAACGCATCCATGTTCTGGTTGACCAGCTCCACGAACCGCATCAACACACGCGCACGCCGCTGCGGATTGGTCGCCGCCCATCCCACCTGCGCCGCCGCCGCCACATCCACCGCCTGCGCCATCTCCGCGCGGCTGGCCAACGGCACGCGCGCCTGCACGGCGCCGGTATTGGGATCATACACGTCGGCAAAGCGCCCAGACGTGCCAGCCACGTGCCGGCCGCCGATGAAATGCGATAAATTCCTGGCCATCTGGTGCCGCTCCCGGAGGTTTTTTCGAGACAAAGCACGGAAGGCGAAGAAGGGCAAAGGCAAGCAAGCAGTCCTTTTTTAGAAAAAAAGGACCAAAAAACTTTTGCTCCTGGGCTTCGGAGCGGCTTGCCTTCCGTCTGCCCAGGAGGCACCAACCCGCAATGCCCGGAACCCTCAACGGCCTTCGCATCGTGGAATTCGCCGGCATCGGCCCGGCACCATTCTGCGCCATGATGCTCGCCGATCACGGCGCCGAAATCATCCGCATCGAACGCCCAGGCGCCCCCGCACTCCCGAACGACCCGCTCCTCCGCTCCCGCCGCTCGCTGGCCATCGACATGAAAAAACCCGGCGCCATCGCCCTCCTGCGCGATCTGTGCCGCGGTGCCGACGGCATCATCGAAGGCTTCCGCCCCGGCGTCATGGAACGCCTCGGCCTGGGTCCGGACGTGCTGCTCTCCAACCGCCCAAGGCTCGTCTATGGCCGCATGACCGGCTGGGGCCAGACCGGACCGCTGGCGCACACCGCCGGCCACGATATCGACTACATCGCCATCTCCGGCGTGCTCCACACCATCGGCCGCGCGGGCCAGCCGCCTGTGCCGCCCGTCAATTACCTGGGCGATTTCGGCGGCGGCGGCATGCTGCTGGCCTTCGGCATGGTCGCGGCCCTCCTCGCCGTCCGCATGGGCGCACCCGGCCAGGTGATCGACGCCGCCATGACAGACGGCTCCGCCCTGCTCGCCGCCATGACCTGGGGCATGCACGCCACCGGCCTGTGGCAGGATCAGCCCGGCACGAACTTCCTTGATGGCGCCGCGCATTTCTACGACACCTATGTCTGCGCGGATGGCAAATACCTGGCTGTCGGCGCGATCGAGGGGCCGTTCTACGCCACCCTGCTCGCCAAACTGGGCCTGGCCGAAGACCCCGCCTTCACCGCCCAGATGGACCGCGCCGCCTGGCCCGCACTGAAGCAGAAGATGGCCGCAGTCATCGCCACGCGCACGCGCGACGACTGGGCCGCCGCCTTCGAAGGCACGGATGCCTGCGTGGCCCCCGTCCTCTCGCTGGCCGAAGCGCCGCACCACCCCCACAATGCCGCGCGCGCCACCTTCACAGACGTCGGCGGCACGCTTCAACCGGCCCCAGCACCCCGCTTTTCCGCAACCGCCGCGGCAGCACCCCGTGCCCCGACCGTGCCAGGCGCGGACGCGGCCGCCATCCTCGCAAGCCTGGGCTACGACGAAGCGCGCTGCGCGGCGTTGCGCCAAGCCGGTGTGCTTGGCTAAGCCACCAAAAAACCCACTGGGAGCCATCATGGACATCACCAACTGCGCCGCCATCGTCACCGGCGGGGCCAGCGGCCTCGGCGCCGCCTCCGCCCGCGCGCTGGCCGCAGCCGGCGCCCGTGTCACCATCTTCGATCTCAACGCAGAACAGGGCACCAGCCTGGCCCACGAAATCGGCGGCCTGTTCCACCAGGTGAACGTCACCTCGGACGCAGATGTGGAAGCCGGCTTCGCCGCCGCCCGCGCAGCACACGGGCAGGAACGTATCCTGCTGAACTGCGCCGGCACCGGCAATGCGCGCAAGACCGCGGGACGCGACAAGAAGACAGGCGAGATCAGACATTTTCCGCTCGCCGACTTCGCCCGCATCATCGACATCAACCTGATCGGCACCTTCCGCTGCATCGCCCTTTCGGCCGCCGGCATGCTGACACTCGACCCACTGGAACACGGCGAGCGCGGCGTGATCATCAACACCGCCTCCGTCGCTGCACAAGACGGGCAGATCGGCCAGGCATCCTATGCCGCCTCAAAAGCCGGCGTGGTCGGCATGACACTGCCGATCGCCCGCGATCTGGCCGAAGACGGCATCCGCGTGAACACCATCATGCCCGGCATCTTCGATACGCCCCTGCTGCAAGGCGCGCCCGACAACGTGAAGCTGGCGTTGGCAGCTTCCGTGCCGTTCCCGAAGCGCCTGGGTGTGCCGGTGGAGTTTGCATCACTCGCGCTGGAGATGGTGCGGAACGGGTATTTCAACGGGGAGAGCGTGAGGCTGGACGGGGCTATCCGGATGGCGCCGCGATAGAGGAAGGAAGGAAGAACTTCTTTTTGAAAAAAGAAGCAAAAACTTTTGTCAGTTTGGCGGCGTCCAGGATGGAGAGGGCGCTTCCCTGCGTGATACAGGCGGGTGGGATTGCACGGGTGCATTTCCGCACGCGGCTCGCGATCGACAACAAGCTTGCGGATAGCCAGTTCGATCCTGTCACCATCGCGGACCGCGCGATCGAGCAGTTCCTGCGTGAACGGCTGCATGCACAGGATAGCGGGCTGCGCATCATCGGCGAGGAATTCGGCACCTCCGGGGATGGCGACGATTACTGGATCATCGACCCGATCGACGGCACCCGCGCCTTCATCAGCGGCATGCCCACCTGGGGCATCCTGCTCGGCCTCGTGATGGATAGCCGCGCCGTCGGCGGCATCATGCATCAGCCCTTCACCGGCGAAACCTTCATCGCCGACCCGGAACGTGGCGCGCGACTTCTTCACTGCGGCACAGAAACTGCACTGCACACCAGCACCAAGACAAACCTTGCCGACGCAATCCTCTACAGCACCGATCCCAGCATCATCGAACAAGGCGGCCTCACCGCCAACTTTGCAAAACTCGCAAACGCCTGCCGCCTGCAACGCTGGGGCGGCGATTGCTACGCGCTGGCTCTGGTGGCGCAAGGCAGTATCGACCTGATGGTGGAAGGCTTGCTGGCCCCCTACGACATCGTGCCGCTGATCCCCATCATCGAACACGCCGGCGGCATCATCACCGACCTGCAAGGCAACAGCCCTTTATCCGGCGGCAGCGTGATTGCGGCGGCGACGCCGGCGCTGCACGAGGCAGCACTGGCCTATCTGTGCGCCCGCTTCTAGGTCATGCGTATCGCTGGAGAGATATCGCCTCCCTGCCAAATGCGAACAGACAAAAGCTTTTTGCTTCTTTTTCTCGAAAAAGAAGGTCTTGCCTTGCTTCCTGCTGCACAATCCAAGGGATTCCTTGCACTGAATTCCAGACGGCCATTCCCGAAACGAAGCTCATGCGATCGACAGCCTTCTGGCAGATAACCGCCGCCCTGTTCATCTGCACCGCAGCCAGAGCGCAAACCGCCGCACCACCCGAAGAAATCGAAGTCACGGCAACCCGCATCCCCGAGCGTGCAGATAACGTACCAGCGGACATTACCATCATCACCGGCGATGAATTGCGCGCCCGTCATGCGACAAATCTGCGGACGGCACTCGCTCTCGTGCCCGGAGTCGAGGCGCCACAAGGCGGCGATGCAGGCCCCGCCAGCGCCGTGCCATCCATCTGGGGCCTGCACGAATTCGATGCGTTCCTTCTGGTGGTGGACGGCGTGCCCTGGGGCGGCGCATTCAATCCATCTATCCCCACACTCGATCTTGCCAATGTGCAGCGCATCGAGGTACTGAAAGGATCGGCCCCGGTCATCTACGGTGCCACCGCATTCGTGGGCGTGGTACAGGTGATCCACAACAAGGCCGGCAGCGCCCGCAACCAGCTCACAGTTGGGGCCGGCGAACACGGCTCCGCCCGCGGCCAGGCATCCTTCAATCTGCCTTCAACTGGCAGCCTGCAACAATCCCTCAGCCTCGATGCGCAATCACTCGGCTATGCGAATGACCGTTCGAGTGTCGCCGACGGACACGCGCTATATCGCGCCACGATGAATGCCGGGCCAGGCGATTTGCGCTTCGATGCGGACATCACATTCGTCCGTACACGCCCGTTCAGCCCCGTTGTGCGTGACGGCACAAGCCTGACATCGATCACGCCCATCGACGCAAACTACAATCCCGAGGATGCACGGATTGATGAAAACCGCTATCACGCCGTGCTCGGCTACACCCTGCCCACGCGGTTTGGCGCCTGGGAAAGCACGGTCTCCATCGCGTATTCCGACATCGCCGACATCCGCGGCTTTCTGCGTTCCAGCCTGATAAACGACGGCTCGGAAAATGCCGATTCGCAAAACCAGCGCCGCCACATCCTCGACACCTATTACGACACGCATCTCTCCACCGATCCGCTGCCCGGCCTCGACCTGGTGGCAGGCGCCGATCTGCTCTACGGGAACGCGCGGCAAGCCAGCATCAACGGTGCCTATTATGCGTCCTTACGCGGCAATCCCACACCGCCGCCCACCACGGCGCTGCATGTCGACGAGATCAACACCATCACCGACGACCGCGTATTTGCCGGCCAGTATGTGCAGGCCGACTGGAAGCCCAACCAGGCCATCGACATCACCGCCGGCATCCGCCTGAACGAGACATATGAGAATCGTATGTCAAAACATATAGATGGCTTCGACCAGACTCTCGATCTCGGCAACACCTCGCACAGGAGCACGACCCGGCCTACGGAAAGCGCCGGTATCAGCTACGCGCCTTTGGCCACAGCGCGCGGCGCGCTGGTGCTGTATGCGGATGTGCGGGAAAGCTTCAAGCCGGCCGCCATCGACTTCGGCCCGGACTACACACCGAACATCTTGCGGCCGGAGCGTGCCTTGGCCGTCGAAGCCGGCATCAAAGGCAAGATCGCGAATGGCCGGCTCCATTACGGGCTGGAAGCATTCCAGCTCGATTTCCAAAATCTTGTCGTTGCCACCACGGCGGCCGACGGCACACCGCTGAGGCAGAATGCCGGCGGAGAGCGTCTGCGCGGCGTGGAAGCCGACCTGGTCTACACGCCTCGCCCCGATCTTTCCCTGCACCTGACTGCAAGTGATCACGAAGCGCGGTTCACGAACTACATCGCCACGGAAGGCGGCGCGAACGTGAATGCGGGTGGCAAGCTTTTGCCGCTATCGCCGCGCACGCTTGTGTCCACCGGCCTCATCTACACGCCAGCCCAGGGCATCACCGCCCACGCTGTGCTGAATTATGTCGGCCGCCGCTACCTGGACATCGCCAACACCGCGCCCGTCTCTGCCTACGCCACGGTGGATGCATCGCTAGGCTACCGGTTCAGCCGCTACGCCCTAATCCTATCCGGCACCAACCTGTCCGACGAACGCCCCCCCGTCACCGCCAGCGAATTCGGCGACGCCTCCTTCTACCGCCTCCCCGGCCGCCAAGTCTTCCTGGACGCCAGCATCACCTTCTAACAGACAAAAGTTTTTTGGTCCTTTTTTCCAAAAAAGGACTGCTTCCCTTCCTTGCTCTCCCTGCCTACCCTCCAAGCTCCCCACCGTAGAGGCCTCTCCATGAACCGCCTGGCACTCGCCCTCTGCACCGCCCTGTCCGCCACCCCGCTCGCCACTGCCGCCGAGCTACAATCCGTCGACCCATCCCTGTTCAGCGCCATGCACTGGCGCGGCATCGGCCCCTATCGCGGTGGCCGCGCGCTGGCCGTCACCGGCGTCACCGGCGAACCTGGCCTGTTCTATTTCGGTGCTGCCGCCGGCGGCGTGTGGAAGACGATCGACAGCGGTGCCACCTGGAAGCCGATCTTCGACTCCCAACCCAATTCCTCCATCGGCGGCATCGTGGTTGCCCCCAGCAATCACAACATCGTCTATGTCGGCACTGGCGAAGGCGCATTGCGCGGCAACATCACCTATGGCGACGGCGTCTATAAATCCACTGACGCCGGCAAGACCTGGACGAATATCGGCCTGCGCGACACGCGCCAGATCGGCGTCATCATCGTCGATCCGCACAACCCGGATATCGTGCTCGTCGCAGCTTTGGGACACGCCTTCGGCCCCAACACGGAACGCGGTATCTTCCGCACCACCGATGGCGGCAAAACCTGGAACAAGGTCCTCTACAAGGACGACACCACCGGCGCGATAGACGTCACCTTCGATCCTACCAATTCCGGCATCGTCTACGCTGCCCTCTGGCAAGTCCGCCGTCAGCCCTGGAATTTTTCGTCCGGCGGCCCCGGCAGCGGCCTCTATCGCTCCACCGATAACGGCGCCACCTGGACACAACTGCAAGGCAACGGCCTGCCCTCCGGCATTCTCGGGCGCATCGACATCTCTGTCTCCGGCGCCGACCCGAAACGCATCTTCGCCATGGTCGAAGCAAAAGACGGCGGCCTCTACCGCTCGGACGATAGCGGCGATCATTGGCAACTCATCAGCCAGGACGGCCGCATCCGCCAGCGCGCCTGGTATTTCTCCAAGATTTACGCAGACCCGAAAGCGCGTGACACCGTCTACGCACTCAACACCGGCATGCTGCGCTCCAAAGACGGCGGCAAGACCTTCGATCTCGTCTCCGCCACCCACGGCGACCATCACGGCCTGTGGATCGATCCCGCCGATCCGCGTCGCCTGATCAACGCCAACGACGGCGGCGCCAGCGTCTCGCTCGATGGCGGAGACACCTGGTCCACCCAGGAAAACCAGCCGACCGCGCAATTCTACCACGTCGCCGTCGACAACCGCTTCCCCTACTGGGTCTATGGCGCGCAACAGGACAATTCCAACCTTGCCGTCGCCAGCTACGACGATGAGGGCGTCATCACCCCGCGTGACTTCTATCCCGCCGGCGGCGGCGAATGCGGCTTCGTCCTGCCCGATCCGCGCGATCCTCTGATCATCACCAGCAATTCCGAGAACTTCATCGGCATCTACGACAAGCACATTGAACAGGTGCGCGACATCAGCGCCTGGCCGGTCGATAATTCCGGCCACCCCGCCGGCGAACTGGCACACCGCTTCAATTGGACATCGCCGATGATCCTCTCGCCGCACGATCCGGACACCACCTATGTCGGCTCGGAAGTCGTCTGGAAAACCACCAACCACGGCCAGAACTGGCAGGTGATCAGCCCCGACCTCACCCGCAACGATAAATCCAAACAGACCGCATCCGGCGGCCCGCTCACGAAAGACATCACCAGCGTCGAATACTACGACACCATCTTCGCGCTCGCCGAATCCCCAGTCCAGCGCGGCATGATCTGGGCCGGCACCGATGACGGCCTGGTCCAGCTAACAACCGACGACGGTGCGCACTGGTCCGCCATCACCCCGCACGACCTGCCCGAATGGGGCTCTGTCGACATGATCGAGGCCTCGCGTTTCGACGCCGGCACAGCCTACATCGCCGTCGATCGCCACAAGCTCGACGACACCAAACCCTACGCCTTCAAAACGACCGACTCAGGCAAGACCTGGACCAGCATCACCGCCGGCCTGCCGGACGGCGCCATCGTCCACGCCGTGCGCGAAGATCCTACCAAACGCGGGCTGTTGTACGTCGGCATCGAACAGGGCGTCTTCGTCAGCTTCGATGACGGTGCACACTGGCAAAAACTGCAACTCAACCTCCCCGCCTCCCCCATCCACGACCTGGTCGTCAAAGGCGACGACCTCGTCGTCGCCACCCACGGCCGCTCCTTCTGGGTCCTGGACGACCTCACCCCTCTACGCCAGGCGACTGACATCACCGGCGACATCACCCTCTACAAGCCGCAAACCGCACTCCGCCTGCACTACCCGGACGACGTGAACACCCACCGCCCCGTCGGTGAAAACCCGCCCGCCGGTGCTCTCATCGATTACGTCCTGAAATCAAAACCCGCGGGCGAAGTCACCATCGACATCATCGATGCCGACAACAAGACAATCCGCCACATGTCCAGCCTGCGCAGCGGCAAATCCGAACAGCCGCCAGAATGGCCGGACCGCATCGTCCCCAACGACAAGATACCAGCCCACGCCGGCATGAATCGCCTCGTCTGGGATCTCCGCATGGCCGACCCCGCCCAAATCGCAGGCGCCTTCTACTCCGGCAGCGAACCCCGCGGCCCGCTCGCCATGCCCGGCACCTACACCGTCAAGCTCACCGTCGCCGGACAATCCTTCACCCAACCCATCACCATCGTACCAGACCCACGCGTCGCCGGCAGCGAAGCCGCGATCCGCGCCAAAACCGCGCTCGCCTTGGCGGCCGAAGCCGATATCGACCAGCTCCACCGCGCCGTGAACGCCATCCGCGACACCCGCGAAAAACTCGCTGCCGCCAAAAAAGCCCACCCCGACAACCAGCAAATCGACACCGTCGCGGCAAAGCTTGACCCGGTCGAGCAGGAACTCATCCAGGTCAACATGAAAGGCTCGGAAGCCAACCTGGCTTTCCCCGGCAAGCTCAACGAACTCTACGCCACCTTTGCCGCGAGCCAGGACGACGCGGATACCGCGCCGACTGCGCAGCACCAGGCGATGTTCAACGATTTGCATGCGCAGTTGCAGACGCAGTTGGGCAAGTGGAGGGATGTTCAGGCGGAGGTGAAGAAAGCAGTCCTTTTTTGAAAAAAAGGACCAAAAAACTTTTGCTCCCTCGCATTTGCACCCCAGGTGCAGATGCGAACAGACAAAAGTTTTTTGCTTCTTTTTTTCAAAAAAGAAGTCCTTGCCTTGCCTTAAGGATCCCCGCCGTGAAAACCGCCCTAGCCCTACTAGCCACCATCACTGCCGCCAGCGCCCAACAAATCCCCCCGTCCCAGCTGCAACACCTGCAATGGCGCTCCATCGGCCCCTACCGCGGCGGCCGCGTCCTCACCGTTCAGGGCGCACCCGACAACCGCAACCGCTTCTATTTCGGCGCCGTCAACGGCGGCGTCTGGCGCACAGACGATGCCGGCCGCACCTGGCAACCCATCGCAGACAGCCTCCCCATCGGCTCCATCGGCGCGCTCGCCATCGCCCCCTCCGCCCCGCAAACCATCTATATCGGCACCGGCGAGGCGGACATGCGGTCCGACATCGCCCAAGGCGCCGGCCTGTTCCGCACCACGGATGCCGGCGCCCACTGGACCCCGCTCGGCCTCACGGACACGCAACAGATCGGCCGCATCCTGGTCGACCCCCGCAATCCGAACACCCTCCTTGTCGCCGCCCTCGGCCACCCCTACGGCCCCAACGCCGAACGCGGCATCTTCCGCTCCGAAGACGGCGGCCAGACCTGGGCCAAAACCCTGTTCCACGACGCCGACACCGGCGCCATCGACATGGCCGCCGCCCCCGACAATCCGGACGTGATCTACGCCGCCCTGTGGCAAACCCGCCGCCCCCCGTGGAACGTCTATCCCCCCAGCAGCGGCCCCGGCAGCGGCCTCTACAAATCCACCGATGGCGGCCGAACCTGGTCCCACCTCACCACCGGCGGCCTGCCTGCCGCCCCCGGCCGCATCGGCCTGGCCACAACCCCTGCCCGCCCCCACCGCGTCTACGCCCTCATCGACTGCAAGGACCCCACCCAAGCCGGCCTCTACCGCTCGGACGATGACGGCGCCACCTGGACGCACACCAGCACGGACAAGCGCATCACCGAACGCGCCTGGTATTTCTCCGGCATCACCGCCGAACCAAAAGATGCCGACACACTCTACGTGATGGACACCATCGTCCTCCGCTCCACAGACGGCGGCGCCCACTTCACGCCCCTCAAGGGCGACCCCACCGGCGACGACTTCCACGCCCTCTGGATCGACCCCGCCGACCCCGCCCGCCGCATCCTCGGCATAGACCAAGGAACCCTCGTCAGCCTCAACGCGGGTGCCACCTGGTCCAGCTGGTTCAACCAGCCCACCGGCCAGTTCTACCACGTCAGCACGGACAACCGCTTTCCCTACCGCGTCTACGGCGCCCAACAGGATAGCGGCGCCGCCAGCGTCTCAAGCCGCTCGGACAACCCGTTCGACGGCATCGGCCTCTCCGATTTCCACGAATCCGCCGCCGGCGGCGAAAGCGACAACATCGCCCCCGACCCCGATGACCCAGACACCGTCTATGGCGGCCGCGTCGACAAGCTCGATCTGCGCACCGGCCAGATCCAAAGCCTGGACCCCACTTTGGCTTTCCCGGACAATTACCGCGCCACCTGGACCCTGCCGCTGGCCTTCGGCCCGCAAGACCACGCGCTGTATTTCGGCAACCAGCGCATCTTCCGCACCGCAGATGGCGGCCAGCACTGGCAGCCGATCAGCCCGGACCTCACCCGCCCCAACCCGCCAATCCCCGCCACGCTAGACGCGCCCACCGCCGCCGACATCACCGGCATGGGCGCCCGCCGCGGCGTGGTCTACGCCATCGCGCCCTCCCCTCTCTATCGCGACCTGATCTGGGCCGGCACCGATGACGGCCTCATCTGGCGCACCCGCGACGGCGGCGGCCACTGGTCGGACGTCACACCCCCCAACCTGCAACCCTGGTCGAAGATCGGCATCATCGAAGCCTCGCATTTCGACGCCGCCACCGCCTATCTCGCGGTGGACCGCCACCGCCTCGACGACCAAACACCCTATCTCTACCGCACCCACGACAGCGGCGCCCATTGGGAGCCGATCACCCACGGCCTGCCCCCGGGCGCCGCCGCCAACGTCATCCGCGAGGACCCCAAACAGCGCGGCCTTCTCTTCGCCGGCACCGAGCACGGCGCCTGGTTCAGCCTGAACGACGGCACCGACTGGCAGCCCCTGCAAAACAGCCTGCCCGCCACATCCGTCCGCGACATCACCATCCACACTGACGACCTGGTCATCGCCACCCACGGCCGCGGCTTCTACATCCTGGACGACATCACCTCGCTACGTGCCCTGGCCGCACACCCCGCCACCAAAACCACGCTGTTTCCACTGGCCGACGCCATCCGCCTGCACTCCCCGCAATTCACCGGCACGCCCCTGCCGCATGACGAGCCGATGGCCCCCAACCCGCCAAACGGCGCCATCATCGACTACGCGCTGGACGCAGAAACCCCTGTCCAGATCGACATCCAGGATGCCGACGGCCACACCATCCGCCACTTCAGCAGCACAGACCCCGCCCCCAAACTCGATCCGGCCACCCTCCCTGTCCCACCAGAATGGCTGCCCACGCCCCCGCGCCCCCAAACCAGCCCCGGCACTCACCGCTTCGTCTGGGATCTTCGCCTGGAACAGCCGCCCGCATTGAAGGATACCGACCCGCCCGTTCCCCCCGTCCTGGCGCCGCCCGGCGCCTACATTGTCCTGCTAACCGCCCAAGGCACCCAGCTCCGCCAGGCCCTGCGTGTCCTCCCGGACCCACGGGTAAAGCTGCCGCAATCCGCATTCGACGCGGAATACCGCCTCGCTTTGACCGTCCAGGCTGACCGCCTCCGCTGCCACCAAGCGCTCACCGCCCACCCAGAAAAACTGCCGGACAACGCACCCGTGCCACCAACCAGCCTCACCGGCATCGCCGCCCGCCTTGACAAGCTCGCCCTCGCCGCCGACGGCGCGGACGCAGCGCCCACGCCCGATGCGCTCAGCGGCCTGGCCGCAGCGGAGCGTGACTTGGGGGCTTCACCGCCAAACTGACAAAAGTTTTTTGGTCCCTTTTTTCAAAAAAGGATCGCTTCCTCACTTCACGGCAAACTGCTCCACCAAATCCCCAAGATGCCCGATCTCATCCAGCCGCATCCCATCCCCGATTGCCGCCCGCCCCCCCCGCGCCACACGCCGCGGCAACACAGCCCGCTCAAACCCCAACTTCTGCGCCTCCTTTATCCGCGAATCCGCCTGCGCCACCTGACGCACCTCGCCCGATAAACCCACCTCGCCGAAATACACCGTGCCCGCATGTGTCGGCTGGCCGGTCGACGCCGAAGCCAACGCCGCAGCCACGGCCAGATCGGCCGCCGGCTCGGTAATCCGCAACCCGCCCGCCACATTCAGGAACACATCCGAGCCGGAGAGCTTCAGCCCGCAACGCGTCTCCAGCACCGCCAGCAGCATGGACAACCGCCCTGAATCCCACCCGACCACAGAGCGCCGCGGCGAACCACCCGCATTGGGCGCCAGCAACGCCTGAATCTCGAGCAAAACAGGCCGCGTCCCCTCCAACCCCGCGAACACCGCACTCCCGGCAATATGCCCGCGCCGCTCTGCCAAAAACAACGCGCTGGGATTGGCCACTTCAGCCAACCCACGATCGGTCATCTCGAACACGCCGATCTCGTCCGTCGCACCAAACCGGTTCTTCGTCCCGCGCAGAATGCGGAACTGATGGCCCCGATCGCCTTCGAAATGCAGCACCGCATCCACCATGTGCTCCAGCACGCGCGGCCCCGCCAGCGTCCCCTCCTTCGTCACATGCCCCACCAGGATCAGCGCGAAACCACGCGATTTCGCCAGCCGGATCAACTCGAATCCTGCCGCCCGCACCTGGCTCACCGTGCCCGGCGCGGACTCCACATTGTCCAGCCACATCGTCTGGATCGAATCGATCACCACCATGGCCAACCCAGGTTCGGCCTCCAACGAGGCGGCTATGTCGCGCACATTGATGGTGGCGGCCAGTTCCAGCGGCGCCGAATCCAACCCCAGCCGGCGCGCACGCAGCCGTATCTGCTCGATCGCCTCCTCGCCCGAAATATACAGCACCCGCGACCCAGCCCGGCTGAGGGCCGCCGCCGCCTGCAGCATCAGCGTGGATTTGCCGATGCCCGGGTCGCCACCCACCAGCACCGCGCTGGCCGCCACCAGCCCGCCGCCCAACACCCGGTCCAGCTCCGCAATGCCGGTCAGCAGGCGCGGCGGCGGTTCGGCTTGCCCAGCGAGGCCCACGAAGGTGACGCGGCCACCCGGCTTGCGGGGGGCGCCGGGGCGGGCCTCGGCGCGCTCTTCGGCAATGGTGTTCCACTCGCCGCAGGCATCGCATTTGCCGGCCCATTTGGGGGTGACGTTGCCGCAGGCGGTGCAGGTGTAGAGGGTTTGGGGTTTGGCCATGGAGGAAGGAAAGGCCTTCTTTTTTGGAAAAAAAGAAGCAAAAAACTTTTGCTCCGCTGTCGCGTGCTCAACTCACAAAAGTTTTTTGCTTAAAGCTTCTCCCCCTCAGCGCGCCGCTCCAACGCCTCAAGCCGCGCGGCCGAATGCGGCGTTTTCGGATCGATCACGAGCAGTTTCTGCCAGGCTTTCAGGGCGCGAGGAAAATCGTTGCGGGCTTCTGCGAAATGCGACAGGTCGATGAGCGCGGGAAAGCAGCGCGGTTCGCGTGACAGGGCTTGCGCCAAGTCTGCAAAAGCCCCGGCCTCGTCACCATTGGCAAAGCGCGCTTCTGCGTGCAGGCGCCACAGCAGAGCCTGGTCGTCTTGCAAGTCGAGCGCGGCGTCCAGGTCGCCGATCGCCGTGCGCGGATCCTCATGCGCGAGGGATAGTGTGGCGCGGTCGGCCAGCAGTTGCACGGACGGCGTGATGGAGGTGCGCCAGATCTGGGATATCTGCGGCTCCAATCGAGTTGCTTGCTGTTCCGTGGTGGCTTTCTGCAGATCATCCAGAAGTGGGGCTGCTCGGTTCGGCGGGGCGGCGGCGGCGAGGACCAAGAGGAAGGAAGGAAGCAGTCCTTTTTTAAAAAAAAGGACCAAAAAACTTTTGCTTCCGCTGTCGCGTGCACGGATGCTCGGCATGCGCGGCGTAGAAGGAGCAAAAGTTTTTGCTTCTTTTTTCAAAAAGAAGTCTTCCTTGCTTGCTGTGGCTCCGGCCCACCCGCCATCCAATCCAGCAGCTCGACAGTGTGAACAACACGCGTCTCACCGCTGGCCAGTTGAGTAATACAGCCGATGTTGCCCGCTGCAATCAGATCGGGCTTTGTTCGTTCGATATTGTCCAACTTGCGCGCCCGAAGGCGGCCGGCAATCTCCGGCTGCATGATGTTGTAGATACCGGCGGAACCGCAGCAGATATGCGGCTCTGCCGGTTCCACCAGATCGAAACCCGCCCGCCGCAGTAGCAACTTTGGCGCCTCCGTCACACGCTGCCCATGCTGCAGGCTGCACGCCGAATGATACGCCACCCGCAAACCAGGCTTCTCCCGCACCGGCACATAATCGAAATTCGACAGGAACTCCGTCACGTCCTGCGCCAAAGCCGAAACCTTCTCCGCCCGGCCGCGCCACGGTTCCGGTTCGTTTCGAAACATGAACGCGTAATCCTTCACCGTGGTGCCGCAGCCGGACGTGTTGATGATGATCGCGTCCAGACCTTCTGACTCCAGTTCGCCCGACCAGCCGGCAATGGCCGCGCGGGCGGCCGCCATCGCATCATCATGACGCCCCATGTGATGCGTCAGCGCGCCGCAGCAGCCGACCTTCCGCGCAATCACCACATCGGCCCCCATCCGCGTCAGCAGGCGGATGGTCGCTTCGTTGATGCTCGGCGCCAGCGTCTTCTGCGCACAGCCGGTCAGCAGCGCCACACGCGCGCGGCGCGTGCCCTGCGCCCGATGCACCTGCGGCTTCTGCGCGTCACTCGCCCGCGGCAACTGCGCAGGTGCCAATTGCAACATGGCGCGCACCCGCTGCGCCAGCATGGAATTGCCGGGCACCAGCCTGGCAAACGGACGCGCCAGCCGCGCCGAAATCATCGAAGCGCGGAACAGGCCTGTATTGGGCAGCACTTTCGCCAACACAAGCCGCAAGGCGCGCTCATGCCACGGCCGCTCGTATGTCTCCTCGATATAGCGCCGCGCATGGTCCACCAGATGCATGTAATTCACGCCAGACGGGCACGTCGTCATGCAAGACAGACACGACAGACACCGATCCACATGCCGCACCACTTCTTCGGTCGCCGGCTTTCCGCCCTCCAGCATCTCCTTCATCAAATAGATGCGCCCACGCGGCGAATCCAACTCGTCGCCCAGCAACAGAAAAGTCGGGCATGTCGCCGTACACATCCCGCAATGCACGCAGGTCCGCAGCACCTGGTTGCTGCTGGCGGTGTCCGGATCGGTGAGTTGTGCTTCGGTGAAATTGGTTTGCATGGTTCAGGATTTCACCAGCCTGGTAAAGTCAGACCAGTGCTCCACTTTGAAGGCCCGGATATCGCGCACAGAAGCCGGAAACCAGGCAAGGCTCTTCAATGCCATGACGGCAGAAAACAGATTGGCCAAGTCGTCGTTGTCCGCCAAATAGACGCTTCCCTGAACACGGATAAAACCAAACCCGGTTAGGGTTCCGCCAATATCAGCGTAGGCTTGGGCCACGCCTTTAGGATGATTCGCAGCAGTGTCGGCTACATGCAAGTCGAACGCTATGGCAAACACTACCGCTCCTTCGGATCGTCCAATATGTCGTTCAACTTGTAGTCGAGTTCTTCACCGCTCTCCACCACGCGCACGCGCATGAGTTGATCGCCGCCGGGCAATGTCGCGCCGGCTTTCAGTATTTCGTACAACGGACCAAGGGACCCAAACCGACGCCAGGTCCCAACAAGCCGATCTGCTTGGATCACCGAACTACTCTCCTTCACATCCCCGCAAAAATGCGCCCGGGATTCAGTATACCACGCGGATCCATGGTCGCCTTCACTTTCTGCCCGATCCGCCGCAGGGGGGCTGCCTCCCCCGGCACAACGTCAACGGCCGCCCGCATCGGCTCCGGCGCGCGCAGCAGCGTCCAAACGCCGCCGGCGGCTCGTGCGGCGCCCGTCAACGCCGCGTGTGCAGCCTCCGTTGCCGGTGCGGCCAGCATCGCCAGCCCGCCACCCCAATCCAGGTAGCCACGGCCGCCGCACGCCGCCGCCGCCGCCAGCATGGATGGCCCCCGGCTCGGCCGAACGGAGATGCGCCAGACGGCCTCCTCCTCGCCCGCCGGCAGAACAGCCGCATCGCGGATGGCCGACCACGCGTCGCGGCTGGCTGCGTCGTCCAGCACAACCATCTCGCCGAAGTTGCACCAAACCTCGCGCAGCCGCCCCAGCCGATAGGTGACGCTGTCTGCAAACTCCTCGATCCGCACCAGCGTCGCCGAGGTGCCATATCCCAGGCGGCAAGCTGCTTCCGCCGGCAGGAATGCCGCCCCCGAAACGCCATACGGGCTGCCCAACGCCGCCGACAGCGCCGCCACCCCACGCGCCGCATCCAGCCCGGACAGCACCAGAGACCCGGTGGCCTCCGGCGCAGGCAGCACCTTCAACGTGATCTCCGTCATCACCCCCAGCGTGCCGTGGCTGCCGGCCACCAGCTTGCACACATCCAGCCCGGTCACGTTCTTCAGCACCCGGCCCCCGGCGCGCATCACAGCACCTGTCCCATCCACCACCCGCATCCCCAGCACATGGTCGCGCACCGCGCCCGACATCACCCGCCGCGGCCCGGACAGATTGGTCGCCACCACCCCACCCAGCGTCTGCGTGTCCGGCACCGTGCCGAGCAGAGCCGCATAATCCGGCGGCTCGGCAATCAGATGCTGCCCCTCTCCCGCCAGCATCGCCTCCACATCGCGCACCCGCGTTCCACTGCGCGCGGAAAACACCAGCTCTTTCGGCGCATAAAGCGTCGCTCCCGTCAGCCCGCGCGTGGAGATGCTCCGAGCCGCCTGAACCGGCCGCAGCATCCCCCGCTTGGTGCCGGCGCCCTCCACCAGCATCGGCTCACCGGCGGCGTGAGCACCGGCGACCAGCCCCGCCAGCGCCGCCTCATCCGCAGGGCACAGCATCAAGCCGTTTCGAGCAGCGGGAACACCTTGGCGGGGTTCAGCAACCAGGCCGGATCAAACGCAGACTTCAACGCCCGCTGCTGCGCCAGCTCCGGCCCGGTGAACTGCACGCTCATCAGATCGCGCTTCTCCACGCCCACGCCATGCTCGCCGGTCAGGCAGCCGCCAACTTCCACGCACAGCTTCAGGATGTCGGCACCAAGGATCTCGGCACGCGCAAAACTGTCGGAATCGTTGGCGTCGAACATGATCAGCGGGTGCAGATTGCCGTCGCCCGCATGAAAGATGTTGCAG
>Ga0123336_10002089_pt1 | contig 17680 bp, 12 predicted proteins | sample SSSSmetaG_FD_96466 | JGI IMG/M metagenome (GOLD analysis project Ga0123336, IMG submission 96466) | Glacier valley bacterial and archeal communities from Borup Fiord, Nunavut, Canada, to study Microbial Dark Matter (Phase II) - ​SSSS metaG | ecosystem: Environmental > Aquatic > Freshwater > Ice... | reverse complement strand
GATGCAAGATGACGCTGCTGATCTTCCTGCCTACCGCGATCACAACAATGAGGGCGACCACAGCGGCGATGGGGTAGAGGATGTATTGCACCCAGGGGCGGCGGCGCACCAACGGCTTGACCGCCGGGAAGTTGGCGGCAAGCTGGAAGGTGGTTGCCCCCAACAGGCAGAGCAATACGCTGCCCAGTTGCTCGAACCAGTTGAGGTCTAGAGGATTGGGTCGGTAGACGTACACCCCCTCGTAGCCAACGACCAGGTAGGCGGCGGCGTTGATCATCGTCAGCATGAACACCTGGTTCAGCCGCTCCTGTGGCCGCAAGTAATAAATCCCCAGGCCGGTGATGAAGAAAAGCCAGCCCACCAGCGTGCCGATGCCAAAGAGGGACAGATAATCGGCCCACTCAAAGGCGCGTAGGCGGCTGGTAACAGCAAGCTCGGTGGCAGAGTTGCCGCTACCACGCTTAACCAGGTAGGTGATCTCTTTGGCCCCCGCCGCAAACTTCGCGCGTAGTACCGGCTCGGTGTTTAGCGGCGACTGTCCGTCGATCAGCACGATGATGTCGCGCCTGAGAACGTGAGGGTCGCGCTGAGGGGCAAGTTCAGTGCTGGGCGGATCGGCCCCCAGCACCTTGAAGTAGTAGTTGAAGTAGAGGCCAGTCCAGGGTTGGCCGATGGTGCCAATGCTCTGTGCGCCGACGATGACCATGTTAGCGAAGAAAAAGAAGATGATCAGGTGGAAGACGATGCCCTTCCAGCCAAAACGGGCGCGCCACTGTCGCCAGTGGCTGCCCGGCTGCTGTGCTACTATACGGTTGTTCGTCACCTGCGCCACTTGTTCCACTCCCAGCATACCAAACGAGCGGCTGGCTGTTGCTGCCGCTGCCTACATTATAGCAGATTCGCAGCCGTTTGCTTTAGCTTGGCAACCGCTCGATCAGGCTACGCCCGCTCATCTCCGCCGGGGCAGGCAGGCCAAGCAGTTGCAGGATGGTGGGGGCAATGTCGGCCAGCCGCCCTCCGCTACGTAGCTGAGCCGCCTTCAGAGTGGGTTCGTTGCTGACCAGGATGAAGGGGACGGGATTGCTGGTGTGGGCGGTGTGTGGCTGGCCGCTATCGTAGTCTAGCTCCATCTCGGCGTTGCCGTGGTCTGCGGTAATAATCACCACCCCGCGCGGCAAGGTGGCAGCTACTACACGGCCTATGCACTGGTCAGTAGTAAGGACAGCCCGCTCTGCCGCCGCCAACACCCCTGTGTGGCCCACCATGTCGGGGTTGGCATAGTTTACCACGCAGAAGTCATAAGTGTCACTGGCAATCGCCTTGATCAACCCGTCGGTCACGCCCGCTGCGCTCATCTCTGGTTGCAGGTCGTAGGTGGCAACTTTGGCTGAGGGGACTAGCTCGCGATCTTCGCCAGCGAACGCTTCCTCACGCCCACCATTGAGGAAGAAGGTGACGTGGGCGTACTTCTCGGTCTCGGCGGTGTGGAACTGGCGCAGACCCGCCGCACTGACCACCTCGGCCAGCGGGTGGGCAACGTCACTGGCGGGGAAGGCCACCCGCACCGGCAGCCCCTTCTCGTACTCGGTCATGGTCACATAGTAGAGGTCGCGCACCTGCTCACCACGCTCGAAGCCATCGAAGGCAGGTAGGGTAATCGCCTTCGTCAACTCGCGGCCCCGGTCGCTACGGAAGTTGTAGAAGATCACTGCGTCACCAGCCCGCACCCGATTGTCGCCTGCGCCGATCAGGGTGGGCAGCACAAACTCGTCCGTCACTCCCTGGTCGTAGGAGTGCTGCACCGCCGTTGCTGCGTCAGGGGCGTGTTCGCCCACGCCCTGCACGATAGCGGCGTAGGCCCGCTGTACCCGTTCCCAGCGATTGTCCCTATCCATTGCATAATAGCGACCGCTGACGGTGGCAACGTGTACCGGGCCGTCCTTCACCATCTGTGCGGTCGCCTCTTGCACAAAGCCGAGGGCAGAGCGGGGAGGAGTGTCGCGGCCATCAAGGAAGAAGTGGTGGCGGGTGCGTTCGCCAATCCCCTCCTGCACGGCCAGGCGATGTAGGGCGTAGAGGTGGTGCCAGTGGCTATGCACGCCGCCAGAGCCAAGCAGGCCCAACAGGTGCAGGTGGCCGCCGCTCTGCTGCACATGAGCGCAGGCAGCCAGCAGTTCGGCATTGGCAAAGAAGCTGCCGTCGGCAATCGCCTGGTCAATGCGGGTGATGTCCTGGTAGACGATCAGGCCTGCGCCGATGTTGAGATGGCCCACTTCGGAGTTACCCATCTGCCCGACAGGCAGGCCCACATCCAGGCCGCTGGCCCCTAGTTCGGTAGCTGGGTACTCGCGGGCAAGGCGGCTCATCACCGGCGGTTGGGCAAGGGCGATAGCGTTCCCTTCGCTGCGTGGGTTGATGCCCCAGCCGTCGATCACGATCAGGACTACTGGGCGGGGGCGATGCTGCGGGCTGGTCATGGGCGGTCTGCTCCTTCGCGGGCTGGGTTTGGGCTGTATTATAGCACAAGAAAACCCTGCTCGATAGCACCCCCGACTGCAAGCAGCCAGGCTGGTATGGTATAATCGCGCTCATGATTGAGCAGCCAGCCCCTTCCAGCCCCAAGACAGCAAGAGCCAGCCGGTGGCAACATCTGCTTCCCCTACCCTTCTATCTGCTGCTTACTATCATCTTTAGCTGGCCGCTAGTCCTGCACCTGGGTGACAGCGTGATCCTGGCGGGCGGCAGCGATGCCTGGGCGCACCTCTGGAACCTCTGGTGGACGCGCCACGCCTTGCTCGATCTGCATCAGTCCCCGTTCCAGACTGACTACCTGTTCTACCCCACTGGGGTCAGCCTACGCTTCCACGCCCTCAACCAGCTTGGCGGCTTGTTTGCCATCCCGCTGCAAGCGTTCTTCAACCTGACCACCAGCTTCAACCTGCTAGTGATCCTCAACCTCACCCTGGCAGCCTGGGGCGCATACCTGCTAGCGAACTACGTACTTGCCCTCGACCCCCGCCCTGCTATAGCCGCCTCCCCTTACGCCGCGTTGGTAGCGGGCGTGGTCTTCGCCTACTGTGCAGCAGCAGCTAGCTTCGTGCGCCTAGGTCAGTTGGAGTTGATCAGCATCCAGTGGCTCCCCTTCGGCGCGCTCTACCTGCTACGCGCCCTACGTCCACCCTACCGCTGGCGCGATGCCGTGGTCGCTGCCGCCTTCATCATCCTTGCCTCGCAGCACACCTGGTACTATGGCCTGTTCCTGCTCGTCTTCGCTGGGCTGCTGATCCTCTGGCAGGTCACCCACCCAGAACCTATGGCCCCTGCTGCTGAGGGACGGGCAGCCCGCCTGCTGATCCTACGGCAGGCAGCTATTGCCCTCGGCGGCTTTGCGCTAGTAGTCAGCCCCCTGCTGCTGGCTATGGGGCGCGAACTCGCGGCCAACAAGCCGGTGCTAGCCGATGAGAGCTTCATTGTCTACAACGCTGCTGCTCTACCCCAGTTTGTGCAGCCAGGGCCATCACTGCTCTGGGGCAATGCAGCACTGGGCATAACGGAGGTTAGCTGGTTCATTGGCCTGTTCGCAGGGCTGCTAGCGGTCGGCGGCGTGGTTGCTGGGGTCAGGGCTGGGGGTGTGCGCCGCCGCTACACCAGCTTCTTCGCGCTCAGTGGCCTATTCTGCTTCCTGCTCGCCCTCGGCCCCTACCTCAAGCTGGGGCCAGGTGGCCTCGCAAACACCGACGCGCAGGACGTGGACGCGCTCTTTCACCCCTTCGGCAAGGACAGCCGCCTGCCCCTCCCCTTCTACCTCTTGCGCTTCACCCCGCTAGGCAGCATCGCCCGTGTTGCTGGTCGCTTCAGCCTGCCAGGGATGCTCTGTGTGGCTGTGCTGGCGACGCTTGGTACAGCAGCGTTGTTGGCAGCGGTACACGCATGGGGGCGCAACAGTAGGGTGACTACTCGCCTTGCTCCTGTTGCGCTGCCACTACTCCTCTGCCTGCTAGTCTTTGTGGAGAGCGTGCCAACGGGCGGTCAGCCCCTGACCAGCACTATCAGTCCCGCCCTCTACCACAGGTTGGCTCAAGACGCGCCTGGCAGCTACGCAGTACTGGAATTGCCCAACAACTGCGCCCCACAGTACGAACTCTACCAGACCGTGCATCAGCAGAAGGTGCTGGGCGGCTACATCTCGCGCAAGTACGACTACCCATTTGCCGCCGACACCCCCGCCATCCGTCAGTTGTTTGTAGAAGGCCAGCTACCCGCCGCTGCCGACATCATCAGCCGCAACCTAGCCCTCAGCGGCGCGACCATCCTCAACTACTATGGCATCCGCTACGTCAACGTTCACCTGGCCTGCTTCGCGGCCATGCCGCCACCAAAGGGCGAAGTGGAGAAGAACCAGTTGCTTGACCTGATCAACGTAATCTGGCAGCAGCAGCCGCCCACCCAGCAGGCCGACGACATTCTCACCTACCGCGTGCCACCCCCACCCACCAGTCCACCCCTGGCAGTGGAACTGGCGGGCGGCGGCTGGTACCCCTTCCAGAGCGAGCCGAACGGCCACAATCCTTCGCGCTGGACGAGCGGGCGCGAAGTTGGTCTCAGCATCTGGTCGCCAGTAGCAACCAGCGCGCAGCTAACCACCACAATCTACGCCTACTTCAAGCTAGCCGACGGTTCGGCAGCCGAGGTCGCTAAGGCGGCAGCAAAGATGCGCCACATCCGCCTCAACCTCAATGATGCACCACTAACGGCCCTGGCGGTCAAGAATGCCCAGCAGCAGATCAGCCTCAGCCTGAACCTGCGAGCGGGCAGCAATCTCCTCAGCTTCTACTCGGAGGAGCCAGCCGAAGTAGCCCCTAGGCAAGTGGGGGGGGTCGATCCGTACCCACAAGGTCTCGCTTTCGGCTTCCTCAACATCACCATCACCCCCAACCGCTTATTCTCGGAGGCTACACCGATGAGCAGACTGACTGCCAGCAACTACCACCTCAACCTCGATGGGCAGCCCCTCTACCTGCGGGCAGGCGAATTGCACTACTTCCGCATCGCGCCCAATCTCTGGCCCGCCGCCCTACGCCGCCTGAAGGAGGCTGGCTTCAATGCCATTGCCAGCTACATCCCCTGGGTCTGGCACGAGCCGCAGGAGGGGGTGCTGGATTTCGCTGGCACGAGTGACCCGCGCCGCAACCTGCTGGGCTTGCTAGACTTGCTGCACGAGTTTGAGCTACCGTTCATCGCGCGGCCTGGCCCCTTCATCTACGCCGAGTACAACGGTCTCGGCCACCCACTCTGGCTAGGCGAACGCTACCCGCAAACAGTAATGCGGGGGCCAGGAGGCAAGCTAATCCGCGGCGACTTCTGGTACGGCCACGCAATGGGTGACCCCACCTATCGGGCGAAGGTAGCGGCCTGGATTGCAGCGGTAGCCAGTGCGATCCAGCCCTACCTGGACAAACCGGTTGTAGCCTGGCAACTGGACAACGAGCCGGGCTTCGTGCAGCAGAACGGCCTCGGCCTGTGGGACTTCAACCCCGCTACCCGCGACCAGTACCGCGCCTGGCTGCTGCAACGCTATGGCGACCTCGCTAGCGTCGGCAAGGCACACCACCGCAAGTACGTCAGCGAAGCCGGGTTGGAGCCACCCAGGAAGGGCGCAACAACCGCCCAAGCTCTGGACTGGCAGCAGTTCTACGAGGGTTATGTAGTTGACTACCTGCGTTGGCTGCGCGGGGTGGCCGAGGGGGCGGGCATCACCCTGCCGATCATCCTCAATACCGCCCTCACCTACCACTCGCCCTGCGATCCACACACACAGGCGGCGGTGGGCGATTGGCAGGGGATCGACATCTACCTCAAGCAGACCGCCGCCAGCCACGCAGCCGATTTTCCCTGGGGCGGCAGCACCTACCCCGCCGTGGTCAAGCCAGAGGTACGCCCTGACAAGCCGCTGTTGGCCTTCGAGCTTGGCTCAGGCTGGTTCGACCCCCGCAGCAACCTCAGCGACGCAGCGATTTTGCAGAGCTATGTCGCCTGCCTGGCGCACGGCTTGCGTGGCAGTGTGATGTACAGCGCAATGGATGGGGTGGAGATCGACGGCAGCCTCTACCAGTACCAGGCTATTCTGGACAAGGACGCGCAACCAGGGCCGCGCTACGAACTGATCAGCCAGCTACACCGCTTCATCAGCCAGCATACCGCCGACCTGCTGGCCGCCAAAGAAATCTACGACGAGATTGGCTACGCCTACTACCAGCCCAACTATCGCTTCAGCTATGCTGAGTACCTGCCATTGGTCGGCTTGCAGAACCCAGTACAATACTTCAGTAACTTTCATGGGCAGCACGGCCCCTTCGCTGTCCTACTCAACGCAGGCTACAACCCCCGCCCGCTCAACCTGGCGACCGTGAGCGCAGAGGAGTTGCAACAGCAGCGGGTGATCTTCTTCCCCAGCAAGGGTTATGCTGACCGCGCCGAATATGCGAAGCTGCTAGCATACGTGAAGGCTGGTGGCCACCTCGTCACCTTCCCCCAACCGCTGCGCTACGACTTGCAAGGCAATGGCCTGCTCTCTGGCGAACTCTACCCCGAAGTGGTGAGCAAGGAACGCTGGCTGGGACTGCGGCAGGCGTTGACTGCCCTCGCTAGCCGCTGGCTGCTCGGCTACAACCGCCAGCGCAAGGCTCTCCTGGCGAAGCACCCCTACAGCGGTCACATCATGGATGCTTTCGAGCCGATCCTCGTCTTCACCAACACCAAACTGCCCACAGTCAGGCTGGATAGCGTGTTCGGCGGCCAGGTGCGCGGCGACTACTATCTGGCGGTGCAGGATGGGCAGGCGCAACCACTGCTCAGGCACAAAGGTCAGACTGTGGCCTACACTACAGCGGTCGGCAAGGGCAGCAGCACCTTGATCGGCACCGTCCTCGGCGGCCACTACATGAGCGGCCAGTATTACGCCAGCACCACGTCGGAGCGGGCGGAGCTACGCAGCTTCATGCGCGCCCTGGTCACTACCCTCGGCGTAGGCTGCCGCCACCAGACCAGCCTGGACATCGAAGTGGTTAGCCACAAGGTTGATGACGGCTACCTGCTCTACCTGCTCAACCGCCTGCCCGACCACCAGCGCGGGCGCATCAAGCTACAGCGGCTGGACAGCCACAACCTGCGCGGCAAGGTGGCGACCCTATTCAGCTACTTTGGCAGCACAGTGAACCTGGCGAGTTGGAGCAACAGCCTCGTAGGCCTCTCCTTCGTCGAGCTAATTGGCGACCTCGCCCCCAACGACTGCGTAGTGGTCAAGATCAGCTAGGAGCGGTAGCGGGGTTGGGGAGGAAGACGGTTAGTGCAGGTTAGTAGGCTCCTGCTCTTTGGGTGGCGGGCTGGGCTGGCGGCGGGGTGGGTGGCTGGGCTGCAATGGCTGCGGGGCGGGCGGTTCTACTTCGTCGCGCTGGGTAGCCACCAGCAGGGGCGGCTGTCCCACATTTGGTTCACCAAGTGGGTCAAGGTAAATTGCTGGGCTGAAGAAAGTCATTGCTAGCCTCCTATTATACGGACTATGGAGGCATTGTACACTCTTTGCACAGCTTTGTCAAGGGTTTGTACACCCACGCCTGCGATCAGACAGCCTGGCAGTTTGGACAAAAATAGGTGAGGCGGCCCTCTTGCGGCCCTGTGCGAGCCTGGCGCAGGGTGGTGCCACAGTTGAAGCAGGGTTGCCCGCTGCGGCGGAAGGCCCAGTGACGGTCACGGTAGTTGAAGCTGCCACCGCGCTCCTGAGCCTGGGTTGCTAGCTGCTCGTAAAGTGCCTGGGGGATAGTGAAGCCCCGGTTGGTTAGGCTGCGCTGAGCCTGGGCTGGTATCTCGGCGGCCAGACATTCTACCTCGGCGGCAGTGAGGTCACGCACCTTGCGCCTAGGGTTGATGCGGCAGACGTTCAGCACGTCGCTCTTGAAGTAGTTGCCCAACCCCGCTGCTACCTCCTGGAGTAGCAGCACCGGGGCCACCTCCTGGTCGAGGTTCGCTGGCGACAGCAGCCGTTCGCGGAACAGGGCATTGTCGAAGGGCTGCTCGCAGATGTCGGGGCCGATCTGGGCGAGGGTCGGTATCTGGCTGAAGGGGTCACCCAACACGATGTCGAAAACCTGCCCGCGAATGAACAACGCCTGCGCCCGCTCGGTGTAGAGGTGAACGCGCTCGTGGGGATCGTGGGGGATAGTCGCCTCAGCAGGGTAGAGCAGCCACTTGCCCCACATCAGCGGGTGCGAGCGGAACCACAGTTCGTCGCTCAACTCAAAGAGGATGTTCTTGCCGACAGCGAAGACGCGCTGGAACTCGCGGCCCGTCAGTGCATCTGGGTGGTCAGCCAGCCAGCCCTTCGCCTTCTTCAACTGCGTCTCAAACTGCATCAGGTGGCTGCCTGCCAGCCCGTCGTGGAGCGTAGCGGCAATGCGCCTTACTTCTGGCCCTTCGGACATAATGTGCCTCGATAATCGCGATTTGTGCTATGCCGAGGCAATAATCATGCCAGTCAACTCAGCTATGGTTGCACCGCGATCTCGATCCAGAGGCTGCCGAGAGTGGCGACCGGGATAGCAGCGAAGTTGTAGCCGAAGGGGTTGATCTCGCCCGCCACGAACTCGATCTCACCCGCACCGAGGCGCAGTTGGATGTGTTTGACGGGTAGCAGGTGCGGATACTTGCTACTCCGCACTTGCAACTCGACGGTTGCGCTCACTGGTGTGTCGCGGCGGGCGACGACGCGCAGCAGTAGGCGGGCGGCGGGGTCAACAGTGCTGAGGAACAACACCTGCTCATCTGAGGCGTTGCTCTTGCCGAGGGTCGCCATCTGCGCCTCATTGCGGGCATCTTGGGCGGCGATCTGCTCGCGGGCAGTGGTCAGGCCACTCTCCGCTGGGCGTGCCTGGCTGTAGAGTTCCACGCGCACGCTGATGCTCCCACCCTCGTGGGCCAGCCTCGTCACCTTACCCTTGAAACGTCGTCGCCAACCGCCAGCATCGTCAGCCACTACCATCCTTGTTTCTTCGGCCACAAATCTCCCCCTCCCAGATGATGTTTGCATTATACCAACTTGGTGGGTCAAGGATTAGCCGCTGGGTATCGAACCGCCAGCTTGCCGTCGGGGAGGAGGAGAAGGGGAAGGGGATCGCTCAGTGCGCCTGCAAACGCACCGTCTGGCCCGTGCATCTGCCAGGCCAGGAAGCAGAGGCTGCCATCCGGCCCCTCGATGATCTTACCCGCGTAATCGCCCGCACCAACCGCCAGCCCTACGTCGGTGCTGAGCGCGTAGGGGCCAGCCAACCGTTCGCTGACCAGGTAGTGGGTGCCGAACCAGGCAGCGGAGTCTCCTGCGCGCGTGCGCCGGGCTGCCGAGTGGGTGTCGCTGGCGGTGCAAAACAGCAGGTAGTAGCGGCCATCCAGGGCCAACACTTGCGGCACTTCCAGGTGGGCAAACTCACCTGGTTCGCTGACTGGCGGCAACGCCTCCCAATGTAGCAAATCGCTTGAGCGGGCGCAGCCGATCACGCCGCGGCCATCAGCGGGGCCATAGTTGACGCGGGCGGTAATGAACATCAGGTAGCAGCCATCCGCTGGCGACCAGACCACGCAGGGGTCGCGCCAGGCCTCCTCCCACCAGCTAGAGCCACCGAGCTTCTCGTACCAACGGGGGTCAGCCTCTAGCAACGGGTTGGCGGCGTGCCGCTGCCAGTGCTGCAAGTCGCTAGAGGTCGCTAGCCCGATGCGCTGCACGAGACCGTCTTCGGCCAGTTGCGTACCAGTGTAGAAGAAGTAGTAGGTGCCATCCCGCTCTATGATGCTGCCCGTCCAGATTGCGCGGTCATCCCAGCTACCAGGCGCGCCCTGATTGAAGGCGGTCGGCAACTGCTGCCACTGGTGCAGGTCGTCAGAGACAGCGTGGCCTATGGTCGCCACCGCATGGCGCAAGTCAGGGTCGGGCAGGCTGCGCGGAGCATGCAGGTAGAACAGGTGGTATGGCTCACCCATCTTGCGCGGCGCAAACCAGAAGTCCCATAGGTACAGGTCGGCTGGGTGCAGCAAGGCTAATCCTCCCTCAGCAGCCAGACGAACTGGTAAGGTTCTAGCCTCAGATCGTCCTCAATCGCCATCTCCACGCCGCTAATCAGGTCATGGAAACGCGCCCCTTGCCCGTGCCAGCGCACCAGGTCGGCGGCGACGGTCTCCGGCTGTTCGCTAAAGTTGACCAGGGCTAGCAGGCGGCTGTCGCCCTGCTGACGGGCGTAGGCCAGCACATGGCCGTTGCCAGGGTCGAGAAACTCGGCGGCACCGCCAGCAAAGAGCGGCTGCGCCTTTCGTACTGCGATCTGCTGGCAGATAGCCTGGTAGATGCGGCCCCCGACGGTGGTAGGGTCGTGGCGGGCAGCGTACTGCTGCCAGTCGGCGTAGGGGCGGCCCACCCAGCGGCTATCCTCGGCCTTCGCCGGGTCGTCCAGGTAGGCGAAGCTGTTGAGGGTGCCGACCTCGTCACCCAGGTAGATCAGAGGGATGCCGCCAGCGGACATGGCGACCCCATAGAGCAGCAGCACTCTGCGGATCGCCAACTCAATCTGCTGCGCGTCGTTCGCCGCCACCGCCTGGCCCAGGCCGACTAGCGAAGCCGCCGTGCCAGAAACCCGCGCATCACCAGTGCGGGGGTTCTCCTGGAAGGGTACGCCACGGGCAAAGCTACCAGCAAAGCGTCCGGTGTAAAAGAGATTGAGAAAGAGGCGGTGGTCAAAGCCGTTGATGCCCACGCGGGCCGCGTCTTCGTCGTCGAACGTCCAGCCAATATCGTCGTGCGAACGCACATAGTTGACCCAGGCGCAGGCGGGGTTGATCGCAAAGCGGTGCTGCATGGAGGTTTGCAGCAGCTTGGTCTCGCGGGTTGCCAACGCCTCCCAGAGCAGGGCCATCAGCAGCGGGTTGTAAGAAATCTGGCACTCAGCAGGGCTGATGTAGCGGGCCACATCGTCGGGGTGGACGATAGCCTCGGACTTGAAGAGCAGAGCAGGGGCTGCGATTTGAATGAGGGCGTTGAACGCCTGCACTAGAAGATGGGCTGCTGGCAGGTTCTCGCTGGTTGTCCCCAACCGCTTCCAGATGAAGGCCACCGCATCCAGGCGCAGCACTTCCACCCCCTGATTGGCAAGGAACAGCATCTCGCCCGCCATGGCGGTGAAGACGGCGGGGTTGGCGTAGTTGAGGTCCCATTGGAAGCTGTTGAAGGTCGTCCAAACCCAACTAGCGATCTCTGGGCGGTAGGTAAAGCTGCCAGGCCGCTGACCAGGGAAGATTTCGCGCAGGTCGCGCTCGTAAGCATCGGGCAGCGTGCGGCTGGGGAACAGGCGGTAGTAGTCCTGGTACTCTTGCACGCCCGCCAGAGCCTGCTGCGCCCAGGTGTGTTCGTCGGCGGTGTGGTTGAAGACAAAATCCACGACCAGGCTGATCCCGTTGTGGCGCAGTTCGCTGGCTAGTTCGGCAAGCTCGGCCATGCTACCGAGGGTGGGGTTGACCTCGCGGTAGCTGCTGACCGCATAGCCACCGTCGCTGTTGCCCGCTGGCGCAAGAAAGAGGGGCATCAGGTGCAGGTAGGTGAGACCCAGTTCTTTGAAGTAAGGTATCTTTTCACGCACCCCTGCCAGCGTGCCAGCGAACCGGTCAACGTAGCAGACCCCACCCACCATCGTTTGCGCCTGGAACCAAAGGGGGTCTGCCTCGCGCTCTGCGTCCAGAGTCTTCAGTTCGGCAGGGCGGGCAAGCCAGGTGCGAGCAGCCAGCAATAGGCTCTCCTCCACGTGCTGGCGGAAGGCGTAGTGGCCGCCGTACAGTTCGGCCAACAGCCCATAGAGGTGGTCAAAGTGGCAGTGCAGCCGCGTCTGGAAGGCAGGCCAAGCGGCGCGGTCAGCAGCGAACCAGGCCGCCAGGCGAGGCATGATGTCCTCCAGAATCAACTCAGCAGGGTATTCCAACGCACTTCCTCCCTGGTGTTAGCCCTTGACCCCGGTCGAGGTGACGCTTTGCACAAACCAGCGTTGGAAGATGAGGAAGATGACCAGCACTGGGATCGTTACCATTGCGGCGAAGGCCATGATGTCACCCCATTGGCGCGGCTGTTGACCGAAGAAGGTCTGCATTGCCACTGGCAGCGGGCGATAGCTGTCGCCCCTCGTGACCATTACCGGCCAGAGCAGTTCGCCCCAGCGACTAAGAAACTGGAGGATCGCCACCGTCGCAAAGACCGGCTTGGAGAGCGGAATGATGATGCTCCAATAGATGCGGAAGCGGCCCGCCCCGTCCACCAACGCAGCCTCCTCCAGGTCTTTGGGGATGGCAATGAAGAATTGGTAGAACAGGAAGATTGAGAACGCGTCGGCGACAAAGGGGATGATCTGCACATGGTAGCTGTCGATCCAGCCAGGCTTGCCGAGGCCGAAGCTGGGTAGCGAGTTGACCAACAGCAGTAGCGGCACGGCCACCGCCTGGAAGGGGATGATGATCAGGCTGACGACGACGGCCAGTACGATGCTGCGCCCCCGAAAGTTGATGCGCGCCAGCGAGTAGGCGATCATGCTGTTGACTAGCAGGCCCAGGGCCACGATGCCACCAGTGACGATCACCGAGTTGAGCATATTGCGGCCAAAGGGGACGTTCTTGAACACATCCTGGTAGTTCTGGAAGGAGATGCTGCTTGGCACGAAGGCTTGCAGGCTGCTCATGTCACGCAAGACCTGACCCTCATCACCCTTCAGCGAACTAACTAGCATGAAGATCAGGGGGAACAGGAAGAAGATGGCGAGCAGGATCATCAGCCCGTAGTCGAGCAGGCGGAAGATGAGCCGCCGTAGCTGATAGCCAGTGCCGTGGACGGTGCCTGCCGCAGCAGGTGCGAGTTGCTCTGTGCGAACAGCCATAGTTACACGTGCCTTTCTTCTTTGATAAACACCCGTTGGAGGATTGAGATCGTCAGCACTAGCAGGAAGAAGAAGACCGAGATCGCCGAGGCGTAACCGACCTTCTGCTGGCTGAAGCCTTGCTGGACGATGTGCAGCACCATGGTGGCTGTCGAGTCCTCTGGTGCGCCCTTGGTCATCACCCAAATCTGGTCGAATAGGCGGAAGGCGAGGATGGTGGTAGAGATGACCACAAAGAGTATGGTGTTACGCAGGCCAGGGATGGTGACGTTGCGGAACTGCTGCCAACGGCTTGCGCCGTCAATGTCGGCGGCCTCATAGAGCGAGTCAGGTATCTCTTGCAGCCCAGCCAGGAAGATGAGCATTTGGAAGCCAACCCCCTGCCAGATCGAGAGAACCATGATCGAGGGCAGAGCCAGGTTCTTGTCGCCCAACCAGTCTACTGGCTTGAACAGGCCAAAGGTAATGCTCTGCAAGAAGGAGTTGATCAGCCCGCTACCGGGGTTGTAGAGGAAGTACCAGATGACCGCCACCACCGCCATGATCGTCACCACAGGGGTGAAGTAGATGGTACGGAACAGGTTCATTGCCCGCAACTTCTGGTTGACCAGCAGCGCAAGGGCCAGGGCGAGGCCGGTCTGGATCGGCACGACCACGATCACAAAGGTGAAGTTGTTGAGCAGGGCGTGCTTGAGCGTATCGTCGTCGAGCATCCGCTGGTAGTTGCGGAAGCCGATGAACTGGGTTTCGAGGTTGGGGTTAGGTACCAGCCGTTGGTCGGTGAAGGAGAAGTAGACAGCCATCAGGAAGGGAACAATCAGGAAGCTGCCCAGGAGCAGGATAGCAGGGGTAGCCAGCAGCCAGGCCGTGCGCTCCTCTCCCTTGCGCCAGTTGCCAGAGCGGGGAACGACAGTGTTTTGCACGCTCATATTTTACCTCGCCTTCTACAAGAAAGAGCTAAAGAGAGTTAAGGCTCTGTTAGGACTGCACTCCCCCTACTAGAGGGGGAGCAGAGCAGTCCTGACCGCAGAGGTAACTACTTGATCGGGTAACCCTGGTTGTCCTGGATGTCCTGGTCGATCTTCTTGGCCGCCTTGTCTAGTGCGCCCTTCACGTCGGCCCCGTTGACGATGTTATCGGTAGCCTCTTGGAAGGCAGCGGTGATAGCCGGGTAGGCTGGGGTGACGGGGCGTTCGAGGCTGAGGCTGTTGTTTAGCTGGTCGGCGAAGACTTGCAGCGGCGCGCCAGGGCCATAGAGCTTGGACTGGCTGAGGGCGGACTTGCGGGCAGGCGGCGCGCCGTTCGCGTCGGTCATGCGCAAGATTTCCTCATCGGAGAGCAGGAAGCTCATCACCTTCCAGGCGGCAGCGGGGTCTTTGCAGGTCGAGGTAATACCCCAGTTCCAACTACCCTGGCCGGTTACGGCCTTGCCGCCGAACTTGGGCATTGGCAACACCACCAACTTGTCGCCGAGAGCCTTCTTGTAATCAGCGTAAGTCCAGTGGCCCACGTAGCTGAGAGCAGCCTTGCCGTCGGCAAAGTCGGTGCCACCAGCGGGCTTGCGATTGACGTAGCCATCCTTGAACAGACCCTGGAACCAGGTCATCGCCTTGACCGAAGCTGCGCTGTTGATCGTGCCATCGGCCTTCTGGTAGTTGCTGCGGTCGATCAGGTCGCCGCCAAACGATTGCAGAATCGGGCTGAAGCCATAGGTGTACCACTCGCCGCGCCCATAGTCCATCTTCATGTCGAGCGGGTAGGCAAGGCCGCTGGCCTTCAGCTTCTTGAGCGCGTCGTTGAACTCCTCGCTGCTCCAGGCATCGCTAACCCCAGTGGGGATGCGTACACCAGCCTTGGTCAGCAAGTCCTTGTTGCCGTAGATACCGAGGCCGGAGTCGAACTGGCCGAGGCTGTACAGCTTGTTGTTGTAGGTACCCTGGCGGATGATCGAGGGCAGGAAGTCGGCCTTCATGTCGGCAGCCACGTAGCTGTCTAGTGCCACGAGGCGGCCTGTCCAGGCGTAGTTATAGACGTTGGGGCCATCAAAATCGAGCAGGCAAGGCAAGCCATTGGCGAGGGCGGCGGCGTTCACCTGATCGTTGTAGCTACCCTCTGGCAGTTGCACTGCTTCGATGGTGGTGCCACTGTTGCTGGCGTTGAACTTCTTGATCGAGGCTTCGAGGGCCTCACGCTCGCCGCCGGTGCCAGAGTGGAACCAGAGGGTAGTTACGCCGCTGGCACTATTTGGCGTAGGCAGTGCGCCCATCGTGTTTGTCGGCTTGGGTGCAGCAGCAGCGGCAGCAGGGGTATCGGTCGCCACAGCGGGAGCTGCCGCCATCGTGGTGTTGGTCGCCGCAGCGGGAGCCATTGGGGTATTGGCAGCCGAGGCTGCCTTCGTCGGAGTGGTGCTGGCAGCGGGAGCCGCCGCGTTGTTGTCACAAGCCATCAACAGGAAGGCTGCGACCAGCAGTAGGACAGTTGCTCTCCAAAACTTCATCTTGTCTCCTCCTTGAGATCTCCAAATGGACGCAATGCGTCGCCAAAAGCCGCCAGAGGCAGGCAGGCGGCCTGATTGACCACCCGTCACCCCATCCCCCATCTGAAAGCCCTTTCATGTGGAAGTGCTTACACATATTAGCACAGAACGATAATCTTGTCAATAGGCTGAACCAAAATCACGTGGTGGAATATGCTACCTGGTGGACTGCGCAGCAAAAAGAGATGCCGTGGCGCGCAAATGGCTGGCACCTGTGGGGGAGGAGGATCGAGAACAAAGTCACCCTACCAATGGATGACAGTAGAATAATGGTCACCCTTGCTACAAAAAGTAGAAGGCTACTCTGGCTGCGCTCACCTGCTTACAGGCAAGGGCTTGCTAGTAAGGGTGCAAGTCCTCTGCGGCAGAGCAGGCAACCATCCACCTCTACAAACCAGGTGGCTAGCACACAGTGTGCTGCACCGTTTACTTGATCATCGTGATCGTAAAGGTGTGGGGCAGGTGCGCGCTTTCGAGGGGATAGACCTCTGGTGGCAGGGGCTTGCTCGTCACCAAGTGGTCACGGATCACGCCTACCAGTTGCCCGCTGAGGCGCAAGATAGCCTGAGCGAGGGTGTCGTAGTCGTAGCCCATGATCAGCGGCTTGCACTCGGCGTGCCAGTCATCCGCACCGAGGTTGGTGATCGTCAGCGGCACACGGTAGGTGATCCCTGTACTACCAGAGCCGGGCTGTGGCACGATCACGATGGTTTCGAGGGTGAGGGGCTGGTCGCTACGCTGCATCTGGTCGAGGGTATGGAACAGTTGCTCGCGCTTAGCCCGCGCCAGTTGCTCATAACTAACCAGGCCATAGTTGAGGTCGGCGGCCACGATTGCCACCCCTGGCATGGCGGTGCTGGCGAAGGCGTACTGGCCGCCTGGCAAGCGATCTATGCGGGTAGGCAAGAGGTGAACTGCCCGCTCTGGTTCCTCATCCTTGAGGTCGAGGAGGAGTGCGCCGGGTTCTGCTGCCATTGTTCGCTCCATATATCAGGGGCGATTTGCCGCCCCAATAGTTGGTGAAGTGGGCGTAAAAGAGGTATTGCTGGGCGAGACTGGCGTAGTTGCCAAAGCGTTCCTTAAAGGCGGCAGCGATCTTGTTGTAAGCTGCGTCGGTCAGCGTCTTGCCCTTCAAGGTCGGCAGGTAGTGTTCAACAGCTAGCTGGAAGATGTGGGTATCCACCGGCACCGCCTCTCCCTTATCGAGGCTGAAGGCGCAGACGCAATCGGCGATTTTCGCGCCCACGCCCACTAGCTGCATCAGTTCGTACTTCGCTTCTACATAGCGGGCTTCGCGCAGGCTGAGCAGCCAACCAGAGGGTTTGGCGGCTACCTGCTTTGCCACCTTGACTACGTTGATACCCCGCCAGCCGAGGCCGGTCTGCTGGCCCATGAAGTCGGGGTCGGCGGCGGCCAAAGCCTGCGCGGTGGGAAAGGTGTAGAGCTTCTTGCCACCGCTCTCGCCGATCAAGGTGCCGTACTGGGCAGAGAAAGCGTCTATTCCCTTTGCGATCTGCGGCACGCTGTTGGCGGTGCTGGCGACGAAACTGAGCAAGCACTCCTCCGGGTTCTGGCGCATCATCCTTAGGCCGGGAAAGCGGGCAACCGCATCGGCGGCGAGGGGGTCGCGCTGCATCACCTCATGCACCGCCGCAAGATCGCTCTTGAGCGTAAAGTAGTCTTCTAGCAGGGCGAAATTGTCCGTGGTAGGATAACTACCGTAGGTGAAGGTATCACCATCTTGACGCAGCTTGATCACTTCACCCTCTACTACGCCCAGCCACCAGCCGTCGGCCTGGTGCTGCCAGCGGAAGACCTGGCCGTTCGCCAGCGTGTCATCCAGGTTAAAGTAGCGTTGGTCGTAGGTAAAGGTTTGCATAGGCCCATTATACCACGCGGCAGCGATGTTGAGCAGGGGGGCGGCCAGGGGTAGAAAGTCGGCGGCCCCAAGCCCGCTACTAGGGCCATCTGCACCAAGCTGAAGTAGTTTTCGATCTCGTACTGCTGCCAGGTGTGTTCAATTAGTGCGCCGCTAGAAGGCATGGCCCTACCTTCGTTGTCATCATCAACTAGCCTCAGCCGCCCACCTGCGAAAAGGCGCGCATCCCCGAACTTAGCTGGCCCACGCCCAGGTAGTGGCGTTCGGGCTTGACCGTAAGCGACTGCTTGAAGATGTTGCCCAGGTCTTCCAACG
>Ga0123336_10002088_pt1 | contig 17681 bp, 18 predicted proteins | sample SSSSmetaG_FD_96466 | JGI IMG/M metagenome (GOLD analysis project Ga0123336, IMG submission 96466) | Glacier valley bacterial and archeal communities from Borup Fiord, Nunavut, Canada, to study Microbial Dark Matter (Phase II) - ​SSSS metaG | ecosystem: Environmental > Aquatic > Freshwater > Ice... | reverse complement strand
GGGCGCCGAGGAGCCGCCCTCGAGATCGCAGAAGTACTTCGTGTCGAGCGCGACCAGGCGTTGCATGATCTCGCCGATCGCCGCGGCTGCGGGCGTGAGCGTCCCGGCGCTCGCTTTGCCGAGCATCCACGTCTGGACCTCCGAGAGCAGCGCCGCCGCCTCTTTGCAGAGCTTGGCCGGGCGCGCGTGCTCTACCGGCAGCCCCGAGAGCGGGACCGGAAAGGGATCGCTCACCCGGAAGACGGCATGGCCGGTGATCGCGGGCCGGTAGTGCTCTCCGACCGCGGCCGCGGCGCTCTGCGCGATGGGCGGGGTGCCCGTCGAGATCCCATCCTCCGCGAGGGACAGTCCCTGGAGCGCGCCGTCGATCGCGGGCTTCGACGCCTGGTCCACCGTGTCGAGGGTCTGGGCGGCCGCTGCAGCCGGCGCCGCGAGCAGTCCGAGCTCGGGCTGGATGAAGCTGAGCGCGGCGAAGATCGCGGCGGCGACGGTGCAGGCGAGCTTCCCCACGCGGACCGCGACGCGCACCGAGAGGATGGCCGCCATGATCAGGTTGACCATCACGATCAGGTTCATGCCGCGGGCATGGAGCGCGGCGTCGCTGAACGCGATGGCGTCCGCCGCCTCCTGCATGCGCTCGCGGTAGAGGATGGCGTCGCCGATCCCCGCGAGGTACCAGAGCGCGCCGACGAGGCACGAGCACATGAAGATGCCCATGACCATGATCGCGCCTCGGTCATCGGTCACGAGATCGAGGCGCTCACTCGTAGGCATAGTTCGCTCCCTGGTACGGGTAGACCGACTCGGCGCGGGCGGTCCGGACGCGCAGCTGCGAATTGCCGAACTGCTCGCAGGCGATCCTGTTGGCGAGCGCGATCTTGCAGACCACGGTGGCCTCCACGCGCACCCTGACCATGCCGCTTCCCATCACGCCGGTGACGCGCGTGCCTTTCGGCTGCCCCTTCGCGCCCGGGGTGTCGGGGTAGAGGACGCCGACCGCCACCACGGTGTCGTCGAGGATGAGCGGCGCGAGCGCGACGAGCACGGCGCCGCGCACGGTCTTCTGCCGCTCGTCGCTCATCGTGTTCGGCTGCGCGGTCGCCTCGTGGTACGGCCCGGGCTCGTCCCCGAACACCACCGCCGCCGACCGCGAGCCCGTGACCGCGGCATGCTCGACCACGAGCTTGGCCGAGAACAGCAGCGCCAGCTGGAGGAGGCAGAGAAAAAAGACGAACACCGGCATGAAGGCGATGAGGAACTCGACGTAGACGGCGCCTCGCGTGTCGTCGCGCAGGTCTGCAGCGGCTGGAAACGAGCGCATCTTCGAGAGTCTCCTCGGTGGCAAAAGGGTGAGCTGACGAGCAATGGCGCGGTCGTCCGCGACGGCCCGCGTGCGCCCCTCGGCCAGGAGCGAGCGCAGTTGCGAACGAAACAAGGAAGCGAGACTCGTCTCGCTTCCCTGTTCGAGCGTTCGCTGGACGCCGAGTCGGTCAGCGCGCGGCGGGCGTCCCCTGCGTCGCACACGGGGTCGACAGCGCCGGAGAGATCACGGCAGTCGCCCCGATCGTCGCGCTGCCGGCCTTCGTGTTGAGGCGGATCCAACCCGCGCCGCCCCCGCCGCCGCCTTGGCCCTGAGCCGCGTCGAGCTGCGTCCCGGTCTGACCGGCGATCGTGGCGCCCGCGGACCCGTAGCCGCCGCTTCCGCAGATGGAACAGTCGCCGGGACCGCCCTTGGCCGGCTCCGCGCTCGCGCTCCCGTCGGCGCCATCATTGCTCGAGCCGGTCTCGGAGCCGCCACCGCCATTGGCGGCGAGCACCCCGAAGACCGAAACGAGGGGCGCCTCGAGAAGAATCGCGCCGCCCGCACCTCCCCCGCCGCTCAACCACGAGGACCCCGCGCCCGACACGGCAATGGAACCGGTTGCGCTCACCTCCATCGATCTCCCCGCGACGATCTGCACGGCCCCACCGCCGGCGCCGCTACTTGCATACGGGCTTCCGCCCCCTGCGGACCCGCCGACGAGCGGGCTGTTGGTCGGGGCGCCGTACGCCTTTCCGCCAGCCGCCTCACCACCGCCGACGCCGCAATGACCACCGCCGCCTGCGCCGACGTGCGCGAACGCTCCCTGACCACCGCCTGGTCCGTTGCCTCGCGCCACCTCGCGAACTCCGTCGAAGCCGCCGCCGTTCGATTGGTAGTGGACTGCCGCCGCACGCAGTGCGCCCTGGATCGTCGCCGTTTCCAGCGCGACGATCACGAGCGGCCGGTTGCCGACCACGTCCACCACCATGCTCGGCTCGATCACGAGACGGCGCGTGACGAAGAGACCCGCGGTGAGCGTCCCCTGGCTGGTGTCCACCTGCGTGATGGTCTTGAACGTGAATGCGCCCTTCGGCTGGCCGGCGCACGAGACCGTGCCCTTGGCGGTATCGATCGTGACCTTCGTGCCCCCGCACGTGTCGGTATTGAAGATCCATTCCCCGGTCGCCGCGAGCGCCGCGTCTGCGGGGACGTTCGCAGGCGAGAAGGAGAGCTCGCCGCTCTTCTGACCGGCACCCTGCGGGGCGTCGCCCGGCAGGTCCGCGCCACCATCCGGGCCGCTCGAGCCGTTCGCACGGCTCCCATCCGTCGTGACCGTGCAGCCGCTGAGGACGAGCGCCGTCGCCAGCGCAAGACCGAGACCATTGAACGAGCGTGTCATCTTTTCTCGAGACTCCGTGAGTAAGGGCGGACGTCCGTCCGCGGTTGGTCACGACTCGTCGGCCTCGTCTCTCCGGAGTTGCGCCACATCGTTCGATCACCCGAACGGGTGACATCACACGAATCGCGCAACTTCCCACAGGGGCGACCGAACCGGATGGGGACGCCATGAAGAGCCCCAGAAAAGACGCAACCGCCCCGCTCGCTCGCGGGCGCCGCCGTCGGGTCCGAGGGGCCGCGATGACCGAGTACACGATCCTCGTCGGGGTCGTGGGCATCGTCACCATCGGGGCCTTCATCAGCCTCGGGGTCGCGCTCGTCGTGAGCTTCGAGGCGCGTCGCGACCTCCTTCTCTATCCGTTTCCCTGAACCAACCCATCCACACGTCACTGGAGATTCCGTCATGAAGAACAAGAAGAGCTCGCCCGTCCGCAACTTCCTCCGCGCCACCCGCGGCGCCAACATGGTCGAGTACATCATCCTCGTCGGCGTCATCGCGCTGCTCGCGGTGGTCGGCTTCAAGGCATTCAGCGCGTCGGTGTCCACGACGGTCACCAAGCAGGGCGAGAGCGTAAAGAACGCGGACAACACCTTCACCAAGGGGCAGTGAGCGCGCGAAAGGAGTGATCCCATGTTCCACTTCCTCGCATTCGCCACCCTCCTCGCCGCCACTGCGGCGTGGTTCGACTGGCGCACCGGCCACATCCCGAATCGCCTCACGCTGCTCGGGCTCACGGTCGCGATCCTCGGTCACTTCGTCCACGGGACGGTCACCGTCGGGCTCGGCGCGGGAGTGGAGCAAGCGGCCCTCGCCATCGGGGGCGCGCTCGGCTGCGCGCTCGTCCCCCTCTTCATGCACTGGAAGGGCGCGATGGGCGGAGGCGACGTGAAGCTCTTCGCCGCGCTCGGCGCCGCCCTTCATCCGCTCGCCGGTATCGAGGCCGAGACCTACGCGTTCGTCGCCGCCATGCTCCTCGCCCCGGCGAAGCTCGCCTGGGAGGGCACGCTCCTCCGCACCCTCGCGAGCACCGTCACGCTCGTCGTCAACCCGCTGCGCAAGAAGGCGCAGCGACGGCCGCTGCCGAAGGAGATGGTCACCTGGTTCCGCCTCGGCCCCGCCGTGTTCCTCGGCACGGCGACCACGCTCGTCATCCACCTCTTCTCCGTCAGGTCCGTCCCGTGAAAGCCAAGCCCGTCTTCATCGGCCTCGTCGCCGGACTCGTCGCGGTGGCCCTGCTGCTGCTCTACCTCCGGCGCGTCGAGCAGGAGGCCGCGGGCGGGCGCAAGGTGCAGGTGCTCGTCGCGCTGGAGCTCATCCCGCGCGGCACGCCCATCACCGCCAAGATGCTGGGCGCGCGTGATCTGCCCGTCGCTTACGTGGACGACCGCGTCGTCCGCGTCACCGAGAAGGAGAAGCTCATCGGACTCCGCGCCACCAGCACGATCCCCATCCAGCAGAGCCTCGTCTGGAACGACGTCATGGCGGTCAAGGACGACCAGCGCGCGCTCTCCGCGCTCGTGCAGCCCGGCAACCGCGCCACCCCCATCCGCGTGCAGATCACCGACGTCCTCACGCTCGTCCACCCCGGCGACTTCATCGACATCCTGTGCGTCTGCGGCGACGCGAAGGAGGCCACGGTGCTCCTGCAGCGCGTCCTCGTCCTCGCCACCGGGATGGAGACCTCCTTCGCGGTCAACAAGGAAGGCGCGCAGCGCGCCACCGTCCTCACCGTCAGCACCTCGCTCCAGGAGAGCCAGCTTCTCTCGGTCGCCATGGAGAAGGGCAAGCTCAACGCCATCGTCCGCAATCCCACCGATCAACGCATCACCGAGGCTCCGGCGGACGTCACCGCCGCCGTCCTCACCGATGCCAGCCGTCGCCAGGCCGTCCAGAGCCCGCGCCGTAAATCCACCCCCAACGGTCCCACCGAGCTGAAAGAAACACGCCGATGATTCCCGCAGCCAGCAAGCGCGCCGCGCAACTCCTCATCGCCCTTGCCTTGCTGGCCCCTGCCGCCGCGAGCGCCGCGCCCCCGCAGGACCGCACGTCGTCGGGCAGCGCCGAGGCCGCCGAGGAGATCGCGCTGGCCATCGGCGAGACGAAGACCGTCTCGGCCAAGGACGTGCGGAACTACTCCGAGGGCTCGCCCGGCATCATCGACGTCAAGCTCACCACCGACAACAGCCAGTTCGTCCTCGCCGGACGCAAGCCCGGCTCCACGACGATGCTGCTCATCAAGAACGACGGCTCGCAGGTCAACCTCACCGTCCACGTCTTCGCGCGGTCACCGGCGGTCGTGGAGAAGGAGCTGACGCAGCTCCTCGAGGGCATCGTGGGCGTGCGCGTCAAGCGCATCGGCGCGCGCATCGTGATGGACGGCGTCGTGTCGAACGACGCCGAGCTGAAGCGCGTGCAGCACATCGCGACGCTCTATCCGAACCAGGTCGAGTCGCTGGTCACGCTTCCCGGCGGCGGCGGCGCGAGCACGTCCGACAGCAAGTACATCGTGCGCATCGACTTCTACTTCATCCAGTACGACAAGAACTCGTCGTACGGCGTGGGCCTCGGCTGGCCCAGCAGCGTGGGCGGCGACGCGGTGGTGAAGAGCAACGTCACGTTCGACTTCATCGGCGGCAGCCGCGCCGCCACCGCCAGCATCACGAACCAGCCCATCCCGCGGCTCGACATCGCGTCCCGCAAGGGCTGGGCGAAGGTGCTGAAGCAGGCCACGGTCGTGACCAACAACGGCGTCGAGGCGAACTTCCAGAACGGCGGCGAGCAGAACTTCACGGTCAACACCGGCCTCACGGTCGGCGTGCAGCGCATCTCCTTCGGCACCGACGTCACCGTGCTCCCCCGCTACAACCCGCAGAAGCGCGAGATCGAGATGAAGCTCGTCGCCGACGTGAGCGACCTCACCAGCTCCGCCGGCGCGACCTCGCTCCCCGGGCGCAACACCAGCAAGCTCACCACGAACATCACGCTCAAGCTCGGGCAGTCGATCGTGCTCTCCGGCATCCGCACGAAGACGCAGGCGCACGCGGTCACCGGCCTGCCGGGGCTCTCCAGCATCCCGGTGCTCGGTCTCCTGTTCGGCTCGCACGCCGACGACGAGCTCCAGACCGAAGGCGCCATCTTCGTGGTGCCGAACGTGGTCGAGGCCGTCCCCTCGCAGGCGGCGGAGATGGTCGAGTCGGCGCTCGCGAAGTTCGCCGACTACAGCGGCGCCGTCGACAAGGTCGACGCCTACGACAAGCGCCCGGGCGCGCAGCCGAGGCTCGTCAAATGAGCGCGCAGGCCACGAGCTCGGTCCGGCTGCGGGTCACCGTCCACGAGGACGAGACCGTCGAGCAGCGCAAGCTCGACGTCCACGGCGGCGTCCTCACCCTCGGACGCGACGCGCGCTGTACGCTCCCTCTGCCCACCGGCTTCGCGTCCCGCCAGCACGCCGCGGTCGACGTACGCGGAAGCGCGATGGTCGTACGCGACACCTCGATGAATGGCACGTTCGTCGGCGGCGCGCTGGTCAAGCAGAGCACCGTGAGCGTCCCGTTCGAGACGCCCATTCGCATCGGGCCCTACACCCTCGTCGTCGCGCTCGCGGATGCGCCGCGGGCCCTCCCCGCGCCGCGGCTCGTGCCAGCCGTGATCCCGCCCGTGCCGCCGCCCGCGCCGAAGCCCGCGCCGAAGCCGCCGACCCCGATCCTCGGCGCGCTGCGGAGGGATGCCTGGGCCGAGGAGAACGCTCTCCGAACCGAGATCCACAAGCTCCTGCTCGAGCACCTCGATCTCGGCGCGGTCGACGCCTCGCGTAGCGACGATCCCACGCTGCGCCCCAAGGTCCTCGCGGCGCTGCGCGCCATCGTGCAACGCCTCGACGCGCGCATTCCTCCGGCCATCGATCGCGACGTCCTCGTGGGGTCCCTGCTCGACGAGGCCATCGGCCTCGGCCCCGTGGAGCGGTTCCTGTCGGATCCGAACGTCAACGAGATCATGGTCGTGGACCCCGACACGATCTTCCTCGAGATCGCCGGCAAGCTGGTGCGCGCCGACGCGCGCTTCACCAACGACGATCGCGTCCGCGCCACCATCGAACGGATCGTGACGCCGCTCGGGCGCCGCATCGACGAATCGGTGCCGCTCGTCGATGCCCGCCTCGCGGACGGCTCGCGCGTCAACGCCGTGATCAAGCCGCTCGCGCTGCGCGGCGCGGCCATCACCATCCGCAAGTTCTCGCGCAAGCCGTTCACGATGGCGCGCCTCGTGGAGCTCGGCGCGCTCACCGCCGGGATGGGCACGTTCCTCCTCCGGAGCGTGATCGCGAAGAAGAACATCGTCATCTCCGGCGGCACCGGCAGCGGAAAGACCACGCTGCTCAACGTGCTCTCGGGCGCGATCCCGGCGGACGAACGCATCGTGACCATCGAGGACGCCGCCGAGCTCCAGCTCGCGCAGCCGCACGTCGTGGGGCTCGAGACGCGCCCCTCGAACATGGAGGGCAAGGGCGAGTACACGATCCGCGATCTCGTGAAGAACGCGCTCCGCATGCGGCCCGACCGCATCGTCGTCGGCGAGTGCCGCGGCGGGGAGGCGCTCGACATGCTCCAGGCCATGAACACCGGGCACGACGGCTCGCTCACCACCACGCACGCGAACTCGCCGCGGGAGGCCGTGGCCCGCCTCGAGACTCTCGTGCTCATGGCCGGCCTCGATCTCCCGGTGCGCGCGATCCGCGAGCAGATCGCGGGGAGCGTCCAGCTCGTCGTCCAGCAGTCGCGCCTCTCCGACGGTACGCGGCGTGTCACGGCGATCAGCGAGGTGGTCGGGATCAGCGACAAGGGCGACGTCGAGCTCGTGCCGATCTTCGAGTTCGTGCGGACGGGCACCGGCCCGGGCGGCAAGGTCCTGGGCGACTACCGCGCCACCGGCTTCCTGCCGACGTTCCTGAACGACTTCCTCGTCATGGGGCTGGTCGGAGAGGACGAGGCGTACCTGTGAGCCCTTCGCTCGCCGTGACGCCCGCCCTGCTGAAGATGGCGCTGCTCGGCTGCGCGGGCGCGGGCGCGGCGGTGACGGGGTACGCGGTGGCGACGGGCGAGACCGTGCTCTCTCGCCTCGCCACGCGTTACGTGCGCCACCTGGACGACGCGCATCGGCTGCTCTTCCGGCCGGAGATCGGCCGCCCGATCGCCATCGGTCAGGCGGTGCTCCTGGGCGTCATCGCGCTCGCCGCCGTCGGGCTCGACATCCCGTACTGGTGGGCCGCGATGCTGCTCATCGCGGCCGGGCCCGAGCTTCATCTGCGCCGCGAGCGGCAACAGCGCGTGGCGCGGCTCGAGCTCCAGGTCGACGGCTTCGTCGTCGCGCTGGCCAACTCACTGAAGACGGTGCCGAGCCCGGCAGCGGCGCTCCAGGCGACCGCGTCGGTGCTCCAGCAGCCGACGCGCCAGGAGATCGAGCACATCCTCAAGGAGATGCGCGTCGGCAGCACGCTCGAGCAAGGCCTCCTCGCGATGTCGGCGCGCGTGAGGAGCCGCTGGATCGACGTCGCGTTCTCGGCAGTGCTGATCGGTCTCCGCGTCGGCGGCAACCTGCCGGTCGTCCTCGAGCGCACCGCCGCCACCATCCGCGAGATGAACCGCCTGCTCGGCGTCGTCCGCACGAAGACGGGCGAGGGCCGGATGCAGCTGTGGGTGCTCGCGCTCTTCCCGCTCTTCATCGTGTTCGCCTTCAACGCCGCCCAGAAGGGCTACTTCGACCCGCTCCAGCACTCGCTCGTCGGCCAGATCACCGTGGGGATCGCCGCGATCCTCTGGATCGGCTCGCTCCTCCTCGCCCGCAAGGTCCTCGCGGTGGACGTATGAAGTCGCTCCTCCTCTTCAAGCTCGCGCTGCTCGTGCCGGTGTTCGTGAGCCTCTTTCTCCTCGCCTCGTCGGCCGCGAGCGCTCCCATGCCAAGCGGCGTCCGCACCGGCGTCCGGGGGCTGGCACGTCAACGGGCCCTCGCGGGCGGGGGGCCGTGGTGCCGGATCGAGCCTCTCGTGCGCTGGCTAGGAATGCGCGTGCATGGGCTGATGAGCACGCAACTTCTCGCGTCGCTGGACCGACAGGTCCGCATGGCCGGTAGTTACCTCGGATTGCTCGCAGAGGAGCTCGTCGCCTTGAGCGTCGTCTGCGCGGCCGCGGCTCTGACGGCCGGGGCGCTCGCGAACCTGGTCGTCAAGATCGGGCCGGTGTTCGTGGTCGCCGTCGGGGCCTTCGGCGCGGTCGCGCCGTTCCTGACCGTCTCGAGCTTCGCCGGCGAGCGCTCCAAGGCCATCGGCCGGCGCCTCCCGAGCGCCATCGATCTGCTCGCCCTCAGCATGAGCGCCGGGCTCGACTTCCCGAACGCGCTCCGTCAGGTGGTCGAGAAGTCGGGGACCCCCAACGATCCTCTGGTCGAGGAGCTTTCGCTCATCCTCCAGAGCCTCCAGCTCGGGCGCACCCGGCGCCAGGCGCTCGAGGAGTTCGCCGACCGCTCCCCCATCGACGCCGTGAGCGAGTTCGTCAACTCCGTCATCCAGGCCGAGCTGCGCGGCAACCCGCTTGCCGAGGTGCTGCGCATCCAGGCCGAGATCTCGCGCGAGCGCCGCACCGTCCTCGCCGAGGAGGCCGCCGCCAAGGCTGGCGTCTCGATGCTCATGCCGCTCGTCCTCGTGTTCGTCGCCATCCTCATCCTGATCGCCGGCCCGATGGTCATCCGGCTGTCGCAGAACGGACTCTGAGAGCCGCCATGGAACCCCTCTCCTTCGAGATCTGCCACGCCGACGGTCGCCCCGAGCGGACCAGCGCCCAGGGCGCACGGGTCGTCATCGGCAGCGGCGCCCACTGCGACGTGCGGCTCGCGGCCGACCAGGCCGCCTTCGAGCACGTCGCGATCGAGGAGCTCGCGGCGGGCCCGCAGATCCGCAACCTCGCGCCTGCGGCCCCGAGCACGCTCGACGGGGTGCCCTTCGCCGCGCGCGCGCTCGGTCCGTCGGGCCTCGCTTGCCTGATCATCGGCAACACGCAGATCCGCATCCTCCGCGAGGCGCGTGTCGCCCCAGCCAGGAGCACCACGCTCGGACCGGTGATGATCGCGAAGCTCCTGGTGGTCGCGGGCCTCGTGGGCGCCATCGTGAAGGTGTCGGTGATGGGCCCGGACGCTCCGTCCACGTCCTCACCGCCGATGCCCGAGCTCTTCGCGAAGATCTCGACCGATTGTCCGCGCAAGGACCTCGCCGAGGCCCGCACCATCGCCGACGACCAGCGCGCGATCGCCGATGGAGCGCGGGATCGCAGCCCGTTCGATCCGCGGGAATCACGCGCCGCCGTCAAAGGCTACGAGATCGCCGCGGCGTGCTACCGCATCACCCATCAGGTCGAGGCGGGCGAGATCGCCGCGCAGGCCGCGCTGCGCGTGCGCGAGGAGACCACGCTCGATTTTCGCGCCCGCCGCGTGCGCCTCGATCGCGTTCTCCTGGTGAACGACTACGACCTTGCGGCGCAGGACGTCGCGGTGCTCTCGGCGCTCACCGAGGGCCAGCAAGGTGCTTACTCACGATGGCTCGCCGGGATCGCGCAGGACCTGAAGAATCGCAACACGGTGGAGCACGGCAAATGACGCGCGATAAGTGGATTACTGAATCGGTTATCGCAGCGACCCTGGTGTGGGCAACGGCCACCGCCGGCTGCGCGGCGCCGCAATCCAAGATGCAGCGCGGCGTCGAGACCATGCAGGCCGAGTCGGCTCCCGAGCAGATGGCTGCCCGCGGTGACGCCTACGCCGCCGTCGGCGACATGACGCGCGCCGAGCAATACTTCGCCGCGGCGCTGCGCTCCGGCGGCGAGTCGGCCCGCCTCGTGCGCCGGCTGATCGCGGTCTGCGCGGCGGACAGCCGCTACCCCGTGGCCCTGGAGTACGCGGACGACTACCTGCGCAAGCATCCCGCGGACGTCGACGTGAGGTTCGCGGCAGCCACGCTCCGCGTGGCGATCGGCGACGAGCAGCGCGCGCGCCAGGAGCTCGCCACCGTCCTCGCCGCGAGGCCGGGCTTCGGCGACGCCCACTACACGCTCGCGCTCCTCGAGAAGGGCAGCGGCGACCCACTCGCGGCCGACGTGCAGTTCCGCGCCTACCTGGCGCTCGCGCCGAACGGCGAGCACGGTGAGGTCGCGCGCGACAATCTCCTGAGGGCCGTGCCGTGATCCCCACCAAGATCTTCGAGAAGACGCTCCTCTCCTTCTTCGCCCCCATTCGCCCCTACCTCGACGACCCCACCGTCAGCGAGATCATGATCAACGGGCCGGACCAGATCTACGTGGAGCGCGGAGGCATCCTCGCCCTGGTCGATGCGCGCTTCGACGGCAAGGAGGCTCTCACCGCGGCGATCCGCAACCTCTCGCAGTACGTCGGGAAGCCGGTCAGCGCGGCGCGGCCCATCCTCGAGGGCCGCATGCCCGACGGCTCGCGCGTCGAGGCGATCCTGCCTCCCATCGCGCCGGACGGCCCGCACGTCTCGATCCGCCGATTCTTCAAGGAGGCGCTCACGGTGGAGCGGCTCGTCGGGTTCGACTCGCTCACCCGGGGCGCCGCCGATGCGCTCAAGGCCTTCGTGGTGGCCAAGTGCAACATCCTGGTCGCGGGCGGTACCGGCAGCGGCAAGACCTCGATGCTCAACGCCCTGTCGGGGTTCATTCCCGACGGCGAGCGCGTCGTGGTCATCGAGGACTCGCGCGAGGTCCAGTTCCAGAAGCCGCACGTCGTGCAGCTCGAGGCCCGCCCTGCCGATGCCCGGGGCGAGGGCGCGATCACCATCCGTGACATCTTCCGGGCGACGCTGCGCATGCGGCCGGATCGCGTCGTGGTCGGCGAGATCCGCGGCGGCGAGGCGCTCGACATCGTCCAGGCGATGACCAGCGGTCACGGCGGCTGCATGGGCACGCTGCACGCGACCTACCCCCGCGACACGCTCACGCGCATGGAGACCATGGCCATGATGAGCGACGTGGACATGCCGCTCGCCGCGATGCGCGCCCAGATCGGCTCCGGAATCCAGATCATCGTCCAGGTGGCACGACTGCAAGACGGCAGTCGCAAGGTGACCCACATCACCGAGGTCCTGGGATTCGATATCGCGCGTCAGGCCTACACCCTCCAGGATCTATTTGTACGTCGGTATTCTGGAATGACGGGTGACAACCAGATACGGAGCCGCCTCGTCGCCACGGGCATCCTGCCGGCGTGCAAAGCGCAGCTCGACGAGCACGGGGTGCGCCTTCCCGACGAGATGATGCGTGCCGCCGCCGCCGCGGGCGGCGCGAAGCAGGTGTGTGATGCCGCCGAGTGAACCAAGAGACGTCGTGCTTCGCCTGCTGGACGGACGGAGCGAGCAACGCGAGATCGTTCTCCGCGGCGGCAGGGAACGACCGCCGTTCGCCGTCGGCAAGGAGGGCGCGTGGCGCATCGAGGCCGGGCACGTCGCCGCTGCGCACGTGATGATCGCCTTCAATGGCACGACGCTCTACGTGTGTGCTCTCCACGGGGAGAAGGCCCTGCTCGACGGCAAGCCGCTCGACACCCGATGGGTCGAGGCGACCGTGCCGTGCGTCCTCCGCTTCGGAAGCGCGCGGCTCAGCATCGGAGGCAAGGCTGGGCCCGAAGATGAGACCCAGCTTCCGCCGCCCCGCCCCGCGCGGGACGAGGAGGCCACGTGCTTCGACGAGGCGCGCCTCCGGGCCGCGCTCGCAATGTCGATCCCGAACGGCGAGATCACCTGCATCGCCGAGATGGAGATCCCTGCCGAGGCGCGCAGGCCGCCCGTCGTCGTCGACGACGCGGTCGAGCACGAGCGCGAGGATCCATCGAGCATGCCACCGACGATCCCGAGCGACGGCCTGCTCGCGGTGGCGCCGCCCCCGTTCTCGTTCGGGCGGACGTTCGCCGCGGCACGCGCCGAGCCCGCACTGGCCCGCCCCTCGTCTCCCACGATCGCGATCCCGTTCGAGCCCGCCGTAGCCGCGCGCGCGGCGGACTCGCTGGCGGCGATCGAGGCCGTGGTCGAGAGCAGCGCGATTGCGGTCTCCGGGGAGAACGTCGCCAGCCCCGTGCCCGTCACCGCGCCCGCCCTCTGGGGACGGGCGCTCGAGGCGTGGAGGCGCGCGTCGGGGCCGAGGCGCGCCCTCGCCGTCCTCCTGGGGCCGGCCGTCATCGGGGCTCTGCTGACGCTGCGCTCTACTCCTGCGGCGCCTGGCGCGGCGCCTGGCGCGGAGAGCGCGGTCGTGCGCGACGCGGTCGGCCCGGCGGGCTCGCCCATCGCAGCGGCGCCCGTGGCGATCGCGCCCGTGGTGATCGCGCCCGTGGCGATCGCTGGCGGGACGGTCAAGGCCGCGGCCGGCGCAGCGGTCCCCTCACCTGGCGACCGTTCGAAGGCTACGGCCGTCGGCCTGCACGAGACCCGCACGCCGGAGCGTCGCGCGCTCGACACGGTGGCGTCGGGCCTCGACGGCGCGGCGGCGGACCAGTACGAGGCGCTGGCCGCCGCGCATCCCGAGAGCATCGCGTTCCGTGAGGCGGCGCGGATCCTGCGTGAGCGAGGCGCGACCGCGCAGCGCTAGCGACCCGCGCCCGAGACGCGCGCGCGGTCCGGCGATACCGAGCAACTCTCCGCCGCTGCGGCCGAGAAGGAGCGCATGCCGGCGCAGCGCTGAGGAAGGCCGGCGCACCTGCGCGCTTCGACGACGACGGCAAGTTCGAGCTCCCGCAGGACGAAGAGTCGCCGGCCCCGGCGGGGGCAGCCCCGTATCTGTACGCGGTTGACCACCGCGGCAACTCGCCGACGTGTGTCACGGTTCGCCTCGACCTCGTCACGAGGCGCCACCGTCCGTGGGTCGACCTGGTGTGGCGCCGTCGATTGACCCTCAGAAGCCCCCGCCCAGCGACACCATCGGCGTCTGCGCGTGCAAAGGGGTAGCGGCGGGCTGGAGCGTGCCCGAGCCGATGGGGACGCGATCGTCGCTCTGGCGCGGGTGGAAGAGGAGCGGGAGGGCGACGCCCACGGCGGTGCCGAGGATCGCGCCGGTGAGCACGTCGGTCAGGTAGTGCTTGTCGCCGCCGATGCGGAGGTAGCCGGTGGCGATGGCCAGCGGCACGAGCGTCCCCCACACCAGCGGCATGAGGCGGTAGCCGCGCAGCGTCGCCACCGTGCCCGCGGCCGAGGCGAGCGAGAACGTCATCGCCGAATGACCCGAGTAGAACGAGACGTTGTTGTCGGAGGGCGCAACGGTCCGCTTGCGCTCGTCCGGAGGAAGCACGTGCACGAACGGCCGCTCGCGCGCGAACACGAGCTTCGCGGCCTGGTTCAGGAACGTGCTCACCGCCACCGCCTCCGAGATCACGAGGAGATCGACCGGGAACGCGCGATCGGCGTCGTCCGCCGCGGAGACGACGATCATGTCGACCATCGCGAACGCCGGCTCGAGAAGGAACGCGGTGACGCCGGAGTCGAACTGCGACCGTAGCGGATCTCGCCACTTCAACGTGCGGCCCCACCGATCGAGCCCGTTGAGGTGATCGACGTCGCCGCTGCGATCGCACCAGCGGCACGTGAGCGGCTTCACCGATCTCACGAGCTCGGTGCCGAGCACGAACGCCATCGACGCCCCGATCACCGTGGCATCGAGCGCGACGTCGTATTTCAGCTGGTGCGGACGCGGCGCTTCGGCCCGCGCCGTCGCGGGCGTGAAGGTGGCGAGCGCAGCGGCCACCACGAAGGAGCCGACGACACCGAAAAAACGCGCCGCGCCCATGCGCGGGCGAGACTAGCTCACCATCGACCAAGAATCGTGAGCACTGATTTCGGGCGGACCACGTTCCGCACTACACTCCCCCTCGTGCAACCGAGCGTGCCGCCCAACGTGCGCGTCGTGGAGCCGGTTCTGTACCGGCCGTCCCCGCGCGATCGCGTGCGCGCATTCCTGAAGCTGCACGGCCGGAAGCTGTGGTGGCTGCACTCCGCCTACGCTCTCGGCCTCGGCATCACCGTGGTCACCTTCGCGCAGAAGGGCTTCGACCATGCGCGGTGGCTCGCCGCGTCGGCGTCGGCTGCCTGGCTGCTCGTCATCTTCTTCTTCCGGGTCTTCGGCTCGGGCCGGCAGCAGACCCAGCACCATCGCGCCGCGCCGAAGGTGAAGCTGCGGTTCTTTGCGATGACCTACGCGCTGAAGAACCTCTACCAGGGGATGCTCTTCTTCCTCCTGCCGTTCTACTGGAAGTCGACGACGTTCGGCTCCGCCAACTCCTGGTTCGTGATCCTGCTCGGCACCTGCGCGCTGCTGTCGACGCTCGACATCGTGTTTGACCGCGTGGTCTTCAAGTTTCGCGCGGTCGCCTCGCTGTTTCACGCCGTCGCGCTGTTCGGGTGCCTGGCGCTCGTGGTGCCCGCGCTCTTTCCCGACACGCGCACGCTGATCTCGCTGCTCACCGCGACCGCCATCACGGTGCTCGCGTTCTGGACCATCCACATCGACCTCGCGATGCTCAAGAATCGCCGCTGGCAGGTGCTCTCCACGGCGTCGCTCCTCGCCGCGGTGGGCATCGCCTACGCCGTCCGCAGCGCCATCCCGCCCGTGCCGATGTACGTCGCGCACGGCGGCGTCGGGCCGATCGTCTTGGCCGACGGGCGGCTCGGCATGGAGGTCCACGATCTCCATCCCGCTGTGATCGACAAGCTTATCGCCATCACCGACGTCGTCGTGCCGGGCGGCAAGGGTGATCGCCTGCTCCATGTCTGGCGCCACGACGGCCACGAGGTCCATCGCGCCACCGAGGATACGACGCGCGTGGCGGAGCCGGTCGAGTCGAAGGACAAGGGCACGATCCGTCTGCGCTCGGCGCTCACCGATCGCCAGCTGCCGCCGCGGCTCCTCGGCGCGTGGACGGTCGACGTCGAGACGCAGGACGGACAGCTCGTGGGCCGCGTGAGCTTCGCCGTCGCCGAGTGATCCGAGAGCTCGACCGTAACGCTCGTTGCGCGCGTCTCGAACCGCCTTAAGCTCTCGGAAGCCATGAAGAACACCCTCGTCCGGATCGGTCGTGCGCGTGCCCTCTATCGCTACTTCCGTGACCCCGCCGCGTCGCTCGTCGGGAAGCTTCTGGTGATGCTCGCGCTCGTCTACGTCATCAGCCCGATCGACGCGATCCCGGACGTCGTTCCGCTCGTGGGCTGGCTCGATGACATCGGCGTGATGAGCCTGGCGGTCGCGTGGATGTGGAAGGTCGTGGGCCGCTATCGCGAAGCGTCCGCGCTTCCTGGCGGCGAGAGCTCCGCGCGCGCGGAGCTCGCCTGAGGACCTTGCGCGAGCCGAGAAAAGCTCTACCCTCGGAAGCGCTGCTCGACGCGAAACATCACAGGAGCTCCCGCGAATGAACTACCCCCCTCCGCCGCCCGGTGGCGGCCCGCCGCCCGGCGGCTACGGCGCCCCTCCTCCTCAGGGTGGCGGTTACGGCACGCCTCCCGGTCCTCCTCCCGGTGGCGGCTACGGCGCGCCCCCCATGGGTGGCTACGGTCCGCCGCCCGGCGGCTACGGTCCCCCGCCTCCCGGGCCTGGCATGGGCGGACCGATGGGCGGGATGGGTATGATGCAGCCGCACGCGCCGTACGGCGTCGATCCGATGACCGGCATGCCGTTCTCGGACAAGTCGAAGATGGTGGCGGGCCTGCTGCAGATCTTTCTCGGCGGCTTCGGCGCAGGCCGCTTCTACACGGGCCACATGGGCCTCGCGATCGCGCAGATCGCCGTGACGTGGCTCACCTGCGGCGCCGGCGTGGTCTGGCCGCTGATCGACGGCATCATGATGCTGATGGGTAAGGTCCCCGACGCCCAGGGCAGACCGCTTCGGGATTAGCCGACAGCAGGACAGCAAGGACGGCGGCCAGAGCGTCTATCGTCGACGTGCTCCGTACGACAAGGACGCGAAGGCCACCTGCGCGCCGTGAGGTGATGGCACGGCGAGACACACGGAGACTCGCGGAGCGCTACTTGCCCAGCAGCAGCTTCAGGGCGAAGTCGATCTTCGGGCCGTACGGCGGGCGCAGCAGCGCCGAGCCGTTGATGCGGCTCTGGTAGAAGATCGGCTTCTTCTTCGTGAAGGCATCGAAGCCTTCCTTCGCGTGGTAGTGCCCCGTGCCGCTGGAACCGATGCCGCCGAACGGGAGATCGTCCTGGGCGACGTGGAGCATCGTCTCGTTGATGCACACGCCGCCCGCGATCGTCTCGCGCAGCACCTTGTCGATGCGCTTCTGGTCGTGGTCGAAGAAGTAGAGTGCCAGCGGGCGCGGGTGGTCGTTCACGTAGGCGATCGCCTCGTCGAGCGTCTCGTACGTGCGGATGGGGAGGATCGGGCCGAAGATCTCCTCCTGCATCAGGATGGTGTCGTCCTTCGCGTGCAGCACCAGGTGCGGTGACATCTTGCGCGCGTTGGGGTCGAGCTCTTCCTTCTTCGGATTCAGCTCGACCACCTTCGCGCCCCGCTCGCGCGCATCCTTCAGGACGTTCTGAAGCCGCTCGTACTGGCGGTCGTTGATGATCGCCGTGTAGTCGGGATTCGTCTGGATGGTGGGGTACATCGCGGCGAAGGCGGTGCGACACTCCTCCACGAACGCGTCAGCGCGGCCCTTCGGCACCATCACGTAATCGGGTGCGATGCAGGTCTGGCCGGAGTTGAAGCACTTGCCGACCATGATCTTCTGCGCGGCCTGCGCGATCGAGAAGCCCTCGCCGACGATCGCCGGCGACTTGCCGCCCAGCTCCAGGGTGACCGGCGTGAGGTTCTCGGCGGCGGCGCGCATCACGATCTTGCCCACGCGCGTGGAGCCCGTGAACACGAGGTGATCGAGCGGCAGCTGCGAGACCGCCTCGGAGACCTCGACGCCGCCCGTCACGACCGCGACGTGATCGGCCG
>Ga0123336_10002086_pt1 | contig 17692 bp, 16 predicted proteins | sample SSSSmetaG_FD_96466 | JGI IMG/M metagenome (GOLD analysis project Ga0123336, IMG submission 96466) | Glacier valley bacterial and archeal communities from Borup Fiord, Nunavut, Canada, to study Microbial Dark Matter (Phase II) - ​SSSS metaG | ecosystem: Environmental > Aquatic > Freshwater > Ice... | reverse complement strand
TCATGCGGTCACCATCGACGAGTTTGCGGCGGCTGCACCGAGCCGCGCGGCGCGCAGCTTGAGGATGAACTGGCCGGCGTTGATCACGTAGGTCGCATAAGCCGCGAGCGCGAGGATGAGACGCTCACGGTCGGTGCCGATATCGAACAGCAGCGCCGCGACATAGGCGGTGTGCAGCGCGATCACGATCATGCTGAACATGTCTTCCCAGTAGAATGCCGGTGCGAACAGGTAGCGTCCGAAGACGACCTTCTCCCAGATCGCGCCGGTAACCATGATCGTATAGAGCGCGAGGGTCTTGGCGATCACCGAAGCATTGGCGAGCCCGAGCCCTTCGCCGGTCATCAGATAATGGACGACGAGGCCGAGGCTGACGGCAAAGATCAGAAATTGCACCGGCGCGAGAATGCCTTGCACCAATGTCCAGACAGTGGCGTCGCGGCGCTCGCGTTCGGCGGGTGTGTACAGCAGCGTACCGCCGCCTTTGCCCTCCTTCAGCTTGCCGTTGTGTGCCCGCATTCTTGTGGCCTGTCCCATCGCTTGATGATGAAAACTACGTCGCCGACCGACCAACTGTCAACCGGGCTTTACGTCCAAATGTTTTGACACTAGGGTCTGGAAATCGCCTCTCATGCAGCGTTGCCAAATGCCCCTGATTTTAATAGCGTCATCGAATTCGGGAGGATGCGGCTGCGAAGGTCGCCCCCCGCTCGTGGCGTTAGGGGACGGGTACGATGGCGTCGATGCATCAAGAGCAGGGCCGTCACGGCTCCGAGCCGCGACGGTCTCCCGAGGCGTCGCCGCTTCGAATGGCCCGGCTGATCGAAGGGGAAATCATCCCTCGGCTGTTGACGGCGCATCGTGGCGATCGAACCGAGGTCGTGCCGCCGGCGCCCTTTACGGCCGCCGAGCCGCTCGCACTGGCGCACATGACGCTGCGGCTCGAGGTGTTCAGCCTGGTTGCGCACGTCGAGGCATACCTGAACAAGGGTGTCGCGATCGAATCGATCTACCTCGATCTGCTGGCGCCGACGGCGCGGGTGCTCGGCGACTTTTGGGACAACGACGTTTGCGACTTCGTCGACGTGACGATGGGGCTGTGGCGGCTGCAGCAGGTGGTCCACGAGCTGGGCAGCCGGGCACCATGTCCGAGCGCGCGAACGCGCGCCGACCGGCGCGTGCTGTTCACCGTGCCGCCGGGCGATCAGCACAGCTTCGGGCTGGTGATGATCGAGGATTTCTTCCGTCGCGCCGGCTGGCGGACGTGGAGCGCGCCGGACGCGGGGCTCGTCGAGCTTTGCGCGATCGCCGGGCGCCAGTGGTTCGAGCTGATCGGGCTGACCGTCAGCAATGAGGAGCATCTCGAGCGGCTGCCGGCGATCTTCCGCGATTTGCGCCGATCCTCGCAAAATCCCGCGGTCGGCATCATCGTTGGGGGCAAGATCTTCAGCGACCATCCGGAGCTCGCGGCGCAAGCGGGTGCGGATGCAACCGCGGCCGATGGGGCGATGGCCTTGCTTGCAGCGGAGCGGCTCGTTGAACGTCTCGCTCATCGCGCCGGCGGCCCCCCCGCCTGAAGCCCGGATCGAGTTCACCCGGCCGTCGGCGACGCTCGGTGCTTTCGACGTCGATCTCGCCGCCCGGCTGACGACGGTTGCGGCCGACATCGCGCTGGTCATCGACCTCGCGGGTGTGATCATCGATCTGGCAATCGGCGATGCGGCGCTGGCACGCGACGAACTCGTGCCGCTTCTCGGTCAGCGCTGGATCGACACGGTCGGGGGCGACAGCAAGGATAAGATCGCCGCGATGCTGCGCGACACGCCGCCGCACGGCGTCGGTCGGTGGCGGCTGGTCAACCAGATCGCGGCGGATGGTGGAATTCCGATCGCGCTGCGCTTCATGACGGTTGGCGCGGGCGATGACGGCAGGATCATCGCGATCGGGCGCGATATGCGCTCGACCGCGGCGATGCAGCAGCGTCTTCTCCAGGCCCAGCAGTCGATGGAGCGTGATTACATGCGGCTTCGCGCCGCCGAATCGCGCTATCGCTTATTGTTCGACCTATCGAGCGAGGCGGTGCTCATCGTCGATGCCGCGACGAATCGCTTCGTCGAGGTCAATCCTGCCGCGCGGAACCTCGTGGGCAGCGAGCCGACGACCAACCCCGGGTCGGCTTTCGTCGCGATTTTCGAGTCTGCCAGCCGTGACCGCGCCGGGGCGCTGATCGCCGCTGCGGGCACGTCGGCGATCGTCGAGCCGGTGGAGGTTCGTCTGGCGTTGGGCGGCCGCGAATGCCTGCTGTCGGCATCGCTCTATCGTCAGGACCATTCGACTTATATCCTCGTCCGGCTGCGACCGGTCGAAGCAGGGGCAGACATCGCCGCGGACGGCCGGCAGATGCTGATCGACGTCCTCGAGCGGCTGCCCGACGCCTTCGTCGTCACCGACGAGGCACTCAACATTCTCGCGGAGAACGGTGCTTTCCTCGACCTTGCGCAACTGGCCCGCCGCGAACATGCGCGCGGTCAGTCGCTCGCGCGGTTTCTCGGACGTCCGGGGATCGATATCGATCTGATCGTGGCTCACCTGCGCGACCATGGTTCGGTGCGCAACTTCGCGACCGTGTTCCGCAGCCAGTTCGATGCGACCGACGAGGTCGAGGTGTCGGCGGTCGCGGTGATCGAGGGCGAGCAACCGTGCTTCGGCTTCACCATCCGCACGACCGGGCGTCGCTTGCGCGACGAGCCCGCCGCGGGACGCGACCTGCCGCGATCGGTCGAGCAGCTGACTGAACTTGTCGGGCGGGTCTCGCTCAAGGAAATCGTTCGCGAATCGACCGACCTGATCGAGCGCCTATGTATCGAGGCGGCGCTCGCCTACACCGGCGACAACCGCGCGTCGGCGGCCGAGGTGCTCGGGCTGAGCCGTCAAAGCCTGTATTCAAAGCTTCACCGCCACGGTCTCGGCAACCTCGGCACGGACGACATATGAGCGGTGCGACGGTCATGACGACGACCGCTCCGGCCCCGCGCGCGGTCCTCGAACTCGCCAAGCCGGTGACGTGGTTTCCCCCGATGTGGGCGTTCATGTGCGGCGTCGTCTCGTCGGGCGTCGCGCTCGGCAGCCGCTGGCCGTTCCTCGTTGCGGGGCTGCTGCTGACCGGACCGATCGTCTGCGGGACGAGCCAAGCGGTCAACGACTGGTTCGACCGGCATGTCGATGCGATCAACGAGCCTGGGCGACCGATTCCGTCGGGTCGAATCCCCGGGCGTTGGGGGCTTTGGCTGTCGCTCGGCGGGTCGGTCGTGTCGCTGATCGTCGCGACGCTGATCGGTCCGTGGGTCCTCATCGCCACGCTCGTCGCATTGGCATCGGGCTGGGCCTACAGCGCGCCGCCGTTCCGCCTCAAGGCGAGCGGCATCTGGGGCCCGGCGGTATGCGCGCTAAGCTATGAAGGACTGACGTGGTTTACCGGCGCGAGCGTGATGGCGGGCGGCCTGCCTGATGCACGCATCCTGTGGCTCCTCGGTCTGTACAGCCTTGGCGCGCACGGCATCATGACGCTCAATGATTTCAAGGCGGTCGAGGGCGACCGCGTAATGGGGCTTCGTTCGCTCCCGGTCGTGCTCGGCACCGACCGCGCGGCGCGGGTCGCGTGCCTCGTAATGGCGGTGCCGCAGATCGTCGTCGTCGCCCTGCTCTTCAAATGGGGTCTGTTCTGGCACGGCATCGGCGTTGGCGCGCTCGTGCTCGGACAGTTCGGCCTGATGCTCCGGCTGCTCGGCGATCCGCTCGCGCGAACCCCGTGGTACAACTCCACGGGGACGTCGCTCTACGTCTTCGGCATGCTCGGGTCGGCTTTCGGAGTCGGTGAAATGCTGCAGGCGGCATCGTGAACGGGCCAGGCGACATCGGGCAGGCTGACATCGGACTGGGCTGGGCGTCGATCGTCCGCCTCGGGTTGGTCCAAAGCGCGCTGGGCGCGATCGTCATGCTGACGACGTCGACGCTCAACCGGGTGATGGTGGTCGAATACGGCCTTGCCGCGACGGTGCCGGCGGGGCTCGTCGCATGGCATTATGCGGTGCAGATGTCACGCGCGCGCTGGGGCCATGGCTCGGACGGCGGGGCCGCCCGGACGCCGTGGATCGTCGGGGGCATGGTGCTGCTCGCGCTCGGCGCGGTCCTTGCGGCCTACGCCACGACGCGCATGACGGGGGGCGGGATTGCGATCGCCATCGCCGCCTTCACGCTGATCGGCGTCGGCGTCGGCGCCTCGGGAACCTCGCTCCTCGCGCTGCTGGCAACGAGCGTCGCGCCCGCCCGCCGTCCGGCGGCGGCGGCGATCACTTGGATCATGATGATCGTCGGTATCATCGTCACTGCCGCCATCGCCGGAAAGCTGCTCGATCCGTTCTCGCCAGCTCGCTTATTGGCAGTCGCGAGCGGTGTCGCCGGGGCGGCCTTGGTCGTCGCGCTGCTCGGCGTCGTCGGTGTCGAGCGCAACGCCCCGAAGATGCCGACGAGCGCTACGCAGAAGGTCGAGTTCGCCGTCGCCCTGCGCGAGATTTGGGCCGACCAGCGCGCGCGCCGGTTTACAATCTTCGTCTTCGTTTCGATGCTCGCGTACAGCGCGCAGGACCTGATCCTCGAGCCGTTCGCGGGGCTGTTATTCGGTTTCACCCCGGGCGAATCGACGAGCCTGTCGTCGGTCCAGCACGGCGGGGTCCTGCTCGGCATGATCCTCGTCGGCATCGGCGGCAACGCCTTTACCGGACGCGCCGGATGGATGCGGAGCTGGACGATCGCCGGCTGCGTCGGCTCGGCGGCGGCGCTGATCGGCCTCGCCTGCGCGGCGGTGATGGCCCCGGCATGGCCACTCCGGCCGACGGTGTTCGTCCTCGGCTTCGCCAATGGGATATTCGCGGTCGCCGCGATCGGCTCGATGATGGGCCTCGCCGGCAACGGCGGACCGGGTCGCGAAGGGGTGCGCATGGGCGTCTGGGGCGCTGCGCAGGCGATCGCCTTCGGACTCGGCGGCTTCGTCGGCGCGGCCGGCGTCGATGTCGGCCGCCGCCTGATGGGCTCGACCCCGTCGGCCTACCTCGTCGTCTTTGCGGTCGAGGGAACATTGTTCCTCGTGGCCGCGATGCTCGCCGCGCGGATCGACGCGCCGGTGCTTGCTGCTGATTTTTCCGTCCCTGCTCTCGCGAAAGGCTGAATCATGTCCGAATCTGATATCGTCGATGTCGTCGTCGTCGGGGGCGGCCCGTCAGGAGCGACCGCCGCCGCAGATCTCGCCCGCGCCGGGCGTAACGTCGTCTTGCTCGACCGCGCCGGGCGCATCAAGCCGTGCGGCGGAGCGGTCCCGCCCCGGCTGATGAAAGACTTCGCCGTTCCGGAGTCGGTGCTCGTCGGCCACGCCAAGGCGGCGCGGATGATCGCGCCGTCGAACCGCGCGGTCGACATGCCGATCGAGGGCGGCTTCGTCGGCATGGTCGATCGCGGTTCCTTCGACGAATGGCTCCGCGAACGCGCCGCCGCCGCTGGGGCGACCCGCCGGACTGGAACGTTCGAGACGATCGAAACCGATCCCGACGGCACGACCGTCGTCGTCTTCCGCGGCAAGGGCTTGGCTAAACACGAGTCGCTGCAGCGGTTGCGGACGCGGTCGGTGATCGGGGCCGACGGCGCGCGGTCGGGGGTTGCCCGCACCGCGCTCAAGGGCGCCGAGCGGATCCCGTGCGTGTTCGCCTACCATGAGACGATCGCGACTCCGGCGGGCAGCGGTTTCGATCGCGAGCGCTGCGACATCTATTACCAGGGCAAGCTTTCGCCTGATTTCTACGCGTGGATTTTCCCGCACGGCGACACCACGAGCGTCGGCGTCGGAAGCGCGAAAAAGGGCTTTTCGCTCAAGGACGCGGTCGCCACGCTTCGCGCCGATACCGGGCTCGATGGCTGCCAGACGATCCGCCGTGAAGGGGCGCCGATCCCGCTCAAGCCGCTCAAGAAATGGGACAATGGCCGCAACATCGTCGTTGCCGGCGACGCCGCGGGGGTCGTCGCCCCGGCGTCGGGCGAAGGGATCTATTACGCGATGACCGCCGGGCGCTATGCCGCCGAGTCGGTCGATGCGTACCTAGCGACAGGTAATTCGAAGGAACTCGCCGGCGCACGCAAGAAATTCATGAAAGCGCACGGCCGCGTCTTCTGGATCCTCGGGATTATGCAGTATTTCTGGTATTCGAGCGACAAGCGCCGCGAGCGGTTCGTCAAGATTTGCGACGACGCCGATGTTCAGCGACTGACATGGGAGGCGTATATGAACAAGGAACTCGTCCGCGCCGACCCGCTGGCGCATGCGCGCATCTTCTTCAAGGACCTGGGGCACTTGTTCGGGATCGGTTCGACTGCGGCATGACGCTCGTGCGCGGGACGGGCCGGGACTGGCGGAAATGAGCCGCTCCCGGTCGTCCCTCACGCCGGTCATCGTTGGCATCGGGGCCGCGCTCGGGGTGGCGGCGATCGGATCGACGATGACCGATCTCGGCCCTTGGTATCGCGGCTTGCAGCAGCCGACTTGGGCACCGCCCGACTGGGCGTTTCCGGTCGGCTGGACGACGGTCTACGTCTTTACCGTGTTCGCCGGCGTCAAGGCGTGGCGGTCCGCGTTCGGTGCTCGCGAACGTACCCGGATCATTGGGCTGTTCGCCCTCAACGCTTTCCTCAATGTCCTCTGGAGTTTGCTGTTCTTCCGTCTCCACCGGCCCGATTGGGCGTTCGTCGAGGTGGTCTTCTTCTGGGTTTCCATCATTCTGCTGCTGGTCATCGCCGTGCAAAGGTCGCCGCTGTCGCGCTTTCTGCTACTGCCGTACCTTGGCTGGGTCAGCTTCGCGAGTGTGCTCAACCTTGCGGTTGTCCGGCTCAACCCGCCGTTTGTATGAGCGCGCTCTTCGCCAGCGGTCATGCGGTAGATATCGCTCTCGCAGTCATGCTGTGCGAGACGATTTTCCTGATCGGTCGGCGAAAAGCAGTGACGGTGCCGATCATCCTCGCCATCCTGCCCGGGGCGATCATCCTGCTGGCTGTTCGGGCGGCACTGACGGGAGCGTCGTGGCAGTGGGTCGCGCTGGCGCTTGCCGCCTCGCTCTCGGTGCATGTCGTCGACATGCGCCGACGCGGGCTTTAACTCGCGCCGGCGCTGAAGCTTACGAGGTTGGCTTCGACTTCAGATAAGCGATGACATCGGCACGCTTCTTGGCGTCCTTGAGGCCCGCATACGTCATCTTGGTACCGGGGATGTACTTCTGTGGCTGCAGCAGATATTCGTACAGCACCGGCTCGGTCCAGACGATGTGGCTGTTCTTGTTCGCGGCCGAATAGCTGAAGCCCGGCACCGAGCCCGAGGTGCGGCCGACGACGCCGTACAGCGACGGTCCGATACGGTTCTGTCCCGGCGTAATGACATGGCAAGTTTTGCACACGGCAAAAGCGACCTTGCCCGCGGCGGCATCACCCTTGAGCGATGCGTAGGCCGGTGTGCCAGGCGGCAGCGGTGGCGGTGCGGCGACGGCTGCGGTGCCGATCATTGCGGCGGCAGCGACAGCAAACTGAGTAAACTTGATCATTTGATCTCCCACGATCGACTACGCCAACCACGGCAACATACACGCATCGTTTCGGTCGGCAACGGCCCAAGGCAAACGTGCGGCATGACGCCGTCGGTCGTTTACGCCCCACGGGCTTGCCGGTTCCTGAACGTCGAACCGTGGAGCGGGCGAAGGGAATCGAACCCTCGTCGTAAGCTTGGGAAGCTTCTGCTCTGCCATTGAGCTACGCCCGCATATCGACGACTTACGGGGCAATGCGGAAAGCGTTTTGCAATCCGTTTTGCAGACCATCAGCCGTCGCCGATTTCGATGCCACGGTTGGCCGACGGCGGTCAACGGAAATGAACCTCATGCAGGTGCCAAGGCTGCCGGGAAAGGGCGAATGGCTTCCAGAAGCACAGCTTCATTGCCACCGAGTTTCGTCGCGGATCGGCCCCGTAACTGATCGCGATCCCGTGTTCCGGACAACACCGCCCATATCTAGGCCGTCGGGCCAAGCAGCGGGGCATCGGGGTGGGAAGTCAAAATCGTTCTGACAGCCACGGATCCGGCTTACTGATCGTTTTTAGCCAAAGCCGCTTGACCGAGGGCGACCGCGCCGAGCGGACCTGCGTCGGTACCCAGAGCAGCAGGAACGATCACCGAAGCCATCGTTCCCGGAGCGTATCCGGGCAGATAATCGCCGATTAGTGCGCCGGTCCGTGCAACGATCAGGGGCAAGAGTGCCGCCCGCTTGATGGCCACGCCGCCGCCAAGAACGATTCGCTGCGGTGCCAGCAGAAAGATCAGGGTGGCCATCGCCTCCGCGAGCTCGGCGACGACCTTGAGCCAGACGGAATGGTCGGGCCCGATTGCATCGGCGAGCAGACCAGTCCGCGCCGACAGCGCCGGACCCGCGACGAGCCCTTCGAGGCAATCCCCGTGAAACGGACAGCTGCCCGCGAAAAGGTCGCCCGGCACGCGGCGGACGCGGATATGCCCGGCTTCGGGATGGCCGGCACCATGAACGATCCGCCGATCGACGACGATCCCCGCGCCGACACCAGTGCCGATGGTGAGATAGATATGGTCATCGCACCCCTGGGCCGCGCCCCAGCGCCCTTCGGCGAGGGCGGCACCGGCGACATCGGTATCGAATCCGATCGGAAGGTCGAATTGGCTAGCGACCCGACCGTAGACGTCGACGTGCGACCAGTCGGGCTTCGGTGTCGCTCCGATTCGACCAAAGGCAGAGTGTTCGGGGCTGAGATTTATCGGGCCGAAACTGGCGATGCCGATCGCTGCGACCGGGTCAGCGGCGTGATGCTCCGCGATCCAGCCGGTCAGCATCGTCAGTGTCGTGTCCGGCTCGGCCGTCGGCACGATCAGGCGATCGAGGATCGTATCGCCCCGCGCCAGTACCGCCACGCTCTTGGTCCCGCCAAGTTCGATACCGGCGATGAGCTGCGTCATCCTGCGAATGCTACGGCGCGCTCGGCCTGAGCAATAAATCTCAAGCCGAGCCCAACCGACGCGGGTCGATCGCGATCAGAACTTGAAGCCGCCTCGTACGCCGAAGGTGCGCGGCATAGCGTACGACGCGTTGATCGAGCGGTTGGCTCCGATCGCGGTGCGATTGAGCACGGCGATGTTTTCGAGATTCTCGACATATAATTGGAGGGTATAGGCGCTGTTGGCACTCGCATAGGTCAACCGCAGATCGGTCTTGGTAAACGCCGGCGTCTTTGCGATCGGTAAATTGAGATCGAGATTGTCGTAGCCCGAATTGAAGTACAGTTGAGCGCTCGGCGTGATATTGCCCGCCGATCCGAGATCGATCGCATACGCCACCGATGTCGTCACTGTAACCCGGGGACTCAACGGGATATTCGCCGTGTAACGCTGCCCGGTCGCTCCGGTACCTGCGATGATGTAGTTGTAGACCGGCGCACCCGGGACGATCTGACGGAACCGTCCGGGGTCCGACAAACCGTTCGGGAAAGCGTAGCCGTTCGGGCTGAACCCTCCGGCCTCGCACGCGAAATCGCGCGCCACCGGGGCGACCGGACAGCCGAGCAGCGCGCCGAGGCCGTTCGCCGCCGTTCCGGTCTCATATTGGGTATATTGCGAATTGAGATAGACGGCGGCGATGCCGACGGTCAGCGCCTCGATCGGTTTGATCGTGACCTCGCCCTCCAGACCATATGACCGGCCTTTACCCGCGTTCTCGATGATCGACAGCGTGGTCAAACCATTCGGTGCCGGGACCTGACGCTGCACCTGTAAGCCAGAATACTTGTTGTAGAAGGCTGCGAGGTTCAGCGTCACCCGCCGTTCGAGGAACTGGTTCTTCGACCCGATTTCGAACGCGGTGACCTTTTCGGGTTGGAACGGAATAACGCCCAGCGCCGGGTTGGTCGCGTCCTGCAGGACGTTGTTGAAGCCGCCCGAGCGACGCCCGCTCGACACCGACGCGTAGAGCAGGCTGTCGCGCGCTATCTTGTAGTCGATCGCTCCCCGGAATGTGGCGAAATTGAATTTTGCCTTTCCACACTGGATGAACGTTGCCGGACTGGCAGCACCCTGCGCAGGTAACGTCGTACCTTGCGCCGTCGTGGTCGCGCCGCACGTATAATTGACCGGCTGGTTGAGCGCGAAGGCGAAATTGGTGACCCCGGCCAGCTTCGGCGTCAGCACGCCGTTGGTCACGCCGGCCGCATAATTCTTTTCATCGCTGGTATAACGGGCGCCACCGGTAACGCGCAGCCGGTCGGTCAAATTGTAAGACGCCTGGGCGAACCCGGCATAGGATCTGGTCTTGAGCTGGACCGGCGAGAATGCATCGTCGCGCGTCGCACTGATCGACCCCGTGGGCAGCAGGCCGATCGCGCCGCCCGGATATAACGGCCCCGCACCAGTCGTAAAGAAGTTCAGATTGTTATCGCTGAAGAATATCTCGCGGATCGTATCGTTATAGTAATAGCCACCGAGAATCCACTGGAAGGGGCTGCTCTTGTCATTCGACAACAGCTGAACTTCCTGAGAGAAGGTCTTTACATTCGTCTTGTTGTAGTCGATTGCGACCGGATACGGCGAAAAATCGTTATCCGACGAGCGCAACGAGTAGAAATCCGCATAACCGGTGATCGAGCGGAATTTTACCGGACCGAAATCGTAGTTGATCGCCCCCGAGAACGCCGTCTGGGTTGTCCGGCGGACGGCAACGGTGTCGAAGTTGATCTTGTAAGGGTCACGCTCGATCGGCAAGCCGAGATCAGCCCCGCCGACATCGACGATCCCATCGCGGAAGCGTGAATTGATGTAGGAGTTGGTACCGAACGCGCTGCTGCCGTTGAAGCCGGCCGGGAACGTCACCGTGCGCCCACCGATGGCCAACGTCCCGCCGGGCGCGCGGATCAGCGACGGATCGATCGCGGAGCCCAGCGACTTGTAGCCAAAGGCCGAGATACCGTTTCCGCCCTGGTGCCAATACGACCCGCGAACGATCACCTCGAGCCTGCTGTCGACCGGCGCGAAACGCAGGCTGCCGCGAACAAAATATTGGTCCTCATCGCCCAGGCCGGAGCCGGTCGACGTGTTCTTGACGTAGGGATCGCTACGTTCGTACAGCCCCGCGACACGCGCCTGAATGCTGCTGCCTAGCGGAACGTTGACGAACCCCTCGGTCCGCAAGCGATTGAAATTGCCGTAAAGGACGCTCCCGCCGAAGCCGAGGACGTCTTTCGGCGTTGCCGAATAGAGCGCGATGTTGCCGCCAAAGCTGTTGCGGCCATAAAGCGTTCCCTGCGGCCCGCGCTGGATCTCGACCCGTTCGAGATCGACGAACGCGGCAAGCGCCTGGCTGGTGCGCGACTGGTAGATGTCGTCGACGTAGAAGGCGATGCGCGGATCGGAATTGGCCCCGATCGCCTCGGTGTTGATGCCGCGAATGTTGGCGCGGGCGTCCGATCCGGAGCGTCCGACCTGAAGACCGGGGGCGAGATCCTGCAGGCGGGTGATGTCGGTCACGTTCTTGTTGGCAAGGGTCGCCGCCGACAGGGCGGTTACCGCAAGCGGCACATCCTGCAGGCGTTCGGCAACCCTCTGCGCCGTGACGACGATGTCGGCATCGGTAACCGGCGCGGCGGCGTCGGCGATCTGCTGCGCGATCGCGGGCAGCAGGGGAAAAATCGTCGCGATCGCTGTCGCCGTGAGGAGTTTAATCCGTGTCATTGTTGATCCCCAAATCGCCCACGCTACTGTGAGGTCGGCTTGCCTTCGAATGCAACAGAGTTTCCGCGCCAAGGACGATGATTCTTTGATGTGTGTTGCAAAATCGTGACGCCTCGCCTTGTGTTTTACGGCATTCGAAGTCAGCGTGGCATTACAACCAGCGGGATCAATTCGGCATGGCGACCCTCGCGCTTCCTGTCACCAGCGCGCTGCGTGCCGAGGATCTGTCGCGACCGCGGCGCTGGGCAGTGCTGGCGTTCCTTCTGCTCGCCTATTTCTGTTACGGCTGGGCTTGGAATACCGTCGATATCCTTCGGCCCTTCATTCGCGACAGTCTCGGCCTCAGCCTGGCGCAATCGGGCTATTTATACAGCATTCAGTCGAGCGGGGCGCTGGCCGGCGCAGTTGTGCTCGGACAGGTCGCCGACCGGATCGGGCGGCGCAACGCCTTGGCCATGGTCATGCTCGGCTACGGCCTGTGTCTGCTCGCCGGCATTATCGTGACCAGCTTCACCGGACTTGCCATCCAGCGCGCGACGATGGGCTTCTTCATGGGCGCGATGTTTCCGATCACGGTCGGCATCTACTCGGGCCTGTTCGCCAGCACGTCGCGCGGGTTCGTCGCGGGCTTCGTCATGGGGACGTACAATATTGCGGTCGCAGTCCTCAGCTTCGTCGCCGGACAGGTGATCGCCGCGGGCTATGACTGGCGGCTGCTGCTGCTGATCGGCGCGGTGCCGGTAGCTGCCGCTGGGTTCGCCTATCGCATCGTGCCCGACGATCGCACCCTGATAGCATGGGGAACCGATCCCGCGGCGCGGCGGGTGGCGTCACCGTTCCCGATCGCCGAGCTGTTCGCTCCAGCCGTTCGGCGGCAGACACTAGCGCTGGCGGCGATGACGGGATTGAATTTCTTCGCCTATCAGGCGTTCACCGGCTGGGCTTCGACCTATCTGAAGGATGTCCGCCACCTGTCGCCGTCGCTGATCGGCACCGTGCTCGCTTTCCAGTTTCTCGCGTCGGCCGCCGGCGGTTTTGCCTGGGGCTGGATCTCGGATCGCATCGGGCGCCGGATGGCGGCGTCGGGTTTCGTCGTCGCGGCGCTGATCATCCCGGTCTATCTGTTCGTGCCGCTATCGGACACGTTGTTCATCGCGCTCGGCTTCGCCTATGGCTTCATGCTGTCATCGAGCACGATCTGGGGTCCGTGGCTGTCGGAACTCTATCCGCCGCACCTGCGATCGACGGCCGCGTCGATCTTCAACTGGGGCCGTATCATCTCGATCACGGCACCGCCGCTGACGGCCGCGCTGGTTCCGGTGTGGGGTATGGCCCCGGTCATGCTGCTCGGTTGTGCCGCCTTCCTTCTCGCGGCGGTCATCTGGGTCATGCAACCGGAAACGCTCGTCCGCCGGGGACGATGATGCCGGCGCCGGCGACATAGGCCGTCACCGAGATGCCCGCGGGGGCCAGGAAAAGCTCGATCAGCCCCGCATCGATGAATACGGTGACCTGCTGGTCCCCCACCACGAGGGCATCGGCGCTGCATCGCGCCCAGCGCTGGGCGGGATCGTCGGCGTCGCGGCGGACATCGAGCGCGCCTTCCTGGGTACGGCGCACGGTGAGCTGTGCAAGATCGCCGACGATCGTCAGGCCCTCGTCGAGCGATACAGTAAGTCGAGCGAGGCCGTGCGCCGTCGCTAGCGGCGCGACCCGCAGCCGCCCGCCGTCGAGGGTCAGCGTCCGCGGCAGCGTAATCGGTCCGCCATGCCCGCCGCCCGGCAGAATGCGTCCCCGCGCGGTGGCCCAGCTCGCCGCCCAGCCGACGATCACCGGCATCGTTCCAGGCCAGCCCGCCGCGAGGTTGGGGATCGCCGCGTAGAAGTCGGGGCCGTAATCGAGCAGCTGCGCCGCAACCTCGGTAAAGCACGCGCCGTCGAACCGCCCGATCCGGCCGACGACGCTGCATTCCGCGTCGCCGAGACGACGATCGACGATCGACACGAGCAGGACCTGCGACGCGCCGAAGTCGATGATGGCCGGCACTTCCCACAGCAAACCGACGGGTGCGCCGTCGATCGTGGCCACCGGGTGCCAGGCGTCGCCCGCTTCGCGCCAGACCGACAGACGCGACGGCGCGGTCGTCGACCAGCCGGTCCAGTCGCACGGCTCGGCCATCACCATCCGCCAGTCGCCCGTTGCCGCGCACCACGTGACGAATGGGTCGCGAATATTGTATCCCGCCGGTCCGATCGGCCCCGCGTCTTGCAGCCACGTCGACCCGGCATCGTTGCTGACCAAGCGGAACTGCGCCTGTCGCGGCGTCTGATCGGCGCGGTGCCGCGTCAAATAGGCGGCGAGACGCCCGTCCGGCAGCGGGCGAAGCGATCCGGAATAAGCCTGACCGGTGGCATCGGCGGGGATGACGACGCCGTCGAAATCCCAATGCAGCAGGTCGTCGCTCGAAAAACGGGCCCAGCCGATCGCGGTAAAGTCGGGACCGATGGCACTGTGCTGCGCGAACAAACGGTATCGCCCGCCAGCGAACACCAGTCCATTGGGATCGTTTATCCACTCGCCCGGCGGCGGGGCGGGGTGAAACGGCGTCAATCCGCCGTCCAGCCACCATCGACGACAAGGCTGGTGCCGGTGATCATCGCCGATGCGTCGGAGGCGAGGAAGACTACCGCACCCATCAGGTCCTCGACCGTGCCAAGCCGCCCAAGCTTGATTTTCGTCAGGACGCTCGCCTTGAATGCGCCATCGGCGAAGTAGGGTGCGGTCAGCGGCGTCTCGATGAACGTCGGCGCGATCGTGTTCGAGCGAATGCCGTGGGACGCGAGGTCGAGCGCGAAGGCTTTGCTCATCCCCTCGAGCGCCCATTTCGACGCGCAATAGAGTGAGCGATCGGGTCCGCCGACGTGCCCCATCTGGCTGCCGACATGAATTAGGTTGCCGCGCACGCCCGCGGCGACCATCGCCTTGACCGCCCCTTGCGCGACAAAGAACGCGCTCCTGACGTTGAGGTCGAGAATGGCGTCATAGTCATCGCGGGTGACGTCGAGCATCGGCTTTGGCCGATTGGTCCCAGCGTTGTTGACGAGGATGTCGAACGCCGGCCGGTCGCCGAAGAAGTCTGCGACCGCGTCGAGGTCGGTGACATCGAGCACCGCCGCGTCCGCCGCCCCGCCAGCAGTCCGGATCGCCGCCGCGCCCGCGTCGATCTCTGCCGCCGACCGCGCGACCAGCGTCACCGCCGCTCCGGCCTCCGCCAGGCCGGCCGCCAGCGCAAGCCCGATGCCGCGCCCGGCGCCGGTGACGAGCGCGCGGCGGCCGTCGAGGCGCAGCGACGGCGTCCGCGGCAGGATCACGCCGCCTCGGCCCGTCCGCCGTAGGGAATGTTGCGCCCGCCGTACCGCCGGACGCGGATGTTGGCCTGCTCGCCGTGGCCGGCGAAGCCCTCCAGCGCGCACAGGCGGCTGCAATACTCGCCGATCATCGTGCTCGCCGCGTCGGTCAGTACCCGCTGGTAGGTGCACGTCTTGATGAACTTGCCGACCCACAGTCCTCCGGTGTAGCGCGCCGCCTTCTTCGTCGGCAGCGTGTGGTTGGTGCCGATCACCTTGTCACCATAGCTGACGTTGGTCCGGCTCCCGAGAAACAGCGCGCCGTAGTTTCTCATGTTCGCGAGAAAGTAATCAGGATCGCGCGTCATAACCTGAACGTGCTCGCTGGCAATTTCATCGGCGATCCGCACCATCTCGGCATCGTCGGCGGCGACGATGACCTCGCCGAAGCTGTCCCAAGCGCGGCGCGCGATATCGGCGGTCGGCAGAATCGTGAGCAGGCGCTCGATCTCGCGCATCGTCTCTTCGGCCAGTTTGTAGCTCGTGGTCAGGAGTATCGCGGGGCTGTCAGGCCCGTGTTCGGCCTGACCGAGCAGATCGGTCGCGCATAATTCGCCATCGGCCCCGACGTCGTCGGCGATGACCAGCGTCTCGGTCGGCCCGGCGAAGAGGTCGATGCCGACGCGCCCGAAGAGCTGCCGCTTGGCCTCCGCAACATATGCATTTCCCGGACCGACGAGGATGTCGACGGCTGCGATGCTCGCCGTCCCCAGCCCCATCGCGGCGACAGCCTGGATGCCGCCGAGGCAGTAAATCTCGTCCGCCCCGGCCATCGCCTGCGCCGCGACGATCGCCGGGGCTGGTTTTCCGGCGAACGGCGGCGCGCAGGTGATGACCCGCGGCACCCCGGCGACCTTGGCGGTGATCACGCTCATGTGCGCACTCGCAAGCAGCGGGTACTTGCCGCCGGGGACATAGCAGCCGGCCGCGCTCACCGGAATATGCCGATGACCAAGCACCACACCGGGCAGCGTCTCGACCTCGACATCCTTCATCGAATCGCGCTGGATCTGAGCAAATCTCCGCACCTGCGCCTGGGCGAACTCGATGTCCTTCAGGTCCTGCACCGACAACTGATCGATGCAATCCTGGACCTCGCGTGGGCTCAGCCGATAATCGTCGCGGTCCCAACGATCGAACTTGATCGACAGTTCGCGCACCGCGACGTCGCCGCGTGCCGCGATGTCGGCCAGGATGCCCTCGACCGTGTCGCGAACCGTGCGGTCGCTGTCGGCCTTCGCCATGGCCGTGGCGCCTCGCTTCAGCCAGATCGCCATAAGACTTCTCCCTTTGCTAAGGTAGGATCGCATGCATGCTGGCGAAGACGTCGATGCCCATCTGCCGCAACAGGTCCGGGATATCGATCATCACCCAATTCTCGGCGAGATGATCGCCGTCACGCCGCCAGAAATCCATCACGCGCATCGTCACCGTCCGCCCGGTCGGCGGCAGGCCGAGCCAGCCGCCACCGCGATGGGTCGCGGTGATGCTCGGCCAGCCAGTCGAGGCAACGTACGATCCTTCGGCGATCCGCGCCGCATGGTTGCCGCCGACGCGATCGGGAAAGGCTGCCAGGAACGGCCCTTGGTGACCGCGCTCATAATCGGCGTGGCCGCGAAAGTTGCCGATCGGGGCGGGGCCGAACCACCAGAAATCGTCGGCCCAATACTGCCGCATGCCCATCGACTGGAGGCCACCGTCGAACTTGTGCAGCCCGCCGATCATCGCTTCGACCAGTGCAAGGCTGGCCGCACTGGCGTCGGCGACGTGTTCGGACGTGCCGTCGTGGCTCGCCGGGCCGGGGGCAAACAGCAGCTGTCCCAGCGGCGGACCCAGTGGCCAGCAACCCGCCTGCATCATCAAGGCCGGCAGATCGAGGAGCACGATGGTCTCGACGACATCGTCGCCGGCGAAGCGATCGAACCGGCCGAACCGTACGAAGGCGACACGCTTCGTCGCCGCGATGCCGAACAGAGGCGCAAGGAACACGCCAGCAAGATGCCCGCTGCGGGCCAGCCAATGCCCACCCTTGAACATGCCCGACAAGGCGATGTCGGTCCGCTCTTCCGCTCCCGGCATTGCGGTCAGGAGCGGCCCGGCCAAGGCCTGCGCATAAAAGTCCGGTCCGGCCCCCTCATCGACTGGATGCATCGCCCGCAAACGAAAATCGGGCCGAAGCAGCCGCGCGGGGTCAGCGTCGAGCAATGCCGGTGTCCGCTCGATCAGATGGCTTGTGCTGGTCATCGGCATTTATTGACTTCGAATGCGTCCCCGTTCAAGCTTTGATTGACACGGGCAAAGCGAGGTCGAGGAAATGCTGGAGCCGACCGAAGAACGCCTGTGGAGCGCGGCTGAGCTTGCAGCGCGGGTCATCCGCTATGACGATCTTCGACCTTGCTACAATGCCTTCATCGACTGCCGCACCCCGGGTTCGGAGGCCAAGGAGAATTTCACCAT
>Ga0123336_10002083_pt1 | contig 17702 bp, 11 predicted proteins | sample SSSSmetaG_FD_96466 | JGI IMG/M metagenome (GOLD analysis project Ga0123336, IMG submission 96466) | Glacier valley bacterial and archeal communities from Borup Fiord, Nunavut, Canada, to study Microbial Dark Matter (Phase II) - ​SSSS metaG | ecosystem: Environmental > Aquatic > Freshwater > Ice... | reverse complement strand
TTGCCAGTGTGACACCTTGCCAGATCGCGGTACTCATCAGGTGGCCGCCCGTGCCGTTGGCGATACATTCCAACGTAATGGCGCGTGAGACGGAGGGGAGTTTTTGTAGCTCCTCGTAGGTATACGTGCCGGGGTTGTTTACCAGACCCGTCACCTCTAGCCGCCAGGTGTCCGCGCTGGGTTGTGGGTCAATCGTGTTTTGCGTAACGACATAATGCTCGTTGTTGGGGGTAATCGGCGCGGTCACGTTGCCGTGATTGGGCGTCTCCATACCGTCATAGCTCGCGTACCAGTTGAGGTAGGCGCGAACCACGCTCAGTGAACCCGCGCCGGCTCCAACCGTGAGGGCCGCGACGCCCACGCGTGAGAGCAGTTGACGCCGCGCCTGTGCCCCTGGCGCAACGTTGGCTACACGGTGTTTGGGGAGCAGGATGCGATAGGCGAGACAGACCACGACGCTATAGACCGCGAAATCCAAGAACAGGCCCACAATTGAGAGGAAGGTAGACCAACCGATGGGGAGGCCAAGCAGGTTTTGGCGTAACTCATCCAGGAAGAGGAGAGAGCCGATGGCGGCCAGTACGAGCGTGATACCTGCCCCCGTCAACCATTCGCGTCGCGTCGGTGTGTAACTGGCGAGTGGAAGCTTCAACCGTACAATCACCGCATAGACGAGACCGAGGGCCGTGCCCAGACCAATCATGCCAAGCAGGGCAAGGCCCAACGGAACAGTCTTAGAGTTGGGGGCGTACTTGTTCAGCAGACCAATGAAGGTGTGAACATCAATGTGTTTGAGCGTGAAGTAGCTAAACAACTCAACAGGCGTCGGAATACCAGCGAGTAGGCGTAGCGTCACCATACATACAACGGTCATCAGGCTACCGGCTAACGCGGCAAGTAAAGCGAGTGGCGCGGTGATGAGAAGTGTTTTCAGCCGCGCATACGCGGGTGGTGCTGGCACGTCGGGCGTGGCCTGTATCTGGTTCATGTCGTGCATGATTTTCCCTCAGAGACGATAAATGAAGAAAGGCGAACGTACCGCTATACATTCTGCATGTCCTTTACCACGTTACAGAATAGCGATTTTTTGCAGAATGACGAAAACGTCAAAATGTCGTGGAATGGCACAGGGAGACCGCAAGGGTCTCCCTGTGCCATTCCACGACATTTAGTTTATCTCTACATAGGGAGACCCTCGCGGTCTCCTTGAAGCTTGTGCCAACGTCCAACCGTCATAATCACCGCACCGCTCAATAACGCACCCACAGCACAGTACGTCAGAATATAATATAGGCTCCAATTGCTCTTGCCGAGGAAAAAGTAGTCGATGGGCGTGATACAGACAAAGTACCAGAGGGCAAACAGCACGAGGTTTTGGGTGTTGACGTGTCTGACTCCCTTACCAGTGGAGAGCCATTGGGGGCCGATGAGGAGCGCGACCCAGGGGAGAAACACCGCGACGTACCAGGGATAGACGAAGGAAGAGATGGCGAAAAAGGTTCCAATCAGAATGAGTAGCGCGGCCTCCATGCTCAACTGTTCGCGCCAACGCAGACGCAAGACGCCAAGCGCGACGCAACCGATGAGCAATAAGTCGAAGCCGCGTTCGAGCAGCGACGTGACGCCCGAATTGATGCCGAGCGTGTCTCCAAGCCATTGTAGAACAAGCAGAACCGGCCCCGCGTTGCCGCCATGTTGGTTAATATAAGTCGAGAAGAAACCGAAAACTTGCCCGTGCCCCAGCAAAAAGTAGGGAAGATAGCCCACAATTATTGTGATGATACAAGTAACAAGTAGGGCATAGTCGCGGCGTCGAAACACTACTAAGAGGAAGATAAGAGGGTACAACTTCGTAAGGGTTGCCAGACCGAGCAAAAAACCCGTGAGGATACGCCCCCTGCGACTATTGTTTGACGCCGTAAAAATCATCAGTACGGTGAACGTGAGCATCACGACATCAATATGCCCCTGGATCGTGAACTCTACAAGGGGCAACGGACACCACGCGTAGAGCAGACAGCGCGACGTGTCCAGACCCTTGCGATGTAGAAGCAGTGCCAGGACGACGCATGTCACCATATCAAAGAGCGCAAAGGTGCCTTTAAGAACATAGATATTGCTTGGAGCCAACAAATAGCTCAACAAGTAAATGGCTTGCGCCACTGGCGGGTACAGTGTTGGTACGGTGCGATAGTCCATATGTCCATAGACAAGGGTATCATGAAGTGGCACAAGCAACGGGTCATCAGGTACATATGCGTATGGGCTAAAGCCATGCAGCGTCACGCGCGCGTCCCAGAGATACCGCCAGGCATCGCGTGACAGTCCCGGCGCGGTTGACAAAAAGATTGTCCGCAATACGAATGCACCAAGCAGGATCACACCAACTTCTAGTAACCGCCAGCGTCCCGTCTGTGGCCTCGTGCGTAGTATGAAGAGGCAACACACAAGGTATGGTGCGAAGCTTACGAGCCACCACCCCACAAACGTCTCTTGCGGCGCGAAAAGCGGTAGATTGATGCTTCGTAGCAGTGCTATGCTGACGATCATCAACGCCAAAAGCAGGCACACGCCAAAGAAACGCCACGCGGGGCGGGTTGTGAAAAGCTGACTGTCGGATGCCGAGGAGGAAGATGTAATGACTGTTTGTGTCATATAATGCCTTTCCAAAATTATCTACTATGTACTGCTTCTTTGTGAGTCTGATTTATCACATGCTATTCTCTATTATCATGCTTTTAGCGCGATAATCCTAGTTCAGTAGTACTCTTGCCACACAGCCAATGTGTTTTTGTGGCCTCACACGGCTACTTTTCGTATGAATAGATGATGTCGCCGCCCTTCTGTAGAGAAAGAAAACCAAAATTGCTGTACGTTGTAGCCAAAAAATATCGCCTTTTGTCTCTTCTTGCTTGCTGTATCCTGTGTTTCGTCGCAACCGCGTTGTTGTATGTGCAACATTCGCCTCCTGCGGGGGATGAACCGCACTATTTAATAATTAGTCAAACACTGCTAAAATATCATTCGCTGGATGTCGCGCTTGATTACCAGCACGGCGATTATCACATGTTCTATCATTCTCCTCTTCAAACACATCTAGCGCACAATATACGTGGTCAAGCACTGCCCGTGCAAAATATTGGTGCGCCTATACTCTGGTTGCTCCCCTTTTTGCTTCTAGGGAGACTTGGGTCGATACTGTGTATCACGTTGGTGTCCGTGTTCATCATTTACAACATCTATAAGCTATTGCTTGTGTTAGGCTTCGCGGAACACTACGCCCTCATTGTGAGCGCGGCCTATATGCTTGGCTCGCCACTTTATCTGTATTCACATCTTGTCTTTGTTGAGCCGATTGGCGCGCTTGCATGTATCTTTGTCGTTCGCAAACTGTTTCAACAGAAAATTACCCTTCATGACCTGCTGGTATGTTCGCTCCTGCTGGGTATTTTACCCTGGGTACACATCCGTTTCGCACTTTTTGAAATCGTACTCTTTTTCCCCCTGCTCTACAAAGTGTATCGCCAGTACGCGCTCAAAAACATGCTTGTCTACCTCGCGTACCTTGGCCCCGTAAGCCTCTTGTTTGTCGCATTGGAGACCTACAACTTTGTTATTTGGGGAACGCTCAATCCGGCGGCGAACCAGATTAGCGATAACAGCGTTCCCTTTCAGGTGTCGCCGCTTAGGGGACTGGTTGGCACGTTTTTCGATCAGCAGTATGGGCTACTTTTGGCGTTTCCCCTTTTTCTGTTTCTCTTCCTCGGTATTGTCTTAACGCTGAAAAAGCGGTATTGGCGGTACAACGCGTGCATGCTTGCGCTTTCGCTCCCGTACTTGCTGCTTGTGAACTCGTTTTCGATCTGGTCCGGTGGGTGGTCGCCGCCGGCTCGCTTCATTGTGGCTCTATTGCCTCTCTACTCTTTTTACATCGCATATGCTTTAGTGCATATGAAAAGCGTCTTTGTCTCTCTTGTTTTCGCGCTCGCAACGGGCTATGGCTTGTTCTATAACCTACGTACCCTCTTCACGTTCGGGTTTGGTTTCAACGGTGAGACGGGCCAGAACCGTACCCTTTCAAGCTTTTACCTGTTTAATCGACCTGTCACCACGTATCTTCCGTCGCTCTACCTGCCACACCAAGAGGTACTTCTCACGGCCTGGATAGGTGGGACGGTCTTACTCTGTGTCGTGCTACTGCTCATAGGGCGGCGTAGAGTGTGAGAAGCGGTTGCGGGGCATGATAGGACTAGTCCTATCATGCCCCGCAACCGCTTCTCACCCGTGCAAGAAAACGTTTCGTTAGTTCTTCATCAATCGTCGTAGCACGGTTGGCAAGATGCCACCGTTCTCGTAGTAGGTCACGTCGATAGGACTATCCAGGCGTGCAACCGTTTGGAAGGTGAAGGTTGAGCCGTCGTCGCGGGTAACGTTGACGGTGACTTGTTGACGCGGCTTCAAGCCTTGCGCGATACCCGCGATATCGTAGGTCTCGTGACCCGTGAGGCCCAGCGACTCTTTGCTCTCACCCGCCTGGAATTGCAGGGGCAAGATACCCATGCCAACAAGGTTGCTGCGATGGATGCGCTCGAAGCTCTCGGCGATGGCGGCGCGTACCCCCAGCAGCAATGGCCCCTTCGCCGCCCAGTCGCGGGAACTACCGGAGCCATATTCTTTGCCTGCCAGCACAACCAACGGTACACCGTCCTGTTGATAGCGCATCGAGGCGTCGTAAACCGTTGTCGCCTCATTGTCGGGTAGGTGCGTGGTGTAATAGCCCTCTTTGTTGGTCAGCTTGTTGCGTAGCCGGATATTGCCGAATGTGCCGCGTACCATGACCTCGTGATTGCCACGCCGCGCCCCATAGGTGTTGAAGTCGCGCTTCTCGACGCCTCGCTCAAGCAGGTACTTCCCCGCTGGACTCGTGGGCGAGAAGTTACCCGCGGGCGAAATGTGGTCAGTCGTGATCGAATCGTCAACCATGACCAGCACCCGTGCCGCGTGAATGTCCTGTACCGGCTCGATCTTGTCCGTGATGTTCTGGAAGAAGGGTGGCTCCTGCACATAGGTCGAGTTTTTATCCCATGCGAACAGTGCCCCCGTTGAGTTCGACAGGGCTTGCCAATGTTCGTCACCATCGAAGACGTGCGCGTAGTTCTCCTCAAACATCGCCGGTGAGAGTGAACGCGCGACCACGTCGCGCACCTCTTCTTGTGTAGGCCAGAGGTCTTTCAGGTAGACGCTATCGCCGTTAATATCGGTTCCAACCGGGTCTTTGGTCAGGTCGATATCGACGGTTCCCGCGAGGGCATAGGCGACGACAAGTGGGGGCGAGGCCAGGAAACTTGCCCGTACCTGTGGGTGAATGCGGCCCTCAAAGTTGCGATTGCCACTCAAGACTGCCGCGACAATCAGGTCATTGTCCTGCACCGCCTCCGCGACAGGCTCCAACAGGGGACCACTGTTGCCGATGCAGTTATGGACAGCTATTGTGCCTGCAATGAAGGCATGTAGATCGTCCACGGCCAAGTCAAACACCATCTTTCTGCCAGCAGGTCGTCGTTCTACCACTTGAAGGGTGAATGTTGGCAGCGTAAGTGCTTCTTTCTCAACACAGTAGTGTTTTGAAGGCTCTGTATCCTCACCTTCACGCGAATGCAATGGCGCAAACCACTCACGCACACCCATTTGGTCAAACAACGCGACAGGCGACGGGAAATCGCAGGGGTCTTTATGCAGCGGTTGGAATTTGTGAGCCGTCGATTGCGGCAGCCGTGAAAAACGGTCATGGCCCTCTAAAAGTGCGTAGTGGGGGGAGACTACTGGTTCGCGTTCCATCAACTCCACAGCCGCTCTCTTGTTCGCAAGAGAGAAGGAACGTTCGTTGTTTGATTGGTGTAGTTCGTGCGGACGGGCCGACATCCAGAGGCGTTGTCGATGAATTTGATTCACCAAACGCCAATACACCGCAGCAGCACTAGCTCGCAGCGCCTTGTCCATACAATAGCGGAATCCCACCTGTGTCACGAACGAGAGGCCATCTGGAAGTTCCAGGCGAACCTCCACGCGCGGAATCCCATCCTGGGCCATTGGATACGAAGAATTTGCCCGATGTGTGGGATATTCATAGATATTGGCTCCGTTGGTTTTCACTCCACAACGCGACAGTAGATGGGTTAGGTCATTCATAACTTGCCTGAGAGCTTCCACATATTCTGGCATGGTACTCTGGGAATAGGCGGGCGACTCAAGTGTTGCGTCATCGTCGTGCTTGCCCCAACGATGCAAAGTAGGAGCGTGTCCATCTGCCCCGAAGAGTCCGCCCAGGAACTCACGTACTACGGCGATAGGGCAATTTTCGTCTAACACAAATGCCGGTAGCATCGGTTGTTGGTCAACGCGTTGTCCAGTGCGTACTCCCGACAGCGTACTAATGGCGTCCATGAATGGCTTCGGCAACACGATAGTCCATTCTCTCTCATCATAACGCGTCGCTGTGGGACGACAGCCAGTGAGCAGTTCAACATCGTTAAGAACCATCTCGCGGTCTATAGCCTGTCCGACGTGCATCCGTCCCTGTCCTAAAAGACTAATTGAGCTGTCACTGAAGAGATGACCGAGTAGGCGAGCAAATGCAAGTGTACGCAATCGTTCATGCGATGTACTCATCGTAAATGTCAGACTTCCCACATGTAGTGCATAATCGGCTTCGTCGCCGCTTGGCTCATCCAACGGAACCTCAAGACCTATCACTACGCGATCCTGGCCCAATACAAGCTGGTCGGCACGTACCCAACGTCCGTCTGTACAGAGAATCTTATGGTCGGGGGTGCAAACCAGTGTGCGCCCATCTTGCAACGTGAGCGAAACGCACTCACGTTCACCTTGAACCATCATCTCGGTCTGCATTGCCGTACCCAGCCTGCCATCCACAGTAGGAGCGAGCAGAGCAGTTCCACCACCAAGTGGCATCTGCTCGATACGCCTTGCAGTACCGTTAGCAAGCAATACGGGCGTCCCCTCAACAATACAAGTTGTGCAACCGTAGCCGACAACATGGAAGCGCAGGGCCTCAAGGTACGAAAGCAGTTCGGCATTTTGAAGGTAGTCTACAACGGCGCGGGAACCGGGCGCCAGGCTTGTCTTAACGGTTGGCTTGACGGATAGACCGCGCTCAACCGCGTGTTTCGCGACCAGACCAGCCGCGACCATCACCGACGGGTTGGACGTATTGGTGCAGCTTGTGATCGCGGCAATCGCGACGGAGCCGTTGGTCATGTGCGACTGTGAGCCACCCAGTTCAACGAGTACATCCCTGTTCTTTGTGCTTTGCGCGTTGCCGTGTGCTGCGGCCTTGGCGTCTTCGTGTTGCACAACGGGGTCGAGTTTTCCGTTTCTATCGCCTTCACCCAGATAGCGATTGACGGCATCTTCGGTGGTGACATTCTCCTGCGCCTCTGTAAAACGATCAGCGTAGGCGGCGCGGAAGACTTGCCCCAGGTTTTGCATCGGTACACGGTCTTGTGGACGACGTGGCCCCGCGAGGCTCGGTTCAATCGTGGTGAGGTTCAATTCGAGCGTATCGTCAAATTGTGGCTCTGGCGAGTCATCGGTACGAAACAGCCCCTGGGCCTTCGTGTAGTGTTCGATCAGTTCAACCAGTTTCGCGTCGCGGCCCGTGTCGCGCAGGTAGCGCAGGGTCTCGGCATCGACGGGAAAGAGGGTCGCGGTTGCCCCAAATTCCGGCGACATGTTGGCGATGGTGGCGCGGTCAGCCAGTGGGAGGCGGCTCAAACCGGGGCCTGTGAACTCGACAAACTTGCCGACGACGCCGCGCTTCCGTAACAACTGGGTAACGGTCAACACCAGGTCTGTCGCGGTTGCGCCCTCTGGCAAAGCTCCTGTCAGGCGTACCCCGATGACCTCTGGTGTGAGCAGATACAACGGTTGACCGAGCAACACGGCCTCGGCCTCGATGCCGCCAACGCCCCAGCCTAGCACTCCCAATCCGTTAATCATGGTTGTGTGCGAATCGGTTCCAACCAACGTGTCCGGATACACGATTGTCTCGCCGTCTTCGTCTTTGGTCAGAACAACGTGCGCGAGATATTCGAGGTTGACTTGATGTACAATACCCGTGCCGGGGGGGACAACGCGAAAGTTATTGAACGCCTGTTGCGCCCACCGTAGCAGGGCGTAGCGTTCGCTGTTACGCTCATACTCGCGTTCAACGTTGCGCTCAAACGCCAGCGTCGAGCCAAACGAGTCAACCTGTACCGAGTGGTCAATGACGAGATCGGCGGGGACAAGCGGGTTAATCTTCTGGGGGTCGCCGCCCATGCGCGCAACCGCGGAGCGCATCGCCGCGAGGTCCGCGACAGCCGGCACTCCTGTGAAGTCCTGGAGCAGCACACGGCCTGCCATAAAGGGATACTCGGCCTCCGAGCTTGCCGCGTGGCCGGGTGTCCATTGTGCCAGTGCCAGTACGTCGGCTTCGGTGACTAGCTCGTTACCCACGTTCCGCAACAAGTTCTCCAGCACGATGCGAACCGTGAAGGGCAAGCGGTCAAGCGGTTGTGTACCCCGCGCCGCGAGTGCCGCGAGCTTGTAATAGGTGACTTTTCCGTAAGCACCCTCAAGGGTTGAGCGTGCGCCAAATACGTCGTTGTACGTCATGGTATGTTAATCCTTTGGCCTAAAAAGTAGTGTTTCGCTTATTATATAACAGATTAGCGTGGTAAGCGGGACGTGCTAGCGTCATGTTCACGTCCTCACGACGTTTTCGATTGGCGTTGAAAATAAATCGAATTTTTTGTATCTACTCTTAAACGCACGAATATGTACTTTGCGTATTGACAAAGTAACACTATTTTCGTTACAGTAAGTGCGACCAAATACCTGAAAAATGTATGTTGAGAATGTGCAGGACAGGGAAGAGGAAGGCAAAGGCATCATGGGGCAATGTTTAGATAGAGAAGAGTGTGGCTTTCATAACCGCGAGAAGGCGCGTTTCTGCGCTCAGTGCGGCATTCCTGTAGAGGGGGCATTTCTACAGGGACGTTATGAGATACTCGCACTTACGAGCAAAGAGCGGGGCGTCGTCACGCTTCACGCGGTAGACAGGCACAGCAACCAGCCGGTGACGGTTCGTGCCCTGCTTCCACGCCAGACAAACGCGGAGGAGCGCGAGAATTTTCTGCAAGACGCGGAGTTGGCGGTGGCCTTTTCCGCGAATGTGCAGGACCCAACCAGTATTCGGGTTATCGACTACGGGCAAGACGGGCCGATTGCTTTTCTGGTGAAGTCGGGTCGGCCACAGACGGAGGACGGGGGTACTTCGTCACGGCCCAATATTGTTGCGCGCGTGGGTGACGACATCGTTTCACGCTTTGCGGCAAAGCCGACCCCACTGCCTACTGTTCGCGCCGACTTCGCGGGTGAGGACGATCTGACGCAGGTACGCATGAGTGTACCACCGACAAAAAAGGAGCCATCCGCCGCGCTTGCGCCGAACATTCAGCCAATGCAGCTTCCACAGCGTCCGCATATGGAGTCGCCGCTCGATTGGTTGGCGGAGGGCAATCGTTTCTACGCGCTGGGACGCTACAAAGAGGCGCTTACCGCGTACGAAAAGGCGTCTGTAGCTGCGCCCGCCTCGGTTGATGCGTGGAGTGGCAAGGCGATTGTGCTGTTTCACCTTGGTCACATAGAGGAGGCACTGGCGGCGTATGACCACACACTCTCGTTGCAGCCCACCAATCCCGAACTCTGGACGGCGCGCGCGAGTGTGCTACATGAGCTGTCGCGCTTCGACGAAGAGATGGCGTGTTACGAGCAGGCTCTGCACTTTGACCCAAACTACGTGTATGCGTGGAGCGAGCGCGGCATGGCACTTGCGGAACAGGGCGAGTCGGAGGAGGCACTGGTCGCGTTCGACCGCGCCCTGCTGCTTGACCCACAGCAGAGTGTCGTCTGGCAAGCCATGAGCGACACCCTGTACAGCTTGCAACGTTACGACGAGGCCCTCATCACGATTGACCGCGCATTGGAGCTGAACACCAGTAGCGCGTCTCTGTGGGATACGAAAGGGAACATTCTGCGCCGTATGAAAAATCCAGAGCAGGCCCTGCCGATGCACGAACGGGCGACCTTGCTTGATCCAAAGAGCGCGATGGCGTGGTTTGACCGCGCGAACGACCTGCGCGACCTGCGCCGCTTCGCGGAGGCACTGGCGGTATATGACCAGGCGTTGGGGCTTGACCCGTCACTAGCGGGGGCGTGGTATAATCGAGGAAACGTACTCGCCGCGCTACACATGTATGAGGACGCGCTCGAATCATATGACCATGCTTTAGAGTATGACGACGGCCTGATTTCCGCCTGGTACAACAAAGGGAGCTTACTCCACGAACTCAAACGTCATGATGCCGCGCTTTTCGCCTTTGACCGCGCGCTGGGCATTGATGTACACTATATAGCGGCGTGGAACAATAAGGGATTGGCACTCTTCGCGCTAGGACGCATGGATGAGGCACTGGCGGCCCTTGATCAGGCGACCTCGTTCGCGCCCGACGAACCCGACGCATGGTATAACAAAGCCGTTGTGCTTGAGAAATTGGGAAGGAAGCAGGAGGCCCAGACGTGTCAAGAGTGGGCGCATTCACTGGAGCAACAGGTGCGATCCATTGGAGCGTAACGCCGTATGTGCTGTTTGTACTAACTTCTGTATCTCTATAGACCTAGAAGGGATTAGCCCTATGACTCGGAGGAGGGAATGCGACGCTGCGCCGATCTTGTAGACTGCGGATATGACAATCGGGACAGCGATCTGTTTTGTCGAGCATGTGCATTGCCGCTATTACATACGTCTCTGATGGGACGTTACCTTGTGGAAGCCCTATTAAGTAAGGGTGGATACGCGGCAGTTTTTCGTGGGATAGACCAAAATCTTTCGCGCAACATTGCTATCAAGGTGCTGTTACCAAGTAAGACGACATCGAACGAACGCGACCATTTCATCCGTGAGGCTCGAATTGCGGCCACGTTGGATCATCCCAACATCGCGCCAATTCTGGATCACGGGAAGGATGGTCTAAACGTGCATGGAAGGGACGGTGTGGTTTTCCTTGTGATGCCGCTTTACACCGCTGGCTCGCTGCGAACGCGCCTCGCGGAGGTGAAGGGGCCGATGCAGGCGGCGGAGACCGTCCAGAACTTTCATCAGTTGGCCCAGGCGCTTCACTATGCCCACACGCGCCAACGTCCGGTTATTCATCGTGATATCAAGCCGGAAAATATTTTGTTGCACCAGGAGGATCACCGCCTCGTCATTACCGATTTTGGCATTGCTCGTTCGCTGGAGCCGGGGGCGCGTGTCGGTAAAACGGTGACGGTGCGTGGCACGATTGGCTATATGGCCCCAGAACAGACAGCGGGCGTGGTTGACCCCCGTAGCGACCAGTACGGGTGTGCTATCGTCCTCTATGAGATGCTTACCGGCTATCATCCGCTTGACCCGACGGGGGGCAATATTCCGGCGGTCTCGACGCTCAACCCCGACCTACCCGTTGCGCTCGACGGCGTGATACAACGCGCCCTTTCGCCGCGACCAGAGGAACGTTACGGCGATATGCTAGAGTTCATGTATGCGTTCGATGTGGCGTGTCGTCCGGTCACGACCAACAAGATACGTATTCCCGCGCAAAATCCACCAACGGATCAGCGCAACGCGCCCGTTGTACGTGGCATGACCGGCTCGGCCTTGCCCTCTTCGCCCAATGGGGCACACAAGAACGCAGCGGTACATAGCAATAATTATGCGGAGCGGCCCGCGCCAAGCACAAGCAGTGTCCGCGATAGATGCCGTGAGGGCGATCAGTACCTCAAGCAGCAGCAGTACGCGCAAGCACTACAAGCATACGAAGATGCATTGCGAATAGACCCGCGCAACTTCTACGCCTGGAATGGCAAGGGAACGGCCCTTTACAATCAGGGAAACTATCGCAAGGCATTGGAGGCGTACCAACGCGCAACCGAAATCGACTCGAACAACGCGGTGGTGTGGGTGAGCGCGGGTCTCGTTCTCAATCGCCTGCAACGCTATCAACAGGCCCTTGTACACTTTGAACGCGCCTTGAGCATCGACAAGAGCTACGTTGCGGCTTGGAACGGCAAGGCGGACGCGCAGCTCGACATGAACATGCCATCCGAGGCGCTCGCGTCCTATGAGCAGGCCCTGACGATTGACCCGAAGAGTTTTCAGGCGTGGAATGGGCTAGGCAATGCGCGTTCATGTCTGCGAGACTTCAACGGGGCGGTTGACTCGTACACCCGTGCGCTCCTGGTTAATCCCCGTAGCGCGGTTGCGTGGTGCAACAAGGCAGAGGCGTTGATTCGGTTGGGCCACAACCGCGCCGCGCTCGACGCGCTCAATGAGGCCACCGAGATGGACAAGAGCTACGCCCGCGCCTGGACGCTCAAAGCCGATGTTTACGAGGCCCTGGGCAATCCGCAAGAGGCACAGAAGGCGCGTCGTCGTGTGCGCCCCTGGGGTCTATTGAGCTAGTACACGAGGGGTTACGTACACCGAACAAGCGTTGTGCGTAACCCCTCGTGTATTAACGGTTCTTCTTGCGATCCGCTTGATTGAGAACCTTATCGAGTAGCACGGGGCCAAATAGAGAGATCGCGGTATATGCACCGACCACGCCATAAATCCATGCGAGGGTCTTGACCACTGAAGGTTGTTTCTTCTCATTCATACTTGTATTCTTCCTTCCAAATCCTACGATAGTGTTTTGCTATCCCTCAGTATACACCAAGGCCGACACATGAGAGCCACGAGAAAGAGCATAACACTACTTTTCCAAATAAGCAAAATCTTTAGCTTTTGTGGCGGTCATTGTGAGCGCGATCAACATTGTCGCGGGTATACTGGCGGCCTTGATGCTGACTGTGGCACTCATGGTGGCTATTCGGCGCACTCCGCGCGCACCACAAACGACTAATGTGCTCTGTGCCTCTGATGGAGGGCGATTTATCGCCCTACTTATTGCAGCGTTGCCGCTTGTAGCGTCATCATACCAGCATTCAAATTGTTGAACTCGATGACCGAGACGGTGAGCGTCTGATTCGCGGTTGCCGCCCTGAATGTTAGCGTATACACGCCATTATCCGCATTGAAGTTGGGCGACTGGAGGCTGGTATCCGTGTAACTCATGGGGGCATTGCCGCTCAGAGACGCGGTAAAGCGGCATGTTGCGGCACTTATGCCGACATACACACGTAACGTTTGTTGCGTTGTGCTTGCGGGAACGCTGATTTGAAAGCCATCGTTGCCGTTGTAGGTTGCGATACCAAATGTTGCTTGTCGTACCGCCGTTATTGGTATACCATCCCGCCAGGAAAAGCCGATTGCATTATTGCCGTAATTGTTAACGGTGCTATTACCGAGCAGGGTGTAGCCGCTAATCTGTGCTGTCACGCCCTGCTTGCGCGTCATGAAGTCTCCCGATCCCTGCTTTCCCCACTGCACCCAATCGGTTGTTCCCTCGTTCGTCAAATTGACCGCACCAGGCGGTGGGGCAACCGATGCGAGCAGTTGTGCCGTCGCTGTTGGCGCGGCCTGGGTTGGTGTTGGTTGCGGTGACGCTACCCCTGTTGACGCGAAGGTCGGCGACGGTTTAGGGGCGTGGGTCGCGGTAGGTGTCGGCAACACTGGTACACCTGACGCGTTTGTGATGGGGGTCCCCATTGAATTTCTCGCGACAATGATACCAGAGGACGACGTGACTTGCCGCACCGCTTGTTTCCCTCGCAATAACGGTGTCAGTCCGAACGCACCAAGCACCACCAGCACGAGTAGCCCAAGCAGAAGCGCGACTGGACGCGGAATATGGAACTTCCTGGTACGTTTTGGCATCACAACGGTTACTGCGGACGCACTTTCCCATAGTGCCGCGAGGGTTGTTTTAACGGGAGCTTCTTGTATCGCAGGTGCATCTACAGGAGCTGTTTGCGGTGTTGGGGGAGGTGAAGCAACGATGGGAGCCTCTGATGCATCCAAAGAATGTGGATAGTTGAGTTCGGGAAGTGTGAGGGCGGCATCGAACACCTGGAGAAACTGCCAAATAGAGTCGTAGCGCGCCAATGGGTCTGTCGCAATTGCTTTTAGCAGTACGTCATTTATCTGCACTGGCAAAGCAGGATTGAGCTGTGACGGTAGTACAGGTGTACTCGACGGGGATTGTCGGGCCACTTGAGCATCGGAGGCACTAGTGGGCGTCGTACCCGTGAGCAATTCATACGCGATACAGCCGAGCGCATACTGGTCGCTTCTTCTGCTGGCAATGCCGAGTGCCTGTTCAGGCGCGCGATAAATATTTTTGTCTCCACTGGACGTTGTGGGGAGGAGTGCGGGCGTGATAAAGCCAGGGCCTGAAAGAACGATTTTTCCTTCCTCGACAAAAAAAATGTTTTCCGGCTTGAGATTGCGATATACAATCTGCTGCTCATGGAGCATTGCTAGCACGCTACCGACCTGCAAAATATAGACCCTGCTCTCCTCAAGCGAGATGAGATGCGGTGCTTGCCCCTTCATGCGCTGGCGTAGAGACGTATGCATAAACTTTTTCGCTCACTCCTTCAAAAATAGATAGTGGTCAATATGTTCTTTATCTTTTGGACCAAAGGTATCATTCCACAATAAAATACTGCTCTCCCACTTCGTTTACTAGCATAAAGGATTGCCTTGTGTAGAGCAAGGGGAATACGTGGTAAGATATAGTTAAGAAAAGGCAAATACGGTAAAGATAGTGCCAACTTCATGATACCATGCCTGTTTCGTTCACGTCCTACAAACAACTCTTACACATGACTTTTTGTTTACGATGAAAGGAGCATTTCATGATGCAATCTCCACAAGACATGGACATACTCATCGCTAACGAGCTAGAAGAAGGCGAGCGCGTCCTCTGGTCGGGCCGTCCCAATCCCCACCGCAGAAGTAGCACCAGTGCCTCACCCACAGCGGCATTCTACGTTATGACCGCTGTTTTCGGCCTGCTTGGTCTAACATTCCTTCTCATCGCCATTGTTGTGCCTGCTTCATCTGTCCATACAAGCAATGGCTCTCATATCAGCGATTTGTTTTTTTTGAGCGTCATTGGTATCCCATTTCTTCTACTCGCCCTGATCTTCGGGGTACTCGCAGTCGCTTATCGCCCAAACTTGAGAGGCACGGCGTATGCGATTACGGAGCGGCGCATTGTGAGTATTACCGCGGGAAAATGGCTTACTGTCTACTCCTATGGGAAAGAAGATATCGGCATCCTTAACCGTATCGAGCAACCGGATGGCACAGGCGATCTGACATTCATCACTAATAGACAAATAAGCCCCTATGGTGCGTACTACGGTGGCTACAATGGAGGTACAGCAACCAACAGTATGGGCACGTTAAGCACCTCTATGAATTCGGGCAAATTTGTCAGCATCCCCAATGTGCGCGAGGTTGAGCGCATCGTCCGCCGCACCTTCAAATAACACTTTGAGCGTAGTATATTCAGGCAAATGTGGTCACTTGGCGAAAGGGAGTCATGGAACGCGGCCTATACGCGCTGCGTTCCATGACTCCCTATTTTTCAAAACACGCACCCATTGCGAGACTTTCCCCCCATCTTATACGTATTATAGAAGTGTTATTCACAAATGAAAGAGGAGCAGTAACCCAACACGTTGGTAAATGATGTCATATAATGGCGTGTATATAGAACAGCATGGATAGGTAATTTTACTGCTTTACTTAAGGGAGCGACAAAACGCATGGACAAAATCGCGTTTCGCAGCATCACAAAGAGTTATAAGGGAACGAGCAAGCCCGCCGTTGATAGCGTGAGCTTTGCTGTGCCGGAGGGCAACACCTGCATGCTGGTGGGCACATCCGGCTCAGGAAAAACAACCCTGTTACGCATGGTTAACCGCTTGATCGAACCAACGTCGGGCGAGATTCTGATTGACGACAAGAATGTGCTTACCGAAAATCCCATTGAACTACGCCGACGCATTGGCTACGTCATTCAACAGGTTGGCCTCTTCCCACACATGAACATCGTGGAAAACATCCGCGTCACGGCTGAAATCGCTGGCGGTTGGTCAAAGGAACGTTTGAACAAGCGCGTTGACGAACTGCTTGATCTCGTGGGACTACCCCCTGACGAGTATCGCGCCCGTTTCCCACGCCAGCTATCCGGCGGACAACAGCAGCGCGTTGGGCTGGCTCGTGCGCTCGCCACTGACCCCGCTATTCTACTGATGGACGAGCCTTTTGGAGCGCTCGACGCGATTACACGCGAGCGTATGCAAAACGAGCTATTGCGTATTCAGCGCGACGTGCATAAAACAATTCTTTTTGTTTCGCATGACATGGGCGAAGCTTTTAAACTAGGCGATCAGATCGTGGTTATGGATCAGGGCGAACTGCTCCAAATGGGTAAGCCCGTTGACCTGCTCCTGAATCCCGCCAACGATTTCGTTCGCAAGCTCGCGGGGTCCGACGACATCCTGCGCCAACTGCAATATCTACCCGTTGTTGATGCGCTTGATAATCAGCCAGAAACAGTATCTTCTGCACATTGGAATGACGTTCCAGCATGTTCCGCGCACGCTACCCTGCTTGATGCCATGCTGAAGCTCCTCTCCACCAATGCCCCCGCCCTTGCGGTCCAGAACCCAGAAGATAGCACTCAACGCCTCGGCTTTATCACCCTTGCCAGCATTAACCGCGAAATCACACACGCCCAAAAGAGCAGCACCGAGTATCATGCTGTGCCGCGTGTCGAAGATATCATTCGCTAGCCTTGCCGTTTTGCACAAGGGAGAATCATGAAATATATATTCCAGCCGTACAACTATGACTTAGCAGACCCGATGAGTATTCCGAATCTGTTCTTTGCCCACTTACAACTCGTTGGTCTGACCATGCTCATTTCGCTGCTTATCGCTATCCCCACCGGAATAGTGCTGGCCCGCTATCGGCGTTTCTACTTGCCGACGGTAACGGTGACAGGACTTCTGTATACCATTCCCAGCATCGCGGCCTTCTCTTTGCTGATTCCTATCACAAGGCTGTCGATAGCCACTGCGCTTATCCCGCTTGTCATCTACAACCAGCTCGTGCTTATTCGCAACACCGTTACCGCGCTCGATGGTGTAGACCCGCTACTAATCGAGGTTGGGCGTTCAATGGGCATGACCACTGCCCAACTGCTCATGCGTGTCACCCTCCCACTGGCTTTGCCGGTGATTGTGGCCGGTGTTCGGATTGCGACGGTAACGACGGTGGGTATCGCTGCGCTGGCCTCGCTTGTGGGTCAAACAAGCTTTGGGAGCTTGATCTTCCAAAGTATTGCCGATGGCGATACGGACGCGTTACTTGGCGGGGCCATTCTGACGGCGGCCTTCGCGATTGTGGCGGATATCCTCTTGCTGGTGGTGCAGGTCGCGCTCAATCGTGGACGATCAGCATTAGCGGTTGCATAGCAAGAAAGGCGTGTCGCATGGATATACTCAACTTTATTCTCGATCCCAAGAACGATTTTCTCGGTCATACCCTCGCCTATCTGCAAATCTGCGCGATAGGTATTGTCGGGTCGGTAATTCTCGGCGTGGCAATTGGTGCGGCTGTATCGGGCAATCCCCTGCTT
>Ga0123336_10002082_pt1 | contig 17703 bp, 11 predicted proteins | sample SSSSmetaG_FD_96466 | JGI IMG/M metagenome (GOLD analysis project Ga0123336, IMG submission 96466) | Glacier valley bacterial and archeal communities from Borup Fiord, Nunavut, Canada, to study Microbial Dark Matter (Phase II) - ​SSSS metaG | ecosystem: Environmental > Aquatic > Freshwater > Ice... | reverse complement strand
TACGATCGCCGATATAATTTAGCGGACTTGCAAACCATTTCTTTTGGTGTGATAAAACCAATAAAAATTGGAGTAGTAGGGCTAGGTATTTCGAGGTTTGGAGACGAATATTATCATGAACACCAACTAAGCATTGCCTACTCACAAAAGATTAATATGGTAAGCCTTGGTGCAAAAATTAATTTATTGCAAACCGGAATACAAGATATTGGAGTAAAAAGAGTGTTAACTTTTGAAATGGGTGCAATTGCTGAACTCATTCCTCAAAAATTACTTTTTGGTTTTCATATTTATAATTTTACGCAAACCAAATTAGCTTCTTATCAGGATGAAAGAGTGCCAACCGTGATGAAGGCAGGTGTTTCTTATCACCCAATTGAAAAATTAATGATTAATATTGAAACTGAGAAAGATATTGATTATCCAGCTATTTTTAAATGTGGAATTGAATATGAAATTGTAAAACATTTTAAACTCAGAACAGGTGTAAGTTCAAAACCTTTTGCAAGTTATTTTGGATTTGGATTCAGTCCTAAAAATTTTCAGTTCGATTATGCTTTTCGTAGCCATCCTCAATTAGGTACTTCTCATCATATATCAGTTTGTTTAAAGTTTAAAAATATTTTTAAAACCAAATCTTAAAAAGAATGAATGGTTTTAAAAAAATTATATGTTTCATTTTCTTTTTAATCGTCTTTGTTTTTTTAAATCCACAAAATATTTTTTCCCAAAAATACCCTCGTAAAGACATTGATATCGATGCATTTATTCAGGATTTATTCAATCAAAACCAACAAGAATCGGATGTGAATTATGAAGATTTATATGAATCTCTTTTTCAACTTTATACACAACCTTTAAATTTGAATGATGCCAATAGAGATGAATTGAACAACTTATATATTTTATCTCAAGAGCAGGTTAATAACTTTTTAAATTATCGGAAAAGAAATGGAAATTTATTATCCATTTATGAATTACAATCCATTCCTGGTTTTGATATAAATTTAATAAATAAAATTCTTCCATTTGTTGAGGTTGAAGATAATAAACTAGATACCAGACCTCTAAAACAAAAGGTTTTTACAGAAAAAAATCATTACTTTTTATTGAGAGAAAGTCGTATTCTTCAAACACAAAAAGGTTTTTTACCTGCAGATACAAGTTCAACTGGTAGAGTAACACAACGTTATTTAGGTTCGCCAGATAAAATCTATGCTCGTTATAGGGTAAGTCATTCTCACGATTATAGTTTTGGGTTTACCACAGAAAAAGATGCCGGAGAACAAATGAAATGGGATTCTAAAACAAAATTTATGGATTTTTGGTCATTTCATGGTCAGCTTCAAAATAGAGGAAATTGGAAAAATATTGTGGTTGGTGATTATTTGATGCAATTCGGACAAGGATTGGTTTTATCAGCCGGATTTTCTGTAGGAAAGGGTGCGGAAACAATTACTACAATCAGAAGAAATAACCTTGGTATAAGGCCATATAGTTCTGCCCTTGAAAGTGGATTTTTTAGAGGTGCAGCAGCTACCTATAATTTTGGAAAATTTGATCTTACAGCTTTTGTTTCACAAATAAAACGTGATGCCAGTTTAACTTTGCAAAAAGACACAACCGATGAAATCGAAACCTTTGTTGGTTCACTTCAATTGAGTGGCAAACATCGTACAAATCATGAACTTGCAGCTAAAAATAGTATTCTTGAAAGATCTATTGGAGGAAATATTTTGTATAAAAGTGATGACAAAAATCTTGAAATAGGATTTACTTATTTAACAAATATTTATGACCAGTATTTACAACATCACCCTAGAGTTTATAATCAATACGATTTTAAAGGAAAGCAAAATGCAGTAACAGGTGCGAATTTCAGTTATAACTTTCAGAATTTTAATTTTTTTGGTGAAATAGCCAGATCATCAAGTGGTGGAACGGGTATGGTTGGAGGATTTGTGAGCAGCCTTACATCAAAAATAGAATTTTCAATGCTTTTAAGGCGATATGATAAAAATTTTCACAGCTTTTATGCAAATGCTTTCGGAGAAAATACGAATAATAACAATGAAAAAGGAGTTTATTGGGGATTAAAATTTACTCCCACCCGCAAATGGCAAATGAGTGCTTATTACGATAAATTTAGTTTCCCTTGGTTAAAATATTTAGTTTCTGCACCATCAAACGGGTATGAATATTTATTGCGATTGTCTTTTAAGCCTTCCAAAACCATTCTATTATATGCACAATTTCGTGAAGAGAATAAAGGTCGTAATATCCCTCCCACCATTTCACTAATTGATATAGTTGCCCCTGCATTAAGAAGAAATTATATTTTCAATATTGATTTTGCGGCTACAAAAAATATTTTTCTGAGGTCGAGGGTTCAGTTTAGTAATTATACATTAAACGAAAGAACAACAGGAGGATATGCTATTATTCAGGATGTTAATTTTGAATCGGGGAGATGGCAACTAAGTACAAGATTAGCATTATTTGATACTGATGATTATAATAATAGGCAATATGTATATGAAAAGGATGTTTTATATTCTTTTTCTTTGCCTGCTTATTATGAAAGGGGAATTAGAAGTTATCTTATGCTTCAATATAAATTATTCTCAAAAGCAAGTATTTGGTTGAGATATGCTCAAACAGATTTGCGCAATGTAAAAAAAATGGGTTCAGGTTTGGATCTAATAAACGGGCAACAAAAATCAGAAATAAAATGCCAGTTGATGATATTTTTATAAATTAATAAATATATTATCTTGCGACTAACATTTGCTCGGTTATACCAAGTGACAATATATTAATTGACTTTACCAAAACCGCAAGTAATTTACTTGCATAGGTTTAGAAAATTAAATACAGTTATTTTATACCATTAAAAATGTAAAATTTAATTCGCATTAAGGCAAAGCCGAGTGACTAGGAGGGGCACAATAGAATCACAAAAGCTCAAATGAGTTCCATCTGCCGAAATATTTCTAAACCCAATGTTGTCAATAGTTGTTTTTCTCTACAATTCGTCCGCACTTTGAAAATCATTTGGTGCATTTTCCAATACTCTGTCAAATGTATTTGTCTTAGTTGGAATGTAAACATAAGCGTCCCCACCCATTTCAAAGAATAGCAATCTGTAATTTATCCTTTGTAAGTCTTTGTCTATTTCTTGGAATAATTTTATAATGAATTTTCCATCATTTTGTTTGCTTTCTTCTATAGAATTTCTCAAAGAAATAGTGTTTGTCCAAACTATTTCTTTGTCAATTTGAGACTTTATTAAGTCTTCAATTTCGTTGATATTTTCTTCTCCTTTCCAATCAATAACTCCTATTTTTTGTTTTAAGTCTCCAAATATTTGTAATATTTCAATTGGATTAAAGTCTGCATTGTTGTCTTTCAGATTTAGTTTATATTTTGTGTTTAATTGTTTTTTGTCTGTTAAGTATAAATTATAAAACTCAGTAAATTCATTTTTATAATTTGCAAAAAGCAATTGTCCAACATATAAAAAGTTTACATCATCAACAATTTTTTCCTTTTTCTTTTTGGTTGGATTTTCTTTTTTGTCTTTGAAAATTATATATGCAATCTTAAAAGGAAATGAAATGACCAAGTAAAGTAATATAAATGGATAAGCAAGAATTAATAAGGCTTTTTTTATCATATTGTTAACAGTAAATTGGATTGACAACTTGCACTTTGTGTTCTGCTTTTCAAATATAAGATCAGGCTGGTTTAAGTTTTAGCAACTTAAATCCAAAATAAAAAAAGAAGGTCCCTGTGTTATAGCAAAATAAAAAGTAATTTATTATTATTTCAAAATGTTTCCAACAGTCGCTCGGTTGTTAAGTGCCGAATATGTTAATTGGCTTTGCCAAAAATAAAAGTAATTTGCTTGCATAAGTTGGGAAAAGTAAATACAGTTATTTGATCACCTTTAAAATTTTAAATTTAATTAGCATTAAAGCAAAATATATTTCCTTAAAAGAATAATATAAAGAACTACAAAACTCTTAAGTTCGAAAATGTGGTTTTACTAATGTTACCGATAGATAGAAAATATAAAACATTATTCCCCTTACTTGTTCTGAAATCACACCAATAGGATATATACTTTTTCTATTCACATTTCGTAATGTTCTGCATTAAAATATTTCTTAAAGAGAATATTTTAATAAATAATTATAAGGATACATTGCTAAAATAAAATAATTTCTCCTTTTTTGAAGTTAATAGATTGATTTCCACTACAAGGCCTAAACCCATGAAAAAAAAATTATTGCTCATTATAAGCGGAGTGTTTGTTGTAGGAGTTTTGATATGGTATTTCTTCATTCATACATCTAAAAATACCGAAACCAGTATGGTTGTTCCGGTTAAAAAGGGAGATTTTGAAATAATAGTAACCTCTTCGGGGGAACTTGAAGCAAAAAATTCTGTAAGAATCATGGGACCATCAGGTTTAACTTCGGTTCAAATTTGGCAGATTAAAATTTCCGATCTAATTCCGGAAGGATCAGTCGTAAAAAAAGGAGATTACGTTGCCAGATTAGATGAAACTGAAATTGGTAATAAATTAAAAGATAATCAAACCAATTTACAAAAAGCCGAATCGCAATTTACCCAAACCCAATTAGATACAGCCTTGACACTTAGAGCTGCACGAGATGAGATAAACAATTTGAATTTTGCTGTTAAAGAAAAGCAAATAATTTTAGAGCAATCTAAATATGAGCCTCCAGCCACTATCCGCCAAGCTGAAATTGATACTGAAAAATCAAAAAGAAGCTTTGTTCAAGCAAAAGAAAATTATAGAATTAAAAAAAGTCAGTCAATAGCAAAAATGAGTGAAGTGGCGGCCACTCTTAATCAGGCAAAAGAAAAGGTTGATCAAATATTAAAGGTAGTAAAACAATTTACAATCAATGCACCCGAGCCTGGGATGGTTATATATGAAAAAGATTGGAATGGACGAAAAAAAATAGTCGGTTCCCAGTTATGGTCAGGTGATCCTTCAGTTGCCACACTTCCAGATATGAGCGTGATGATCTCTAAAACTTATGTAAATGAGGTAGATATTAGAAAAATCAAAAAAGACCAAATAGTAAAAATAGGTTTGGATGCCTTTCCGGAGAAAAAACTTTCAGGTAAAGTAATAGCTTTAGCTAATGTGGGTGAGCAAAGGCCAAATTCTGATGCAAAAGTATTTGAAGTAAAAATTCAAGTGAATCAAAGCGATACTATTTTGAGGCCGTCCATGACAACAAGTAATAATATAGTAGCTGGAATGGTGAAAAAAGTACTTTATATTCCTTTAGAATGCCTTCATAACCAGGGAGACAGTTTAACTTTTGTATATAAAAAAGCTGGTGGGGGCATAATTAAACAACAAGTAAAAATTGGTCAGACTAATGATAATGAATCTATTATTAATGAAGGTTTAGTAGAAAATGAAGAAGTTTATCTTTCTGTTCCAAAAGATGCAGATAAAAAAGAAATTGTACTTTTAAATCCTAAAAATTCCAAATCAACTTCTAAAAAAGTAAGTACTCTAACTAAATGAAAAGATATTTACTTAACTTAAATATAGCCTTTGAAGCCATTTTGTCTAATAAAATAAGAGCGGGGCTCACCGCACTTGGGATCATTTTTGGGGTTTCAGCAGTAATAGCCATGCTTGCTGTTGGAAATGGGGCTCAGCAAGAAATTTTAGAACAAATAAAATTGGTTGGTGTAAATAATATTGTAATAACTCCTGTAATCGAGCAGATTGAAAAGGAGGTAAAGGATGATAATAAAGGCAAAAAAGAAAAAAAATTTTCTCCAGGACTTAATCTTATGGATGTTCGGGCAATAAATCAAATCATTCCACAAATACATAAGATTAGTCCCGAAATTTTAATTGAAACCTATATTATTCAAAATGGCATTCGCCGTTCGGCAAAGTTAGTTGGGGTAAATAACAATTTTTTTGAATTGCAAAACTTTAAATTAGCCCAAGGAAAGTCGTTCAATGAACAGCAACTTAAATATGGTGATCAGGTATGTATAATAGGTAATGGAATACAGACCAAATTTTTTAGTAAAGAGGAGCCATTAGGTAAATATATAAAGTGTGGACAGCATTGGTTAAAAATAATTGGTATTTTAGAAGATAGATTTGTTTCTGACAAAAGTTTAGGAAAACTAGGTATCCGCAATTATAATATGGATGTTTATGCTCCAATACAAACTGTTTTAATCAGATACACAAACCGGTCTGCGCTAACACATGCGATGATTCAGGCAGCTTCACAAAATGAGGACAATGAACCAAATAAAGATCAAAAGTTGAAAAATTATCATCAAATCGATAAGTTGATCATACAAGTACCAGAAACTGATCATTTAACAGCAACCGCTGAAATTATTTCCAGAATGCTTCAACGCAGGCATTATGGAATGATAGATTATGAGATTACAATTCCTGAATTGCTTTTAAAACAACAGCAAAGAACAAAAGATATTTTTAATATTGTATTAGGAGCCATCGCTGGGATTTCATTATTAGTTGGTGGAATTGGTATCATGAACATCATGCTCGCATCAGTTTTGGAAAGAATTAAGGAAATTGGTTTACGAATTTCTTTAGGAGCCAAAAAGACTGACATTGTCCTTCAGTTTTTGTTTGAAGCCACTATGATAAGTCTTTCAGGAGGAATTATTGGGATAATATTGGGTGTGATTTCTGCTTCGCTGATAAGTAAAATCGCCGAAATACCAACTATTATTTCATTTTTATCTATTACAATATCTTTTGGGGTAGCCATTGCTGTTGGATTAATTTTTGGAATTGCCCCCGCTCGCCGTGCTGCTCGGCAAGATCCAATTACATCATTGCGATATGAGTAAATTAATACTGTAATGATATAAATTTTGATATAAACCTCTCAAAAATTAATTCAATTTAACACCATGGCATCATCTCGATTTTTTGTTAATTTTTTCGTATTATTTATTTGTCATTTCATTAATGCACAACAGTTTACATTAGAGCAGACGATAAATTTAGCTAAAAACCAATCACCATCTTATTATATTGCCAACAATACAAAAGAAGTAAAATATTGGTCATACAGAGCTTATAAAGCTCAATTTTTACCCCAACTTAACTTACAGGGAACCCTTCCAGATTACACAAAAACAATTAGCCAATTTGTGCAGCCAGATGGAACCTATAAACCATATTTTGTTAATCAAAACTATTCAAATTTAAGTCTCTATTTGAATCAAAATGTAGGATTAACAGGTACAAGAATTTTTGCCAATACTTCTTTGGTTCGCTTCGACAATTTTCGAAAAGATTTAGGGTCTTCCGATGTTTCATCACAATATACAGGAAGTCCTTTTTTGATTGGTGTTCAACAAAAACTTTTTGGTTTTATTCCTTTGCGTTGGGATAAAAAAATAGAACCTTTAAAATTTGAAGAATCAAAACGTGGCTATGTAGAAGATTTAGAAAATATTTCGGTGGTTGCAACAGGGCGTTTTTTCGATTTGCTTTTGGCTCAGATAAGCTTGGAAATTGCTGAAAAAAACAGAGCAAACAATGATACAATCTTCAAAATTGCCCAAGGAAGGTATAATTTAGGAAAAATTGGGGAAGATGAATTACTACAATTAGAATTAACGTTAATGAGAGCAAACCAAGAAGTATCTCAAGCTAAATTAGATATAGAAACAACATCTTTACAACTGAAAAGATTTATAGGACTAACAGATAATCAGCCGATTGACTTGGCTCCACCTATAATAATTCCAAATTTTTCTGTTGACGAAAATTTCGCAGCAAACCAAGCAAAATCCAACAGACAAAATATAATTGCTTTTAAAAGGCAACTTTTGGAAGCCCAACGAGGAATTGCAGAAGCAAGAAGTAGTGCTGGGTTAAATGTTGATTTTTTCGCCCAATATGGCCTTTCTAATCAATCGCCAAACATCCCTAATTTATATGTAAATCCAAATACACAACAAAATATGAACATTGGTTTTACCATACCTGTAGTAAATTGGGGACGTTCACAATCACTTCGTAAAACTGCTCAAGCTAATTTTGAATTAACAAAAAATAACGTTTCTCAGGCGGAACAGATTTTTGAACAAGAAGTTTATACTCAAGTAAAGCAGTTTAAAATGCTTGCCGAACAACTTAAAATAACCCAAAAATCATCGGAAATTGGTCAAAAACGATATGACATTTCTAAAAACAGGTATTTAATTGGTAAAATAGATATAACCAATTTAAATATCGCCTTGCAAGAAAAAGATCAGGCGCGACGTGGATATGTTCAATCATTAAGACAATATTGGATAGCCTATTTTACACTCAGAAAATTGACATTGTACGATTTTCAAAACCAAATATCATTACTAAATCAAGAAAAATGATGCAATTACTAAATGCTTTTACTCTTGACGTAGTAAAATAAACCCACATTATAAAATGAAAGGTTTTTGTAAATCGATAATAAAATTCTCGATTTACTTCCCGATATGAAAGCATTTATAGCCAAGAAATTTTTAAAACAATCAAAATGAAGCCGGTGAAAGTAGAAAGAAATGATTGTTATACATGATTAAATTTTTAAAAATATCAAAAAAAAGTTATCCTGCCACATTAACCCACCTGAAATTTTTGAACAAATGTTAAATTATAGCCTTTTCACATAAGCTAATCACTCGGTACAACTGAGCGACTGTGCTCAAATAGAATTGAGAAATGTAAAAAAAATGGGTTCAGGTTTGGATCTAATAAACGGGCAGCAAAAATCAGAAATCAAATGCCAGTTAATGATTTTTTTATAAATTATAAAATATATTATCTTGCGATAATACAAAACAAAAAATCTGAATCATGAAAAATAGATATTTTCAAATTTTATTTCTAACATTAATAATCTCAGGTTTAAGCGCCTTTTCTTTTTTTAAAAAGAATCCTAAAAATTTCAGACCAAAAATAGGTTTGGAATTATACAGTTTGCGTCGTGAGTTCGCTGAAGATGAAGACAAAGCACTTAAAATAGCGCAATCCCTTGGTTTTAAAGATGTAGAGTTGGCAGGAGTACCTAATTTAAAACCAGCAGAATTTAAAAAGAAACTTGATTTATATGGAATGCATGCAAGTAGTATTACTACAAGTATGAAAGAATTAAAAGAATCTCCACAAACAATAATTGAACGAGCGAAAATTTTCGGGGCAGAGTATGTGGTTATAGCATGGATTGATCATAAAAATGATTTGATAACATTGGAAGAAATCAAAGAAGCTGTTTTGGTTTTTAATGAAGGGGGTAAGAAATTAAAAGAAAATGGTTTGCAATTTTGTTATCACATTCATGGATATGAATTTGCAAAATATGAAAATGAAACATTTTTCGATTATTTATATAAAAATACTGATGCAGAAGCAGTAAAATTTGAAGAAGATATTTTTTGGGCTAAACATGGTGGAATTGATCCGGTAGAGTTTTTGAAAAAATATGGCAAACGCACTCCCATCATGCACATAAAAGTTATGGCGAAAGATGTTGTTGGAACAAAAACTGGAAAAGAAAAGGTGGAGGCTGATGTTGCCTGGGGAACAGGACAAATTGATATTAAGGCCGTAATATTACAAGCACAAAAATCTGGTGTGAAGCATTTTTATTTGGAAGATGAATCGACGGAAGTTTTAAAGCAAATCCCTGTTAGTTTAAAGTTCGCTGAGGGCATTTAAAGCAAAAAGATAAATGAAGCCTAAATTTTACATTTAGGCTTCATTATAAAAGTTGTTAAGCCACAACAATTTCATTAACACAGCTTTCAATAGGCTCACATGCACAAATTAAATTTCTGTCGCCATAAGCGCTATCAATTCTACTAACAGCAGGCCAGAATTTTTTTTCTTTTACAAATGCTAGTGGGTATGCTGCTTTCTCGCGACTGTATGGCCTATCCCAATGATCTGAGGTAATTGTATTTAAAGTATGTGGGGCATTTTTCAAAACATTGTTTTGTTTATCTGCAATTCCATCTCCAATTTCATCAATTTCTTTGCGAATAGATATCATAGCTTCACAAAAGCGATCAATTTCAGCTTTTGGTTCACTCTCTGTTGGTTCAACCATTAAGGTGCCTGCAACAGGGAAAGAAACTGTTGGTGCATGAAATCCATAATCCATTAATCGTTTTGCAATATCTTCTACTTCAACACCAAAAGCTTTAAAACTTCTGCAATCAAGGATCATTTCATGAGCACATCTGCCATTATGGTTTGTATAAAGGATTGGAAAATATTTTTCCAGTCGAGCTTTAATATAATTAGCATTTAAAATAGCAATTTTAGTAGCATTTGTTAAGCCTTCCCCACCCATCATAGAAATATAAGCATACGAAATTGGCAAAATAGAAGCACTTCCCCATGGTGCAGCAGAAACAGCACTAATTGCATTTTCACCTCCCGTTTCAACTAATGAATGCCCAGGTAAAAAAGGCGCTAAATGTTCTGCGACTCCGATTGGTCCCATGCCAGGTCCACCTCCACCATGTGGAATACAGAAGGTTTTATGTAAATTTAAATGACATACATCAGCACCAATGTTTGCAGGACTTGTTAAACCTACTTGTGCATTCATATTAGCACCATCCATATAAACCTGACCACCATTTGCATGAATAATATCACAGATGTCATTAATCCCTTCTTCAAACACACCATGTGTTGATGGATAAGTAACCATCAAACACGAAAGACGATTTTTATATTGTTCAGCTTTGGTTTTTAAATCTGCAACATCAATATTTCCGTTTTCGTCACATTTTACCACAACAACTTGCATGCCAGCCATTACTGCACTTGCAGGGTTTGTGCCATGAGCAGAAGATGGAATTAAGGCAATATCCCTATCAAAATCTCCTCTTTCTTGATGGTAAGCCCTAATTACTAATAAGCCTGCATATTCACCCTGCGCGCCAGAGTTAGGTTGTAAAGAAACAGCAGCAAACCCTGTAATTTCACAAAGCCAAGCTTCTAGATTGGTAAATAATTCCTGATATCCTCCTGTTTGTTCAATTGGTGCAAAAGGATGAATTCCTCCTATCTCTGACCAAGTTACTGGTATCATTTCAGCAGTTGCATTTAATTTCATTGTACAACTTCCTAAAGCAATCATTGAATGAACCATCGAAAGATCTTTATTCTCAAGAAATTTTAAATATCGAAGCATCTCGTGTTCAGAGTGATGAGTATTAAAAACAGGATGACTTAAATAAGTTGACTTACGTTTTAAATTTTCTGGTAATTGCAAATCAATATTTGCTGCCAAATCTTGAATATTGAATTCAACTTTTAAGTTAGAGCATTGTGCAAAAATCTCAATTATATCTTCTACATCTTCCACAGTTGTAGTTTCATTAAGTGAAATACCAATGGTTTTATCGTCCACATATCGAAAATTAATTTGATTGCCTTCTGCCATTTTACGAACGTCATCATTGTCATTTATTGATATAGTGATGGTATCGAAAAATGTCTTTGTTAATACATTAAAACCAAGTTTTTCTAATCCGTTGGCTAGTAACCTGGTTAAGCCATGTATTCTCAGTCCTATATTTTTCAAACCTACAGGTCCATGATAAATAGAATAAGCAGCTGCCATTACTGAAAGTAAAACTTGGGCAGTACAAATATTAGAAGTGGCTTTTTCTCTACGAATATGTTGTTCACGCGTTTGCAATGCCATTCTTAAAGCTTTGTTGCCATCTGCATCAATAGAAACACCAATTAATCTACCAGGAATATTTCTTTTAAAAGCTTGTTTAGTAGCAAAAAAAGCAGCGTGGGGTCCACCATAACCAAGTGGAACACCAAATCTTTGTGATGAACCCACTACAACATCAGCACCCATTTCTCCTGGAGGAGTTAAAACAGTTAAACTTAATAAATCAGTGGCAACTGTAACTAAAATATTATTCTCATGCGCTTTTTGAATAATATTTGTATAATCTTCCACACTACCATCGCTAGCTGGATATTGTAAAAGTATCCCGAAAATATTTTCATTTAAAAAGTCAATTGAATCATATTTAGCTATTAAAATATCAACTCCAATAGGTGCTGAGCGGGTTATTAATAAATCTATTGTTTGTGGATGAACATTATCAGCAACAAAAAAAGTATTTGAAGCGATTTTGGAAGATGGTTTTTGCGCATGCAAAAGATGCATTGCTTCTGCAGCAGCTGTCGCTTCATCGAGCAATGAGGCATTAGCTATTTCCATTCCTGTTAAATCAATAACAACAGATTGAAAATTTAATAGCATTTCTAACCTACCTTGCGCAATTTCTGCCTGATAAGGTGTATAAGCTGTATACCAACCTGGGTTCTCCATAATATTTCTGAGAATAACAGCAGGCACAATAGTATCATGATAACCAACACCAATATAAGATTTAAAAACTTGATTACGCATCGCAAGTTTTTTTATATTTTTTAAAAATTCGTGTTCGTTTTGTGCCTTAGGGAGATTAAGTGGTTTTTTAAGACGGATTTTATCCGGTACTGTTTGGCTTATTAATGTATCTAAATTATCTACACCAATAACTTTTAGCATCTGATTCACATCTTCTGTATCAGGTGCATTATGTCTGTTCTCAAATCTTGATTGATTACTTAAGTTGATTCTCATTTTATAATCGATGGGTAAGTTTTTATTTTGGGGTTGACGCTTTTTTAATTTTATCTAAAATAAATTTCATTTAATTTCAGAATAAAAAGCAAAGATAGTTTACAAGAATTAAAAATATAAATTTTAAGAAATCACTAAAAAAGAAAATCTTCATCACTTTTCTAACAAATAAAAAACCATCTTAAGAATTTTAATTAATTTAAATCAATACATTCGAATCCCAAATAGTTTTTTTCTTATTATTTCAATTTATTAAATGCAAAACCAAATTAAAAAATTTCTTTTTTTATTTTATCTCTTTTTTAGCGTTGTCTCTTTTTCTCAAACTCATAAATTAATAAGTATTTCTCAAAAAATAGATTTATTATTAAAAACAAAAGCTATAAGACCATTTAATGGAAATATAATAATTGCAAAAAATGGCAAGATAAAATATTCAAAAACTTTAGGGTATGCTGATTTTGAGAAAAAAACACCCTTAAATTTAAAAAATCAGTTTGTTATTGGTTCAATAAGTAAACAGATTACAGCTGTTTTAGTTTTGCAGGAGTTGGATAAGAAACATTTAAATTTAAACGATCCTATTTCCAAATACTTAAAGGAATTAAAGCAAGGTTGGGCTGATTCTATTTCAATTCATCAGTTATTAAATCATACTTCAGGTATTGTTGATTTAAATAAACCATTGGCATTTAAACCAGGTACTCAATTTTCTTACTCTGGTGAGGGATATAAATTATTAGGAGAAATTGTTGAAAAAACATCGGGCATTACCTTCGCTATTCTTTTAAAAAAGTTATTTATAAAATGTAAAATGACAGGTTCAACAGATCCAAGTTCAAACAATAAAAATAATATGGTTAATGGTTATTCCAAGCAAGCTGACCAAAAAGTAAAATTAGAAAAGGAAACTTATGAAAGTAATATTGTGGCTGCCGGATTAATGATATCAACTGTTAAAGATTTAATTTCGTGGAATGACAAACTGCATCATGGTAAACTTTTATCGAAAGAATCATATAAAAAAATGACAACTGCTTCCTCAATTAGAAACCATCCAATATTTGGAGAAGTGGGTTATGGGTATGGAATACAGATAAATGAAAAAAATGGAATTCTTGAACTTGGTCATGGAGGTAACGTACCTGGTTTTGTTTCAATTAATTTTTATTACCCAAAAAACAACATAAGCCTAATTATATTAGAAAATATTGATTGGAAAGATGATAATTTTAAAGAAACCTTCTTTTTTGAAGAAGAAGTAAGAAAAATGTTAAGAAACGATATATTAATGCATTCAAAATGATAATAATTTCCTTTTCATATCAATTTTATTTTTCTTAATAAGACTTGAATTTTAATTGATGAATTAAACATGAAATTATTTGGATTAATAGGCTACCCATTATCACATTCATTTTCAAAAAAATATTTTACAGAAAAATTTAAAAATGAAAATATTAAGGATGCTTATTACGAATTATTTGAAATAGAAAAAATTGAATATTTAAAAGATGTTCTTATTAAGAACCCTCAAATAAAAGGCTTAAATGTAACCATTCCTCATAAGCAAAGTGTAATACCATACCTTGATTCACTAGATGTATCAGCAAAAAAAGTTAAAGCAGTTAATGTTATCAAAATTTTGAGTGATGGAAAAAAAGTAGGTTTTAATTCGGATTATTATGGTTTTAAAGTTTCCTTAGAAAACTGGTTAAAGGTTTTAGAAAGAGACATTTCATCTATAAAAGCAATCGTGCTTGGCACAGGAGGAGCAAGTAAAGCAGTACAGGCGGCTTTAATTGATTTAAATATATCATTTATACTTGTTTCAAGAGTAAAAACAAATGAAAGCTTTACTTATGAAGAGTTAAATGCCAAAATTTTAAATGAAAATCATTTAGTAATTAATACTAGTCCTGTGGGGATGCACCCAAAAACAGAAGAATACCCTTTATTGAATTATAATTTTATAAATAACGATCATTTACTTTACGATTTGGTTTATAACCCACCAGAAACCTCGTTTATGAAATTGGGTAAAGCAAAAGGTGCACAGGTTAAAAACGGATTGGAAATGCTACATGCCCAAGCTGAAAAAGCATGGGAAATATGGAACATTGATTAATCATCTGAACAATTTATTTTTATTTATTTTTGTCACGTTTTTGAAATTTCCCGTCTTATATAAATAATAAACTTTTACATTTTTTAGTTTAGTTGTATAAGATATTGATGGATAGTATTTTAAATAAGAAAAAATATTATAATTTAATTTTTTTTCTTATTTATTATACTGTAAATAATACCCTTAAAAAAATATATTTTTATAGTGATGCAACCCTTTTGCTCCGAGATGGGTCATAGCAAAAATTAGGAGGGAAAAATTACAATTGAATCCACCCTCATGTTTAAAGAAGAGGAAATAATTAATGGTTGTAAAAAGAGCGATTCCGTATCGCAACGCAAGCTATATGAGCATTTTGAAAAAAAAATGCTTGCAGTTTGTATGCGTTATACCAAAAACAGAATGGAGGCTGAAGATATTCTTCAGGAAGCTTTTGTAAAAGTATTTACAAACATTAAAGATTTTAGGAATGATTGCCCTTTAGAACAATGGATAAAAAAAATAAATATAAATACAGCATTAAAATTTTTAAGAAAGCAAATATTGGTTTTACCTGCTTCCGATTCGATAATGTTAGAAAACTATGGTGAGGAAGAAAATTTGGCTATTTCTAATTATAATTTTTTAGAATTAATTAATATGATTCAACAGTTACCATCAGGTTACCAGGTTGTTTTTAATTTATATGCAATTGAGGGTTATAACCATAGAGAAATAAGTGAAATGCTAGGCATAAGTGAAGGTACTAGCAAATCGCAATATGCAAGGGCGAAAGCAACTTTGCAGCAAATAATACTACAAAAAAGCAGCTATGAATTTAATTTAAGTGCAAAAACAGATAATTTAAAGTAAGAGTAAATGCAAGACGATTTCGAAAAAGGTGAGTTTGAAAAAGACTGGCAAAATGCATTTGAGAATGCAGAAATAAAACCGTGGAGAACAAGTTGGGATTCTGTGAAGATGGAGTTAGATGCTGTTAATGCTGAAAACAAACGGAAAAGATTTTTTATGTTTTTGCGGTATTCTGCCGCAGCATGCTTTTTATTGGCAATTGGTTTATTTACAGCTTTCTGGTTTAATGGCTCAGAAAATAAAGTCTTGTCTGTTTTGACAGATAAAAAAGAAAATAATCAATATAAAAATCCAAATCTAACAGATAGTAAAATTTTGTCAGATCAAAAGACGAAAAACAGAAAAAATTTAAATGAAAGTGACATTGAAAAATCAAAGTCACAAAAAAATAAAAATACTAATAATTATAAAAAAGATAAATTTCTTCAAGTTGAAAAACAAAATCAATTGAACTCTTCAAAAAGTGAAAAAGAGAGGTCTATATCTTCCGTAAATCTAATTACAATTAATAAAAAGCGAAATTTTAACAAATCTGCTAAAGAAATTTTAATTCAAGGAAATGATTATAAGATTTTGCCAAATGAAATAAATTCCGATGGTCGCATTGGTAATATTTTAGCCATATATACCTTAAAAAAAACTACCAAAGACTTTAATAACCAATTAATTGTATTACCAAAAAAAGAAAATTATCTGCCTTTAATTGGTGATGATCCTGAAAAAAAAGAAGAAAAAAAGGCAATTCAAAGATGGAATATGGATTTAGCCTATGCTCCTGGCAGCTTTCAACCAAATATTCAAAGCTACAAAGCATCTTCCTATGCAAGTTCTGTACAAAGCAATCAAGTTGGAAGTACTAATTCATTAAATATTAATTACTATAGTGCAGTATCAAAAACTGCTTTTCAAAATGCTTCTAATTCTGTTGATAATGATTTAAGCCATTCAAAACCGGCTTTTTCATATCAGGTAAACCTTGGTGCAGGATATTCCCTTAATTCTAAATTTTCTGTTAATATGGGTTTACAATATTTGTATCAAAATTCGCAGGTTACTACTTCTCAATATTTTACAGATAATTTATCAAATAATAAAAATGTTTATTTAACTGATGTAGTTTCTACAGATGCTAAAGCAAGTCAGTTAGAAACATTAGATAAGTTTTCTATTACCAACTCCTTTAGTCGTACTAATACAAATAGTGATATTACTATTAATAATACTTATCGTTATTTAAGTGTGCCAATTATAATCAGATATAAGTTAATAAATAAAAAAATTGGTTTAAGTGCTGGAACCGGAATTTCAGCCGATATTTTTATCAATAATCAAATAGGTAATCATAAAGATGGGGTAAACGAGCAAACATTTAATAGCAGCAATTCTATTTACAAAAGCCTTGCTTATAGTGGGTTATTAAATGTACGAATGGATTATAAATTTTCAAAAAGGTATTCTTTCTTTTTAGAACCTGGTTTTCGTACAGCTTTAAATTCATTCACTAGATCGTCTTCCGTAAACAGCTATCCAATCTCTTTAAATGTGGGTACAGGTTTCCGATTTCAATTTTAATTAAGTGAAATTAATTTTGTTTAAAAAAAATTAATTTGTTGATGCAACCCTTTTGACTCGAGATGGGTCATAGTAAAAAAAATGTTTGATATATGATTTTATTAAAAGCAAAAAGTCGTTCAGAACGTAAAATTGTAAGGGAACTTGCTTTTTACGTGGTATTACTATTTATATCTTTAATATTATTAGGTTCTGTTACAACATAATCTATTTGTAAATATTTTTATTTTTTAAATAAGATTTAAAAATTTTGAGATTGTAAGTTTTAGTTAAATATATAAGTTAAAATAGCGGCTTGCTTTGCATGCCGCTATTTTTTTATGTGCGCTACGCATACCATCAAACTATAGGGTGTAAATCCCGAACGAGCCTGTCAGTAGGAATCGTTAATCAAAGACAAGGGTGCTTATCGTGAGGTAGGATCTGAAGGAAGTC
>Ga0123336_10002080_pt1 | contig 17714 bp, 24 predicted proteins | sample SSSSmetaG_FD_96466 | JGI IMG/M metagenome (GOLD analysis project Ga0123336, IMG submission 96466) | Glacier valley bacterial and archeal communities from Borup Fiord, Nunavut, Canada, to study Microbial Dark Matter (Phase II) - ​SSSS metaG | ecosystem: Environmental > Aquatic > Freshwater > Ice... | reverse complement strand
TCCACCAGAGGCGGTCGAATCAAAAAAGGCCATCTAGAATTTTCATTAGAGAAAGTGGAATTTGAAATTTTCACAAAAAAATGATATAATATATTATAAGATTAAATAACAACATAAGAAAAGGAGGGATGGATTAGTTATGTCATATTTTAGTTTACACAATCACTCAGAGTTTAGCAATATCCGCTTACTTTGACTCGATTAATAAAGTTCCTTCATTGTTTGATAGGGCAATCGAAATAGGCTTAAAAGGTTTTGCATTAACAGACCACGAAGTATTATCGGGTCATGTGCAAATGATACAGACTTATAAAAAGTATTTAGAACAAGGTAAAATAACAGAAGATTTTAAGATAGTATTAGGCGATGAGATATATATGATTGATGATATTGCAGAACATCAAGAGAATTATACTGCGGCAACCCATCAATATTATCACTTCATTCTTGCGGCTAAAAACGCAGTTGGATATGAAGCGTTAAAAGAAATATCATCTACCGCATGGAATAATTCATATATGCAACGTGGTATGTATAGAACACCAATTTCCAAAAAACAAATAGCAGAAATAATGTCTAGATACAAAGGGAATATTATAGCCTCTACCGCATGTCTTGGTGGAGAACTTCCTAGAGCGATTCTGAAATTACAAAAAGCAATAAAGACAGAAGACCCTAGTGAAATCCACAATGCGAAAATAGATATAGATAATTTCTTAAATTTTTGCATTGATACTTTTGGTATAGAAAATTTCTTTTTAGAGCTACAACCAAGTACAAATAAAGACCAAATAGAAGTAAATACTATGTTATTAATATTATCTACTGCTTATGGAATTAAAGCAATTTACTCTACTGATAGTCATTACGAATCAAAAGAAAAACAATTAATTCATAAATCTTATTTGAATGCGATGGATGGAGAACGTGAAGTTGATGATTTCTATTCTTATGCGTATATGATGGGTGCCGAAGAAGTGTATAGTTTTATGGAATATATACCAAGAAATGTTTTTGATCAATTAACACAAAACAGTATTTATCTAATGGATATGTGCGAAACTTATGATTTATATAAACCTCAATTTATTCCAACTCTAGAAGTAGAAGATTATCCAAATATTATTATTACAGAGTATAAAGGAAAATATGTATATATAACTAAAATGTTATCTTCACAAGATTTACAAAATAGATACTGGGTTAATGAATGTTTAAATGCTTTACATAAAAAACATTTAGTTAATGATATATACTTGCAAAGATTAGATGATGAAGCAAAAGAAATATGGTTAATATCTGAAAAGCTTAATATAACTATGACTATGTATTATAACACAATGAAAAAAATTATTGAATTAGTTTGGAATGAAGGGGATAGTTTAGTTGGACCTGCGCGAGGTAGTGCGACTGGATTTTTATCCTGCTATCTTTTAGGTATAACACAAATGGATCCTATTATATGGAACCTACCATATTGGAGACATTTAACATCTACAAGACCTGAGCTTCCAGATATAGATTTCGATACACAAGCTGGAAGAAGAAAAAGAATATTAAGTGCAATGAGGGATTTCTTTAATAAAGATATACCATCTATATATAGTAGATTCCAAAATTGTTATAATGTTTTAAATATCGCAACCTTTGGAACAGAGGGGCCAAAATCTGCGTGCATCACTGCATGTAGAGGCTATAGAAGTGAAGAATTTCCAAATGGAATTGATAGCGACATCGCGCAATATCTAACTGGTATGATTCCTTCTGAAAGAGGTTTCACATGGTCTCTACATGATTGCGTTTATGGGAACGAAGAAAAAGATAGAAAAATAATTTATCCTTTTGTTAGAGAAGTAGAGAAGTACGATGATTTATTAAACATCATGCTTTCTATCGAAGGTATGGTTAATAAGCGTTCTATACATGCGTCTGGTATGTATATCTATAATGATGGATTTTTAAAGTACAACGCTATGATGAAGGCGCCAAGTGGACAAGAGATTACTCAATTTAATATGAATGACTCTGACTACATGGGTTCTTTAAAATATGACTTTTTAACAATAGAATCTTTAGATAAAATTAGGGCTTGTATAGATTTACTATCAGATGATGGAGAGATAGAATATAGAAATTCTTTGAAACAAACCTATGATAGATATATACACCCTGACATCTTGGATTATGATAATAAAGAAATTTGGAATTTAATGGGTAATGGAGAAGTTATTAACTTATTCCAATTTGATACTCCTGTTGGTTCACAATGTGCGAAAAAATTAAAACCACAATCGTTGCCTGATGCGGCGTCCGCTAACTCTCTTATGAGACTTATGGCAGAGCAAGGCGCAGAGCAGCCAATGGATAGATATGTTAGAATGAAAGATAATATGGCACTATGGTATCATGAAATGAAACAAAATGGATTAACCGAACAAGAAGTAAAAACATTAGAACCACATTACTTACCAGTTTTTGGTACTCCAAATACACAAGAAGATATGATGGAAGTTTTAATGAATCCTAATGTTGCTGATTTCGATTTGATTTACGCCAATAAAGCAAGGAAGATTGTTGCAAAAAAGAAGATGGATGATGTGGCTGGTTTCCACGAAGAGTATATTAATAAAGGTCTAGCCGCAGGTTCAAGAAATCAGTTTCTTGATTATGTATGGAATACTTCTATAAAACCTCAGCTTGGATATTCATTCTCCCGAAATCACACTACTCCTTATACCTGCATTGCTTTGCAAGAATTGAATTTATATTATAACTATCCATCAATATATTGGAACACTGCTTGCTTAACAGTAAACTCAGGTTCAATGGAAACAGATGAAGAAGATGCTCAGAAATCAACTGACTATGCGAAGATGGCAATAGCCATTGGAGATATCCAAAATAGAGGAGTTAAAGTTTCTCTTGCTGATATTAATAAATCTGTATTTAGTTTTAAACCTGACATAGAAAATGATACAATATTATTTGGTTTAAAGGGAATTACTAATGTTGGTGATGATTTAGTTCTTGAGATTATCAAGAATAGACCATATGAAGATATGGAAGATTTTCTAAATAAAGTGAAAATTAACAAGAGAGCAATGTTGAATTTAGTTAAGGGTGGAGCTTTCGATAAGTTGTATAAAGGACTGCCAAGAGAGGCTATTTTAGAATTGTTTATTCATATGATAAGCGATGAAAAGAAAAAGTTAAACTTACAAAATTTTAATGGACTAATTGAGGCAGGCTTAATACCTGAAGAGTTATCTTTTGTTGTGCGAGTTTATGAATTTAATAAAGTTCTAAAAAAATATTTTAAAGATGGCGATGATTTTACTTTATACAACGAAGATGTTTTAAATTTTTATACAGAACATTTTAATACATTTTTATTAGACACAAGGGCTGAGGGATATGTAATAAGCCAAAAGGTTTTTGATAAACAAATTTATCAAAAGCAAATGGATGTAGCTAGAGTTTGGCTAAAGAAAAATCATGATGCAGTATTAAAACAATATAATGATATATTATTCCAAGCAGAATGGGATAAATATTGTTATGGTAATATTAGTACTTGGGAAATGGAAGCTCTTTCATTCTATTATCATGAGCATGAATTAATTAACGTTGATACTTTTAAATATGGTATTAGTAATTTTGAGAATTTGCCGGAGTCAGCAGAAGTAGATTATTTCTTCGAGAAGAGTGGTAAACAAATTCCTATATATAAATTAACTAGAATTATTGGAACGGTAATTGGTAAAAATAAAACTAATGGAAGTATTAGTTTGTTAACTACAAATGGCGTTGTTACAGTTAGATTTAGAAAAGAAATGTTTGCTTTATATGATAAACAATTATCAGAAGCTCAAGATGATGGTACTAAAAAAATTATGGAACGTTCTTGGTTTAATAAAGGTAATAAGCTAATGATCACTGGATATAGAAGAGACGATCAATTTGTTCCTAAAAAATATGCCCGAACGCCTGGACATACAATATATAGGATTGAAGAAGTTAAAGATAATGGCGAGATAGATGTTAGGAGTGAAAGATAATATATGATAGATATGGTTGTATTGTGCGGCAAGGCTGCGTCTGGGAAAGATAGTATTTTAAAAGACATTATGATAAGAGAGAGTGAGTTTTTTCATAGAAACATCTCATTAACTACTAGACCACAAAGACAGGGTGAGATACCTGGTGTGGATTATGATTTTATTAGCGAAGAAAAAATGATGGAACTCTTATTAAACAATCAAATGCTAGAGGTGGCAAATTTTAATAATTGGTTTTATGGAACATCTTTAGAAAGTTTGTCTAAAGATAAAGTTAATATAAGTATATATAATCCTGAAGGGGTTGAAGCTTTATTAATGAATTCACAAATAAATCCTTTAATATTTTATATTGATGTTTCTGATAAGATTAGAATATTAAGATATTTAAATCGAGAGGAAAACCCTAATATTAGCGAAATGATTAGGAGGTATGGTACAGATGATAAAGATTTTAATGATTTACTTAGCTCTGACATTTCTCTATGGTCTTTACGAAATGAGATTATAGAAGATTATGAAAAAAATATAGAACACATTATAACAACTGCAAAAAATTATTTTAGAAAAATTTGACATTTTTTTGAAAATATAATATAATATATAAAAGGAGTGATAAAATGATTACAAAAAATGAATATGAAAAGAACATTGCAAGAGCATTAGAACCATTAGTTTCTGAAGAATTAGAAACGGCAGCCAGTCTTGTTGCGACAATGATAAGGTCACAACCAAGTGTAAAATATTTAATGTTGTTGAGTAATGAAATTAATTATTATACAATATTTAATATTGCGTCCCCATTAAAAACCCCATCTGGAGTTGCTGATAATATCGTTCAATTTTTAATTAGCGATAGTTTTCTTAAAACTCGTGGAGAAGTAAAATTAATCGAAGATAATTTAGAAAATGAACATATAGAAATTTGGATTGGTGAAACATATTTTTCTTTATTTATATGTGACTCATTTATAGTTAATCTTTAGAGAGGAACAGAATAATGAATACAATAATTTTTTCAACAGATTTTACTAGACAAATAACGGTCTATAAAATAAAAGGTTTAGCAAGAAGCGAAAATATAAAATACAAACCTGAGTTAACACTATCAAGAAAAATTACTTTAGAAGATGCCATTTCATTAATTGATGAATCAGACATCACAGATGTAGTTTTTGTTGGCAAACACAAGCTTTTTAAACAGTTAGAAAGTTATTACAAAGGAACAGATAAGGAGATTAAAATATCATGGCAATAGCATTAAAACAAACAGATGAAATTTATGAAGTAGACACAGAAGAAGAGGCAGAAACTTTAATTGCAAGAGAGAAAAAAGAATTTAATGTAACTAAGTCTTCTGTTACTTATAAGTTTAAGAAAAGTGAACAAAGAGAATTTTATATTGTAACAGTAAGAAAGAGTTTTGTAGTAGAAGAATTTGGAGAATAAGATATGGTTAGATTTGAAAAAATAGAGAAATATAAAGATGTAGATTTTGAAATGCCGCAAAGAAAAACTAAATACTCTGCTGGGTATGATTTTGTAGCAGTAAAGGATATTACGATACCAAGTTATATATTAAATTTAGGTAAAATATTTATTGATAAAATTACTAATAAAGATCTAATGAAAATTTTGGAAAATACTCAATATGGTATAATCGCTAAAAATTTATCTGAATATGATATGGACCAGCTATCTGAGCTATCATCAAAACATCTTCCTGAGGTTATTGAAATTTTTTCAAAAGAGTTTTCAATGAGCTTACAAGAAGTAAAAGAAGCTATTAAAAAAGCAGAAGCTGTATTAACTTTAATCCCAACAGGAGTTAAAGCATATATGGAAGATAATCAATTCTTACAGTTAGCAATTAGGTCTTCAATTCCAATGAACAACTATATTACATTAGCTAATGGAGTTGGAATTATAGACGCAGATTATGTAGATAATATTTCCAATGAAGGGCATATATTTTTCCAAGTAATTAACTTTTCTCCATTTTCTATCGAGATTAAAAAAGGTGATATAATAGGACAAGGTATGTTCATAAATTATTCTATCACTGATGATGATATGGCAGGAGGCGAGCGCGTTGGAGGACAAGGTAGTACCACAAAATAAATACATTCTTTCTCTAGATCAGTCGACCTCTGCTACGGGCTGGGCTTTATTTAAAAATAAAGTCTTAATAGATTGGGGAGTATTTAAAACAGAAGGATATGAAGATTCTAAAGTTGAGGATATGCGGAAATGGCTTGATAAAAAGATTAATGAAATTGTATTAGATGAGAGTATAGATTTGAAATTAGTTTTAGAAGATATACAAATGCAAAGAAATGACGTAAAGACATTTAAGGTACTCGCGCATTTACAAGGTGTACTAATAAATACTTTCTATAGAAATAAAGAAAAGATTAACTCTGGAATGAGTATATACTATTCTTCTGAATGGAAGTCAAGTTGTGGTATTAAAGGAAAAGATAGAACGGCACAAAAAAATAACGCACAAAAATTTATCTTTGATACTTTTAAAATTAAAGCTAATCAAGATACTTGTGATGCGATATGTCTAGGAGTTCATGATATTCAATCAGAAGAGAGTGTTATTAATTTTGAATAAAAAAAAATGGAATACTAATTAAAGTATTCCATTTTTTTTATCTTTTTAATTGATGCTCTGCATTTGATTCGACAAGATAGTCTTCTAATTCACTACGCCTGTTTTCGAAGTTATCCAAAGCACTGGACATTTCTCCATTGGTTTTTCCATCTCGTACGGCTTTTCCCGTTGTATATGTTAATGTACCAAGGGATTGTAAATACCTCATAAGCACTACATTTTCGTGCACTCTAGCGTTCCCTCTTTTTTCCATCTTATCAAAACTTCGTTTAATATAAATACCGATAATAGTTAAAATAATTGGAGTAGCGAAAGCCGAGATAAGTCCTTCTGCAATTTCTATCAATGTCTTACCTCCTCTTAAATACAATTCTCACTAATTAATAGAGATTGTATTTAATAGTTTGAACACTTTTGCTCTTCCTATTCTTCTATTAATTCTTCTGTTACATTATTAATTTCCATAACTAGACTTTCTATTAATACATTTAACTCTTCAGTCGTCAATTCAATACCTTTGCCTTTTAAGAATTCTATAACATAAGCTTTTTTCTCTGCTCCTGATTTAGGCAACTTAAATATTTCTTCTGCAGCCAACATCGCAAATCTAATCCAACGAAGAGCTTCATTTGTTTTAGCAAGAGCGGTTTCTCTTTCAGCCAAAGTTGTTTTAGTCCTGATATAAGGGATAACTAATCCCGTCAATATAGCTCCCATAAGTGTTACAAGAGCCAACATTATTTTTAAAACTAAATCCATATCCATTATGATTCTCCTTTTTTACACTTTAATATAACGTCTTTATTTATTCGTACTACTCTATTTAATTTTCTAATTGTAATATCTCTCAATAATTTTTTCTTTGTGATTGAAGACAACATCCAAAGCTCACCAGTTGTAAAAGCAAAAAATGCTCCAATCAAAACTATTGGTTCGTTTCCTGTTAAAACAAAAGCATCTAAGCATCTTGTGGTAAACCATAGATTCATAAAAATTACTAAAGTTACAATAAGATTAGAAAATTGAAACATCTTCTTCAATATAACTACCTCTTAGTCTTTCTGAATAATAGTATTATATCCTTTTGCTAACAACTCTGCTTGTAATCCTTTGGCATTTTCAATACTATGGAAAGCACCTACTTGTACTTTAAAAAGATTGTCTACTATTGTAAGAAGAGAAGGATATCCTAAAACTCTCAACTCTGTTCTTAATTTACTTGCTCTATCTTGTGTTGAAAAAACGCCTACTTGAATTCTATAAAGGGAGTCGCTTGGAGTAGGTGTTGATGTTGGTATTTCAATCTTTTCTTCTATCCACGCAATTCCAAAGTATTTTAAAATACCTTTTGCGTCTGCAATAGCACAGTCTTCTCTAAATGCGGCCGTCTTTAATCTAGCACATTCTTCTTTATTTGTATAAAAACCATGTTCTACTAAAACAGCAGGCATAGTTGTTGAAGCAATCATTCCTAAATGAGAGCCATCTTTAATTCCTCTATCAGCTAATTTTAAGAACGGAATACTTGTACTATAAATTGCTTCAGCTAATTTATGACTTTCGCCACTTAATTTATAATCAAATATTTCCCAACCACCAACAGTATTCCACGAAGTAGAAAATGCATTGGCATGAATACTTATACAAATATCAGGTTCATAAGCATTAATTTGCTTACATCTTTCTGTAATTTCTGTACTAACATTAGTATTTTCTACTTGAAAGATTTTAGACTCTGTATTATGTCTATCTAAATGTCTTTTAAGTCTTGTAGATACATCAAAGTTGAATTCATATTCAAGTAAAGTTCCATCAAAAGAGCGTTTACCATAAGTTACTTTGCTATGCCCTGAGTCAATTGCTATTTTTTTTTTGCTACTATTTGTAGGTGGCGTAGTTGGTGTAACTACTGGTGGGGTTCCTGTGGCGAAATTCCCATTAATACCTTGTATAGTATATCCTTGTTTTGTAGATAGATTAATTTTTGCATAACTCTCACTACCATTAATAGCCGCGATATGACCTCCATCTAACATAATGGCATATTCAAAATCACACCATCTAGCAAAAGCATTTACTTGCGCGCCAGTTTTTAATTTTACATATATTAAATAACATTGATTATTTTTTATACCTAATATTGTATGATTAGTATATCTTAATACATCTGTGTAATCAAATGTAGTACCATTAGGTTTAACCCCTTTTGAAAAACCTTCTTCTGCTGGATTATATTTATCTAATAAACCTAAACCACCAATCGCCCAAAGAACATTTGCTCTATTTGGAATTTCAGAAGTCGATTTGAATTTACCAATTCCAAATGTTCCATCTTTGTATCTATAGATTACTGACTCTGGGAAACCCAACCAAGAATGACATGCAGAAGAGAATATATCTTTTCCTTTATTAATCATAATAGAACAAGGCTTATCACCACTTGGGTAAGTAAAACTTCCACTTAATGTATTTGCATATGAACCAACCCCTGCGTTTGCATCAAATAATAAAATATCATCTGCTACAATAGATGGGTTATTATCTATTTTTCTTGTTATTACGCTCATTTTTTTCCTCCTTCTTAGATATTAAAAAAGTGCATTTATAAAAATGCACTTTAATCTTACCTCTTAATTAAACTCTAGAATCTTTTCTTAGAATTTCGTTAATATCAATTTGACATTGATCATAGTCGAAATCTGCTGGAATGCCTTCGTAAAAATCTGCATTTGCATCATTACGATGTTCGGTCATATAGACTAATTTATCTATACATACCCCAGTGTCATCCCCACTCGCTGTAAACATTGATACAATTGTATCATGATACTTCTTCTCAAATGCTACTCTGTTTTCTGTGTTAGCGTTCATAAAAATACCCCTTTCTTTAATAGGTCTTTATATTAATAGAGTAGAAATTACTCTATTAATATTTAAGTCGTTTTATTAGGATATTCAAAACCAGTGATTTCGAAATATTCCTCTTCTGTAATTGCTTTTCCAACTACATTCCATACTCTATCTATCGACCATAGTCCATTATCATAATAATCTTTTATTTTATCAAACATTATAAATCAACTCCAGTCATTATTGCAACATAATCTACATCTGCATTAGTTTTTTCAGATGCTAATTTTAATTTTGCATTTTCTTCTTCTGTGATCGCTATTTTTTCTAGCAATTCTTCTTCCATTGTCTTATTCATAAATACACCTTCCTATATTTTAACTATAAATAGCGATACATCCAGCTCCACCTTCTCCAGTTGCAGATCCAGATGTATTGGCGCTTCCTCCAGCTCCACCATAGCCGCCACCACCACCATTACCAACTCTACCACCATATCCGCAACCATTTCCTGCACCGCCACCACCATTTGGAGCATTTCCTCCGTAAATGGTAGTTCCAGCCCATTCTCCTGGTCTTCCTCTACCTCCAGAATTTGTACCAACAGGTAGAATTATTCCATTGGTTGCTGAAGCTGCTATACCACCAGCGATCGAACCAGTGGCATTACCATTAGCTACTCCTCCAGCACCTCCACCATAACCACCATATGCGGTACCAACACCAGAGTTTCCACCCGCTCCATTGCCAGCAAGTGCTAAGAAAGAACCTGTTTGTGTTGAAGCATAACCTCCTACTTCAGTTATCTCTAAATAACTTCCAAATTTTGTAGCGGGAATAGGATCATCCTGTCTGCCAGTGTGTGCAATAATTTGTTCTCCTGGAGTTACTTTAATAACTTTAAACATATGCTTGCCAGCATTACTAGAACCAGTTCCAACAGCTTCTAATGTAAGATAATTTACACCAGCTGGAACTGTATAAGTTGTATCGCCTCCATTAACAATTGAACCTAAATTTGTTGCTAATATACCTCTCAATGTGAGATTATTTCTTATATAATCCACCATTACTGTATGTGTTGTTATAGTATCCATAGCGGTACTTTGTTTTAATGTTGCCAAAGTACCAGATGTAATTAAAGCCGTATATAATGGAAATAAAGCACTTGCATAAGGCGAAACTTGAATAAGATCATAAATATAGGGATTACCAAAAGCTTCGTATAAAGGAGCGTTATTTGATAATATTTCAGCAAAAGTATTACATTGTATAAGCTCAGTAAGTGTATGAAATTGTTTGTTTGAACCTTTAAACCAAGCATACATCGCTAATTGTCTACCTATCCCCGTTATCCTATCTTCATTATTTTTACCAAAAGCTGCATCTAGCATATTTACATTAGCATTTCCACAAAAAGTTAAATATGAATCAGTTCTTGTATCTGATGGTAATTGATGTGCAGGGACTATTCCGTTTGATAAATCTGCCTTTCCATCAACTTGTACTTTCATTGCGTTTATTTTTGCTCTAATGGAACTCGCAACCTCTCCATTAGCAATTAAATCTGCCATATTACTCCTCCTTTATAATGGATCTATAACATCTTTAATAAAATATAACGTACTAACATCTTTTGTTATAATCGCATTATACTCTACTCTAGTGCCATACCATACTTTTAAATTCTGACCTACTATAGTATTCTCTACAGTTTTAGCCAATTTATTATCTAATCGTTCATTTGTGTCCTTGTCGTAAATAGCAGCGGTAACTGTTTTCGGATATTGCTCAACATCATTGCCATCTATTAACGTATCTATTACTGCCATTATATTTACCTCCTTTATAAGAAAATGAAAATTCTTTAAAGAAGAATTAAGACTTTCGTCTTAGTTTCTTCTTGGCAGGCTCTTCTGATTCTAAACAAGTAATTTCTTTATTCCCCAACCATAGTTTGCTTTTATTGATTAAAGAAATCATTTCGGTTAACTCCTTCTCTTCAAAGCTACATTTTTGATCTGAACCAATCATATTTTTATTTAATGTTATATGTGCTTCAAATATTTCTGCCCCTAGAGTACTCGCGCATAACATAGGATAAATTGATGTATCATGACTACTATATCCAATTTTAATATTGGGATAACAATCCTTTAAATAAGATATTATATTCAAATTTAATTCATTATCTTTTGGAGGGTATATACTTTCACAGTGCATTATACAAGAAAGATTATCAAGAGCATTTATAGCACTATCGACTTCTTCTTTTGAACTCATTCCAGTACTTAATACCACAGGAATACCAGTAGAGTTAATAGCTTCTAATAAATCTAATTCATTAATTCTTGCACTTGGAACTTTAATAAAAGGGATATCAAATTGTGAAATAAACTCTACACTTGTAATATCCCAAACACTAACAGTCCATGGCATATTAATAGACTTACAGAATTTATCTATCTCTCTATAAGCATAGATTTCAAATTCTAAATCTGTTTTATAATCTAAATAAGATCGAGTTCCCTTTAAGGTTTCTCTTGTTGTATTTAAGTCTTGTGGTAATATATTTTCTTCTACATTTCGTTTCTGAAATTTAACTACATTTGCGCCAGACCTCTTAGCCATAAGAATTAATTCTTTAGCTATATTTATATCTCCGCCATGGTTTATTCCAATTTCTGCTATAAACATTCCCAATCCTCCTCGCACTCATTTATTGCTTTATCATCTATAATATAATCATAATAGGGTTTTTTACCAACTGTTAAAGTGTGGTATTTTATTTCCCATAATTTTAATTGTTTCTCTGTTAAATTATACCAATCAATACTAGTGGTGCTACCACGACCAGTATTAATATTAATAATGTTACCATTTCTATACAGGTTATTAATTTTTTCGATGTTCTCGAGGATGGGTTGAGCATTCTCATAATTTCCATACGTATTTGTACATAGAGTTCCATCTAAATCAACCTCATATATTTTCATATTTCCACCTCGCATATTTATACTCTTCTAAAGTATCAACATCAATAGTCTCTTCATCCGCAATAACTAATGGCAAAAACATTGATTTTAACATATATCCGTCTTTAAAAAAGTTTTCTTTATTAAAGATATGGAAACAATGAGCAAATTGATATAATCCTTCGATTTTTTTAGTTGTTAACTCTTTATAATTAATATCATTCAGACATAATCCTCTTTCATCTAAAATCCAATTATGAAATGGTTTTACACTTGTAGCATAATCGTTATCAGAATTTATAAATTCATCTAATGCTTTTAATATAGTTTCTTTCGTTAAAAACAAAAGACAAGGGTTCAAGAACATTAAATGAGTATCCTCTACGTATTTCATATCTTGAAAAATATAATTAAGAGGAGTTTCTGCTTTCGCGGTCTCTTCGCTTCTTTGAATTATATTTATATTAGGATACTTACTTGCTATATCTATTAATTCTTTTTCATAAATTAAAGCATACTTATTAATATACGTTGGCAGTTCGTTCAATTTCTTACATGCAATATCAAATAAACAAGTATCTCCTATTGGTAGTATTTGTTTATTTGGAAGTCTTTCACTGTTTAACCTTGCGGGAATGTATATCCCTACTTTTTTATTCATATGATATGCCCCCATTCCCTCTTGTATATCTTCCGCCACTATTTTCACACATATAACATGGGGAATCTTTTATAAAACTCCCGTTATTACATATTTTTTTTATTAAATTAGATTTATAACTTGATAATACTTCTGAGAAAGAGTTATTATTTAGGTCTCCAATTATATATGGTTTATGTTGTTCTATATCATTTCTTATATTACAACAAGGAGATACAGTTCCATCGTAATTAATACCTACAAAATAATTTGGTTCAAAACACGGCTTATCTCGTAATATTTGCGAATAGCTTTTTAGAAAACCACCTCTATCAGTAATCTTTCTATTTTTTTGCCAATCAACAAAATATAATATTTCTATAGAGTCAAAATGTCCATATATATAAGGATATTTCACATCATCAATAATTACATTTGCTTTATTTAATACCTCTATACAACCATCTATTCCTAATCCATCATAGTCCATTATGGTTAATTCATCTAACATTAAGCCCATTAAATTTTCTTTAGAAATAAAATCCCCGTTTGTATTTGTTATTAGTTTATTATTAGGAAGTTCATTTTTTATTTCATATAAAAAATCTTTAAATTGTTTTATGTGCGACATAGGTTCATTATATCTAGAAAAGGTTATTGCTCCATCATAATTATTTTCTTTTAATTCTTTTAAAAGATGTAATAAAACTTTTGTATCAATAAACTTATTAAACGAAAGTCTATCTATGGTATTATTAGGGCACCATCCGCATTGTCTATTGCAATATGAAAAAAGCTCTATTTCAACTAATCTTAAATTGTTTATCATGTTTCTCCTTTTATCTATACTTGTGATATCATATTTTTATTATATCATATATTTAAGTATTAGTCAAATTATATTTTATATAAAATTTTTGCCAATTCATCACAAACAATATCGCATCCATATAGTTGAGGACACACCGTACAACATAATTTTCTATCACAGTATTTTCGGGTTTCCCAGTCAACGCATAAAGGTATTTCAAAATGTATTGATTTACAAGCTTTACCCAACTGAATAATTTCCTCACCAGTCATATTTAACCACTTCCTTTTTCCATATCTCATAGTTATTAAAAAAAGAATTATCTAAGCCGTCTGGTAATTTATTATACAATTCAAAATATCTAGTTAATGGTGCCTCTAGCGCATTCTGCATTTCTGTTAATATCCTAAATGCAGTATTGTAATTATCAACACGAACTTGGACTATTCCATCTTCTATATTTTTACAAAACTCTAAATTAGACATTTTCATTTCATCTTCTAAATAAGATAGATGGTATAGTCTAACTCCTGTTTTAAGTTTATAGTCGGTCAATTCATTTGGTTCATTATGATCTATAAATGTATATTTAAATCCAGTACATGATTTTTGACAATATGGAGGAATCTCATAAACAAGTATTTTTTTATTGAATCTATTGTTTTCTTTTAAAAACTGTATTGCATCTATCCTATGATTTCCATTATATGAATTATATATATTCAAATTTTTTAATCTAGCTTCTTCTTCTAAATCGCATATCTGATTATGTAACATACCTTTAGGTAAGACAAATATTGGAAAGTAAAGTCCATATTTTTCTATACTATCAGCAGTTTTATTTAACTCACTTTCATCAGTCCAATCCCAAATCAAAGATTTTGTTGTATATAATAACCCTTCTGGTTCAATCCAGTGTGGTATAAAATCTTCAGATAGTAAAATCATATTATACTTAAAGCATTCATATATTTTAAGTATTTTATCTAAATCAAAAGTATCTGTTTCCTCGTTCCAAATATTATATGGAACATGGCTTTGTAACATTTTTTTACCATATAATCTTTTCCCATTTTTATTTAAGTCTTTTTGTCTTTCTATATAATCGCAATTTTCACTTGTCATATATATTACCCTCCTCTTTTATCTCTTTAATAATATTATCTAGTTTAGGTATAAGGTATTCATAACAATATTTATTTATATTATATTCTTTTAAATCATTTATGTGATTAACGTTTGAATTTCCACTCATATAACATTTTATATATTTTACTTCCTCTATATTATATTGATTATAAAATTCATCTATAATTTCATTCGCATCATCATCTATCGGCCTAATAACTTCAATATTATATTTCTTAAATAAATCATCAAAAATATCAAGAACTATGCTATTTTGGTTTATTTTTATTTTCCCATTATGTAAAAGCTTTTCTCCAGTTAGTATTTTACCACTATAGACCTGAGCCAAAGGAATCCTTATAGAGTGTAATAATCCATGACACGCAATACATGGACTATAGAAATTATATTCTTTTATCATACTTGCGATTGGTTGATTAAGACTCCACCAATAAGTAGATTCATCTAAAAATAAAGGTGTATACATATGTGACCCAAGAGTTGTAATATAATTTTGTAATTGTTCATAAAATGAAAAAAGCTCTTGGTGTCTACTTTCCTCAGAAGGAACTTTAATAATTGTAGGAAGAATATAACTATCTTTATTTTCCTTTGCGTATTTTATTATAGCTACTATACTATCTTTACCAGCTAACTCGGCAATAACAGTATTTTTATTATATATCATTTTAATTATTCTCCTCTATATTTATAAAATTAGATGGCTTCATTCCCATATTGTATAACTCAAACCCATATTTGCCTGTTACCCAACTTACTTCTTTGTGAATTAATTTAAATATTAACCATGCGTCCATATTATCTTTTGTTTTTATTGTTAAAAAATTTGATTGTGTTTCTATTACTTCTAATTCTAAATTAATAATAACCTCATCATAAAGTTGTTTTGGAATTTTCAAATTACATTCACTATTTTTTTTAATAAAACTTTTCTCTATATAAAATATACTTCTATTATCTATTTTATTTTCTGAAAATAATATTTGCAACATAGTAGATGGATACCTGCTATGTAAACATTCCATTATATTATATTTTTCTTCTGTTTTAAATACTACCATTGGTAGATAGCATCCAGTATTATATACAATATACTCTAATTCCGCATATGGAATAAAGAATTTATTAAAATCAATTTCTTCTTTTGAATCTCTAATTTGTTTTTTTAAAAACTCTTTTCCGCAGTATCCACCATCAAAAGATTTACTATCTATCATTGATTTTAAATTATCAATAAAGATATTATATAAAAGTATAATTTCATTAAAGTTTTTTTGTGGATTATAATTTAAAATACTATTATTATTTTGCTTACCATTTGTTTCATGGTATTTTGATTTCTTAATTTTTAAATATTTTTTTTGTATCTCTGAGAAAGCTATATCATCCATACTACACCATCCAAGGGTTAATAAATTTAGATGCCTTTATACCATAACTAAGTAATTCATCTTCATATTTTTCTATTAAAAAGTCCATTTCTTTTTCAAATACACGCATAACAATCCAAAAGTCAATAATGTTTTTAACTCCTACAGTTGAAAATCCACTTGAATATGGTTTTATATCAATATTTAATTTATATAACATTTTTTCTATAATTATATTTGGAATAATTAAATCTATACTATCAAATTGTTTACGAGAATCCCAAAACATACATAGGATTTTTCTATCTTTCCATAGTCCTTCTTCTACTAATTGATTAATAGCGATAAGTCGATGCCTGCCGCCGCAGATAACATACTTACCAGGCTCTTTATTTATATAGGCATACATTGGGAAAAATAAACCATTTGTATATATATCGTTTTTTAATGAATCTAAAGTAAAAGAAAATCCATCAAAGCCTGCGCCGTTCCTTAAATCCTGAAGTTTATCCTGAATTTCTGAAAATTGCAAATAATCATAATCAAAAGCCTTTGTCATATTTTTTACATTAGAATAAAAAGCATTAACAAATTCATTAATAAAGTCCATTCTCAAACTTTTATCATTATGAAATAAATATCCGGTAGAATATAAAACTGCATTAATATGAACTTTTCCATCAATGCGGACTCTGGGACTAATTTGCTTTATTATTTCCCAAGTATCTTTTTGTTCTTCTGTCCAATCGCCTTCAAATTTTGTAGTAACATAATTTCTATCTTTTTTATTTCTTATTTTTTCAACTATAATATTTGGATTGCTAATAACGTCATCCCCAAGAGATAAACTTTCTTCATAAAATAAATAGTCTAAATCTTCACTTAATATTCTCATTTCATCACATTCTTCTTCTGTTAAAAATAATGTCATCATTTCAATAGAACCATCATTTTCAAGATATAAAAATTTACACCTCAATTTATCTCCAATATACATTATCTCCGATAGTACACCTTTTTTAATATTACTTAAATCTACAATATCTCCTTTTATTTCGTTTGTGGTAGACTCTACCATATTAATTCCTTCTAAAGATATTACTTTACTAAAATATTTTTCAATCCAATCATGTTTTTTATTTCTTTTCTCTAAACTATATTCATCTAGGTAATATTTAGAGAATATTTTTCTTGATGATAAATACGATTCTAAATAAATAACCTTTTCTCTTAAAGGCATA
>Ga0123336_10002078_pt1 | contig 17716 bp, 12 predicted proteins | sample SSSSmetaG_FD_96466 | JGI IMG/M metagenome (GOLD analysis project Ga0123336, IMG submission 96466) | Glacier valley bacterial and archeal communities from Borup Fiord, Nunavut, Canada, to study Microbial Dark Matter (Phase II) - ​SSSS metaG | ecosystem: Environmental > Aquatic > Freshwater > Ice... | reverse complement strand
GGATTTTTCTATCCCGTCGTCGCTACCGGCCAAGCGCGGATACGTATACAGATTTCAGCGGTGCATGAAATGGCGCATCTGCAAAAAGCCGTAGCAGCATTTTCACAAGCAGGCCGCGAGCTGGGGATCATTGCTTAAGCCATTACGCAAGTCGTTACTCAAACCGTAGAAACTCATACACGCATGCAGTAAGCTTTAAAGGAATTCCAAATGTCATCAACTAAAATTTTAGTCATCGGCGCCAATGGTCAAATTGGTTCCGAGCTGATTGAAGCGCTGGCGGCTCGATATGGTAACCAATCGGTGCTGGCAACTGATCTGGGCCCGCAAGGGCGTGTTGCCGATATTCATTATGAAACCCTGGACGCACTGGATGCCGCCAAGCTGGGCGCACTGGTCAAAACGCATGGGGTCAATCAAATTTATCTGCTTGCGGCGGCGCTTTCTGCCAAGGGTGAAAAAAACCCGTTGTGGGCCTGGGACCTTAATACACGTTCATTACTCAATGTGCTGGAATTAGCCTGCGAGGTAAAACTGGATCGTGTATTTTGGCCCAGCTCAATCGCCGCTTTTGGGCCATCCACCCCCGCGATCATGACGCCGCAGACAACCGTGATGGACCCCACCACGGTTTATGGCTTGAGCAAACTGGTGGGCGAACGCTGGTGTGATTGGTATCATCAAAATCATCATGTAGATGTGCGCAGCATCCGCTATCCCGGCTTAATCAGCTATAAAACCCCGCCGGGTGGCGGCACCACTGATTACGCCATTGAAATTTTTCATGCGGCTCGCGATCAGGGGCACTACACCTGTTTTCTCAATGAGCATCAGGCACTGCCGATGATGTATATGCCCGACGCGATTCGTGCCACCCTTCAGTTGATGGAAGCGCCGGCAGCCACCGTGCATGAACGCGGTTCATATAATCTTGCGGGCTTAAGCTTCACACCCGCACAGATCGCGCTCAGCATTAAACGGCATTTGCCCAATTTCGAGATCCGCTACGCACCCGATTTTCGTCAGGCAATCGCAGCATCATGGCCGCAGAGCATTGATGACGCCAAAGCCCAAGCCGATTGGCATTGGCGGGCCCAGTTTGATCTGGATGCAATGGTTGACGACATGCTGTTGCACATACCCGCCATACAGTCCGCAGCACAGCCAGAAACACGCAAAGTGGCTTAGCACGGCCTATATTTAGGCCGAGAAATTCCGAGCTATCCAGCAGCCTGTTGGATTTAAAGGACCGATGCGAAAAATGAGCTGCACCGTCCAGATCATTTGCAACCGATTCTCGCTAAGTCCGGCAGGCTGCTAACCAGCTACGCAGCACAAATATAGTGGCATCGGGCTGCTCAAGCGGCGGTAAATGCCCAGCGGCTTCAATCGAAACAAATTTGGCGGCGGGCACGAGTGCCGCCATTTCTCGATGTAATTCCGGCAGGCATATCCGGTCGTCAGCACCGCAGGCAATAAGCGTCGGCACATTTATCTTTTTAAGCTGAGGCCAGAAATCGCGGCGCGTGGCAAGAGCCGTTATTTGCGCAGCAAACGCGGCCACTCCAAGAGCCCGCGCCATGGCAACGACGATATTGTGCAGCTCTTGCTTTGAGGCATCAGATGCAGCGCCGGTTATGGCGTCAGTTGTGGCGTCCATAGCGCTAGAGTCCTTCACACCTTTTGCAAAATACGCCGGTGCAAGTTGCGTTTCTATCATGTTGTGAAAGTCGCCATGAACCGCTGCCAAAATCTGTGCATCGCGGCGGTTGCGCCGCTGGAGCGTATCTGCGCCACAATCGGTATCGAATAACGCCATTGCGGCGACTCGTGTGGGTGCCTGACGCCATATTTCTAGAGCGACCATGCCGCCCATCGAAAGGCCAATCGGGATCAGCGAACCCGCATTTTCAGCAAGCGCCTTGGCGGCCATGGCATCAATACTGTCCTCCAAACCGTAATCAACCGCCACGCATGGCCATTGGCTCGACAACGCTTGCTGCGTCGCGCGCCACAAGCGTTCATCGCACAAAGTACCCGGTAAAAACAGCAGTGTTGCAGCCAAACTAGGCTTCTCGCGATAGCATCATGTGCATAGGCTGCGGAGCATCGCCGCCGAGCACAATAAATATTTCTGCATCACTGATCGCCTCAATCTGGCGGGCCATACCTGTCGGCACCGTGAAGGTATCACCGGCTGCCAGCTCAACGTTTTCCTGCAGATTATTGCGCCAGATAATACGGCCGCCATGAACCATCAGCACCTCGGCACATTCAAGAACGTGCATCGTCGTTTGCGCGCCTGCCTTAAGCCGTAAGTGCCGTAATGAAAAGCCGTGCGGTTTTAAAATAGGTGCCCGCAAAAGCTTGTCTGCTATTTTTGTAGGGCCAATGATGGCTGAATCGATGACCGAGTCGGTGACCAACCCGCTCAACGATTGACCAAGCGCGGAACGATTCACTTTAGCTGCATCTGCAGCCAAGGTTTCGTGCCGCACCACATTGGCAATCATCTCCTCCACACGAGGCTCGCGTATGTACGCAAGGTCGGCCCTGCTTGAGGGCTCCACCGCCGTCGCATTGGCTGGCACGACCTCGCCCACGGTGGTATCCACCAAGCTACCGTCATCAAGCAAAATCAGGCCAAAGCCGCGCGCTTTCTCGATCACATGCGGCGCCCAATGGACGCGTCCGGGGTCATCGCCGCCCAGCACCGCAAACATGAAGCCCACATCATGGCCCACGTTCTCGAAACCGCGAAATATGTGAATGGGAATCGAAATGGTATCGCCCGGTTTGAGCACCACCTCACCCGCATCGCCATGCTCACCCCAAAAAAAGCGCCATGTGCCTTGATGGATAATAAATACCTCTTCCGAATCATGGCTGTGAAGTGAATTAGTACAACCCGGTGGCTGGCGTGCGCCGCCAATATTAAAGCCATGCAGCTCGCGAATATGCACATGCTGATGCGGATTTTCGGCAACGCCTGGGCCGATAATGGTGAAGTTTTCTTTTTTATCACTGCCAGGGCTGCGTGCGTCAATAAATGCATTGGTGCACGGCTGAAGCTCGCCGTATCGCACCAGGCGTGCTTGTAGTTGGGATGAAAGATTTTTGATCAGAGACACATCAAGTCCTTGGCATATTTTAAAGCGCACTGCTTTATGAATTTATTTAGCGAACTGTGGCCCAGTAAATGGTTTGCGGAATCATTTAGTTTATTGAGCGGCCGTTCATGCCAGCCCTCGCCCGCCATCAACGGCAAACACCGTCCCCGTTGAAAATCTGAAATGAGTAGCCGTTGCCACCACTGCCTGCGCGACTTCAGCGGGTGCTGCCAAACGCGCCAATGGAGTGCGCATCACTTGCTCATCCCGCCATTTCGGATCGAGACTTTTAACGAACTCGGTGTCGACCAGACCAGGCGAAACCGAGACGACGCGGATAGCTGGTGCCAATGCGCGCGCCAGTGATTTGGTCATATTATCCAGCGCCGCTTTTGATGCGCAATACATGATGTTGCTGCCCATCGCGCTTGAAGCGGCGATCGATGAAATATTTACAATCAAGCCCGCACCACTGCGCATCAGGAGCGGGCGCAGCGCGCGCGCGGTGGCAAATGGCCCGCGCACATTGACCGCAAGGATTTCATCGATGAGCGCATCATCGAGCCCATCCAAATCGCTATGCACAACGAAACGGGTGGTGCCTGCGCAGTTAACCAGCATATTGAGCTGACCGTATTGCTGGCCGATATCGTTGGCAAGGTTTGCCAACCCCGCGCTATCGGTAACGGATACAGCCATCGCCCGGTGGTGCTGACTATGCAAGCGCGATGACAAGCGATTGGCCAAGGCATGCGCCGCTTCTGCAGATTGATTAAATCCGACTATGACGCTGGCGCCTTCGGCCGCCAGTGCATCGCAAATGGCCGCGCCTAAACCGCCCGCACCGCCCGTCACCAGCGCCACCTGGTTAATGAGTTTGGGCTGGATATTGATGGGACGATTGTCTGTGGCGTCGGTCATGGGTGATCGATCATTTTTTAAAGCGGCGCACACGAATATCGGCTTGTTCTTTATGGCCTGCAAAATGTTCCAGCTCGCACAGCCGTGAGCAATATTCGCCGATCATGATGGACGCCTCATCGGTCAGCACCCGCTGATATGAATGGGTTTTAATAAATTTGCCGACCCATAATCCGCCGGTATAGCGCCCGGCGCGATTGGTTGGCAGGGTGTGGTTGGTACCGATGACTTTATCGCCATAAGATACATTGGTGCGATGGCCTAAAAATAGTGCACCGTATTGCGTCATGCGCTCCAGAAACCAATCCGGGTTTTTTGTCATCACCTGGACATGCTCCGAGCAGATACGCTCGGCCTCCAGAAGCATTTCATCTTCGGTATCACAAAGAATAATTTGTCCATAATCGCGCCATGCCACGCTGGCCACATCGCGTGTAGCCAGACGTGCAAGCACGCTCTCGATCTGGGCCGGCAGTTCAGCTGCAATTTTCCGGCTGGTGGTGATGCACACTGCGGGTGAATTGGGGCCGTGCTCGGCCTGACCTAATAAATCTACCGCAACTAATTCAGCATCAACCGTGTCATCGCAAATCACCATCGTTTCAGTAGGGCCAGCCTGAAGATCAATGCCCACGCGACCGTAAAGCTGGCGTTTGGCTTCGGCTACATACGCATTGCCCGGGCCGACCAGCATATCTACGGGCTGCACATTTTCAGTGCCAAGCGCCATCATCGCAACCGCCTGCACACCACCGACTACATAAATTTCATCCGCGCCTGCCATCGACATCGCGGCCACAATCGCGGCAGCGGGCTTGCCTTCATACGGCGGCGCGCAGGCGATCACGCGCTTCACCCCGGCGACCTTGGCTGTCAACACGCCCATGTGTGCGGAGGCCAGCAGCGGATATTTACCGCCGGGCACATAACAACCTACCGAATTGATCGGAATATTTTTATGCCCCAGCACCACCCCCGGCAGCGTCTCAACCTCGACATCCTTAAATGACAGCAACTGGATTTGCGCGAACCGCTTGATTTGCGTTTGCGCAAACCGAATATCCTCAATCGCCTGCGCAGGCAGTGATGCAATACAGGCCGCAATTTCGGCGTCGGTCAACCGGAAGGAAGCTGGATTCCATCGATCAAACTTGAGCGAATATTCATGAATGGCCGCATCGCCACGTTTTTCAATATCGCTCAAAATAACTTCCACGGTCGCCCGCACACCGGTGTCCAGATGCGCCTTCTGATCTGCTAGTTGCCCCTCTTTTAGATATTGAATCATGTCTACTCTTCTGGTCGGACTTCAATGGATACGGCGCGGGTAGAAATTGCGCCCATAAAAACATGCTAAAAATTCCGGCTAAAGTGAATGTTCAACACCTTGACAAATAATATTTAAAGATATTATATACTTCACTTGTACTGCGAATGCAAACCGCTTTTTGTATTTTTTTCATTGCAAGCAATTATGTTTATCGACGGTACTGCTTAATAATCACCACAAATTTTTGCATCCGCAGTATGCAACCGATTGCAAAATAGCTTGTATGAGTGTCCTGTGGTGTTGAAGATACTGAAAATGCATGACCCATTTTAGTAATGCGCAATGAAAAAACAACAGGCCAAACAAGTGACGCCATGAATAAAAATATGCCCGGATTTGACCCAGAATTTACCGATCTTGATCATTACGTCCGGGTCATTACCGACCGTATCTGGGAGGGTCGTCGCATTGACGATATTTATACTTATTACGCGGACCCCTGCATAGTTGAAACACCGTCGTCTGTGAGTACCGAGGTTGCGGATGTCGTGTCGGGCACTATAGCCACCCTTGCCCAGTTTCCAGACCGGCGCTTGCTGGCTGAAGATATTATTCAGTCAGGCAATGCTGATGGCGGCTATTTAAGTTCACACCGCATCATCTCGACGATGACGCATCTGGGCGATGGCAATTTTGGTAAAGCGACCGGACGCAAAATTCATGTGCGCACGATCGCTGATTGTGTGTGTAAAGACAACCGCATCATTCATGAATGGCTAGTGCGCGATCAGGCGGCTATCGCGCAACAAATAGGTATTGAGCACCGCGCGCTCGCGCAGCAATGGCTGGATAAGCGCGGTGGCTGGAACAAACCTGTGGCCCCGCCTGCGCCAGCTCAATACCAATCACATGTAAGCCGTGATCCGCTGGCAGTGGCGTATGCCGCAGCGATTGAGCAATGCGCGCTGAGCCGCACAGGCGCACCGCCCGGCGCTCCACCAAACGCCGCACGAACCTATGATGATGCGGTGCATCACCTAGGGCCCGGTGGCGTGACCCGCTATGGGCAGGCTGAAGTGGCAGCGTATTGGCAGCAATTGTTTCGCATATTTGTGCCGACCTCGTTTGTCGTGGAGCATTTAGCCGTGCAACGTGGTGATGGCCGTTGCGATCGCATAGCACTTCGCTGGCGCGCCAATACTCTCCATCAAGGCGCTGGTGCATTTGGCATGGCCACCGGCAAATCCGTCGAAATCATGGGCATTAACCATGTCGAATGCTGGCGTGGCCGCGTGCTGCGCGAATGGGTATTGGTGGACGATATTGCGCTGTGGATGCAGGTGCTGGATGTGAGTATAGAGTGTGAGCATTGAGAGAGAGCGCTGATCGTAAGTAGTGAGCGTAAGCGCTAAATAAAAGCATGCCCACTTGATCAATAAAGAAAAAATGAAACTGCCCGACTGGCGGCGCTTCCCGGCACTTTTTGCTCCAGGAAGCCCGTGAATAGGCGACCTGTGATGTTGGAAGAATTCTATTCTTCTACCCCGCCCAGCATTTCATCCAGCATGGAAAATACAGTTGATAAATCCTCTTTGTAAGTCGCGGCATAGTTTGCTGTGAGTACAGTCTTATCTTTTTGATGATATTGCAACGCTCGTATCTGATCTTTATTTTTTGCCCAGTAAACTGCCAGATGCGTTTCAAGGAGCACTTTTTTATACTCATCCATGTGAGGTCTGAACACAGGCCCGCCGTGCTCGGCCGCATTAAACGTGCGCGCAAAATTACTAAGCATAAAATCGAGGAAGCACTCGAAGTTAGTCGTCTCTGGGGATGAGGCAAAGCATTGCAAAAATAAATAGTCATTCATTCTCTTGGCGATGCCGCTATTGTTCAGAGAGTCCTTCTCATCATAAAAACCGCACCCGACGCCAGAACTGACTTTTGCATTTGCAAGTTGATAAACGATAAACCCTTTTAGTTGGGCTCGTGACACAGAAATCGCATCGTCGAGTTCAGCTTGAGTAATCACTTTCTCTGCCACCATTCGCAACACGAACGGAAGATACAAGCCGGAAAGCTGTTGAGCGGTCAAATCGTCGATCGCATCAAAAATATTTCTATTCGGCAAGATGTACTGCACCTCAAACAAACTGAAAATTCGCTGGGAAATTTCCCGCATCTCGACGACTGCAATTTCAGTTAAAACGCCAGTCGATTCGACATCTTTATCCGCGCGTTCAGAGAGTGCAGCAACGATATTAAAAAAGAGGCCGCCCCTATCCGCACCGCAGTAAAGTCTGAAGATTAAAAGGTCATACCAACCAAGCGGCCCTCGTACTGCATTGCCGAGTGTATCAATGATCCCTTCGCCGACGTGCCTGCCCTCACCAAATATCCATTCAGCAATCTCGCAAAAATTTTCAGGTGTCTTCGGTAAGTATGGTTCAGTTAGATCACCCCGACCAAATTGATTTACCAATTTAAGCAAGCGATAGCCCATCTCATCGCGCGCTCCCAATTCGAGTTTTTGAATCAAAAGCTGTGAATATTTAGGCACGTGCGTCAGGATATGTTGGAGAAGTGCGCGACCAGTTTCCGCGTCAAGGTCGTCGGATGCGTTTACGACAATTCGCCAAAGCTGATTTCGACTCGTTTCGCCGCCCGCCGGATTGAAATCCGGTAGGTCAAATATTTGCTCAATTGGGATACCCTTTTTTATCTCATCCAGCTTATTGAGATAGAACTTGTAACTATCAAGTTTTGCCGGCTTCGATAGCTTCACAATTAAGTTGAGATATCGCTCCAGATTGCGTCTGCCGGCATACGGCCCACCATTGAAGCAAGCAAACGTTTGTAGCGCAATTTCGTCTGTCTTTCCGGGAGAATTATTCTTGAGTTTTATGTCAGTTGCGAAAATACGATTGAGCAGGAATTGTGGGGTTAGATTCTGCTTGTTGGCATATTTTATGTACTCATCAGAATTGACGAATTGCGTTGGGCTGGACGAAGCGCCAGGATCAATGGTGAGAGAGAAAAACCCTGTCTTCCCATCAGCCTCGGCACAATATATTTTACGGAAAATATTTGGGTAGCTTATATAAATCAACAGAAGGTGAACCAGATCCTCTTCGTCAAAATCGCTGTTTGCAAAATCCGTCTTTTGTATCTCAAACAGCAGAAGTGTGTTGATCAAACGCTTAAGCTTCCTGACGTCGCCAAGAATTTCTTGGTATTGGTGATAATTGGTGGAGCGATAAATTTTCCCCAAAACACTCATCGCGCGGGAAATATCGCCAATCGTTCGATTGTCGATATTGAGGTTGTTGTGGGCGGCTTGCTTAAAATTTTCTGAAACAAATTTCTCCAAGATGCTCGAGTCTAGAAATAAACCGATTTTTACGTTAACGAATTTCTCCAGAAATTCGCGAACTTTTTCCGCGTCTTGGTTGTTCGATTTTAGAGACACAATATTGTCAATGTCGTAGCAAAGTACGTACGATATATTGGGAAATTTGAATCCCTTCTGAATTGCGAACAATATCTCTATAATTTTTGAGTATTCGAGTCGATCAAGGTCGTCTACAACGACGACAATTTTTTTCTTGATTCGACTTAGCGCCGATTCGAGCTCGGCCATTGAGTCTTCTACCGTCCAGCTCCCGGGCCGCAGATCGATGACCCCACCCATAAGGGAAATTTTGCTATTGCCAGAGATAAGGCGCCGATAACGGGAAACAATCGTCCGTAGCTCAGGTATGAATTCTGATCGCTGAATCGTCACGACCAAGTCATCCACAAAACGCTGCAATAAATCCGTTTTTGCCGCAAAGCGGAGGGGTTCAAAGCGATAGACGATTACCTTGTCTTTGCATTCCCTGCTCCAGTACTCCGAACAAAAATTCACAAAGGAAGATTTTCCCGTACCCCAGGGAGCATCAATACCGAAGACAAGGCTTTTTGGCGAATTCCCATTTAAAACGCGCTCTGCAAAGCCAGCCGCAGTTTCACGAAAACCTAGTAAATCTTCCTCAGGTGTTTTCTTTTCTTCGTCGCCAAGAAAAAAAGGGGCGTCACTCTTACCACGCCGCGGTAGGGAGATTATTGCAACACGAACAAGCAGGAGAGTTGATACAACAAGAGGCATGCCTATTAGTAATATTAGCGTGAGCGGCTTGATTTTCGCTGCTATAAATTTATATTGGTCGGCACCAAGTCCGTTGCAGGATACTGAAACAAGAATGCCGAGTACGATCATCATCAGTAGATCAAGTCGACCACTTCGAACTACCACGTTTAGTCGCTTAAAACTGTCTCTGCCGTAGGCGTATGCCAGCAACATAACAAGATAAACACCACAGATAACCAAGGTTGTGCATTCCAGGTCATTGTTTGCGATATACGAATTAATTGGAATTGAGACAGCGTTCCCAAGATGCCACAATTCGCCGCTAATGAATCCCGCAAACCCGGCTTGAATTAATATAAAAAAAGTCGACAGACGCAGATGTTGTTTGAGTTCTTGCATGTACATCCTTTGGTTTTACGCTTTCGAAACCGGGGCCTAATTAACTTAATAAAGCAATCCAATGCGCTAACTCGGTATTAAACGTTATTGATGTTGCCCTATCGAATTGCCGTTCGTACAAATTTCCGTCGCCAGCAGGTAGGCAAAGTTCGCGCTTAACGCGTTTTTTGATGCGGAAGACATGACCATATTGATGATGATGCCCGTTATTGTGAGCAATGTCGCCTCCGTCTCTAAGCTAGTTGAGGAGGCTGTGAGCGCGCCAAAATGATTAGCTGTCGCAGCCATCAAATCATGGCTCATGCCTAACGATACGCCTATGCTGATTTCTTCTCTTTGTAGGGCATCAAGTTGCTTGTAACGCCGCCGCGGAGGCGAATGGGTAATCTCGCATCGATTCAATTCTGGCATCTCAACACCTCTATGGTTAATTTCACATGATGGTGTTGCACTTAAAACTTGAAAACGCCTTAGGCGTTTTGACACCCCAATAAAGACGGGACGTTTGAAGCATTTTTGCTTCGAAACGTCCGCTCTTTCTAGGGTTTCATTTCCACTAAGCCTGATGAAGGTGGCATTGAAATTTTATTCACCAACGCGCGCGCGCCGTCCAGCAAAAAACCGTGGTCTGAGGCGAGCATAAAAAATGATGCGCCGCGGCTTTGCCAGGTGGCGCAATCTTCGGTTGGCGGGATGAACATGCCGACGGTTTTGCCGTGGCGCTGCCCGGCGGCGCAGATTTTATTTACCGCATCGATCACGATCGCGTCCGTGGGGTTGGTAGAGCCGAGTGAAATGGTCAGATCAATACGCCCGACAAACAGGCAATCGATGCCTTCGACTGATGCGATTTCATCGAGATGATCAAGCGCTTCCGCGTCTTCAATTTGCGCGATCACGATGGTTGAATCGGCGCTGTCGCGTAGATGTTCTGCCATCGGTTTGGTGGTGTAGCGCGCCGCGCGGCTGGAGCCTGCATAGCCACGCCCACCGCCACCACTACCATAGCGGGATTTTTTGACCGCTTCGGCGGCTGACGCGCCCGACATAATATGCGGCAGCACGACCCCGCTTGCACCCGCGTCGAGCACGGTTAATATTTCGCCCGCGGTGCAGGTTTGTACCCGCACCAGTGAGGGCATATCACCCGCGCGCAAGGCCGCGATACAGCCGTCTATTTCCATGCGGCCAAATGGCGCGTGCTCGGCATCGATGCATACACAGGCGAGCGGCGATAAGCCCAACACCTCGCAAACAATCGGCGAAGGGGTTTTGAGGAAAGTACCCATCAGCGGCTCGCGGGCCAGCAGACGTGCGCGGAATTCAGCGATTCTTGACATCAGGTTTTGCTCCCGCTCCAGAGCCGCGCCGATGCAATCGCCGCCCCTTCTGCCAACGCACCTAATTTGGCATAGACGATTTCACTATCGACATTACCAAAACCTGCGAAGGTAGAAAATCCGCAATCAGTGCCGGCAATGACCCGATCGCGACCAACAATATGGGCGAAGCGCTCGATCCGTTCCGCGACCAATAACGGGTGCTCAATAAAATTCGAAACTGAATCCAGCATGCCTGGCACCAATATTTTATCCTCCGGAATTTTCGCATCGCGAAACACTGTCCACTCGTGCTGGTGGCGCGGATTGCAGGATTCAAACAGCAGTGCCTGCGGCTTGGCTCTGAGCGCAATCGGCAGAACCACCTCCATCGGCACATCGCAGTGATGCGGGCCTTCGTAATTCCCCCAGCACACATGCATACGCACGCGCTCTGCAGGAATATTTTTGAGCGCCTCATTCATGATCTCCACATGCTGGATCGCCACGCGAATATATTCCGCTTCTGACTTGTCTTTAAACATCATGTGACGGCCAAGGCCCAAGTCCGGGGAATCCAGTTGCAATATAAAGCCCGCCGCCACGATTGCTTCGTATTCGGAACGCATTGCCTCGGCGAGCGCCTCTAGATACGCGGTTTGCGACGGATAAAAATCATTGGGTTGAAATAGCGCAATCACGCCGGGTGATGCCGCATTCATGAATGCGCCAGTGGCGGGCGTGGCTTTAAGCGCGGCATGTAAATTTGCAATGTCAGCTTTTAACGGCGCATGATTTTTCACAGCAATTGGGCCGGTGCAGCGCGGTCGCCGATAAGTTGGCGTTCCGCCGGCGGCCGCCAGACGTTTCATAAATGACGGAAAGGCTTCCAAGTCTTGTGGTGTGCGGCGCGGGCTGTCACCTTCGAAACCGGTAATGCGATCTTTGATATAGGTTGCATAGCTGATTTTTGATTGCTCGCCGTCGCTGACTAAATCAACCCCCACCGCAACCTGCCGCGCCACCACATCGCGCACCGCAGCGGCAATCACCCGATCATATTCCTGCTGATCATAAGGCTCGCCATTTTCCTGGGCGAAAATTAAATCAGTGACTTGCTGGCTGCGGGGCAAGCTGCCCACATGGGTAGTAAGAATACGCGTTGCGGATGGCGTCATGGCTAAAATTCCCAGGCAAAAATTTGACAAAAAATCGATTGCCCCGTTAAGTTTTATACATTGAGTTTTATGCGTTGAGTTTCATATTTACAGCGGCCCCAGAACTGAGGTGCCGCCTTCAATAAACTGCGCGGAAAAAACCCGTTTTTCAGGCGATGAATCGGGCTTTGCAATCAGCGCAATCAGCATCTCGGCCGCCGCTTGCGCCATCATTTGCACGGGTTGGCGCAGCGTGGTCAGGTTATAACTAAGCCAGGTTGATGGCTCAACGCCGTCAAAACCGACCACCGACAATTCCGCCGGCACGTTAAGCCCAAGCTCATGACGTGCGGTGTCCACGCAACCAATGGCCATCACATCATTTCCGCAAATAATCGCATCGGGCGCGCGGCCCAGCTGACGCAGTATTTCACGCAGTCCGACCGCGCCGCTGTGATAATCATAATTGCCTTCGACGATGATGGGCTTGGCTAGCCCCAGCTCGGCGATACGTTCCCGCGCGCCGCGGGTGCGCTCTTGCCCAACCACAGAATCCGTTGGCCCGCTAATGATTGCTAAACGTTTATGGCCCGCCGCCGCCAGCCGGGTGACAAGCAGGCGTGCGCCTTCGATCTGATCACAAACCACGGCATTGACGGGCTTGTCCTGCAGGGTACGGTTGTAGAGTACAAACGGCACTTGCCGTCGCTCAAATTCTGCCACTTGTTGAGGTGTTAAACGCGCGGCTGCCACCACCCCATCGACCTGATATTCCCAAACCTGAGCGATCATTTTATCCACATCAGCTTCATGCGGAAGGGTAAACAACAGCACCCGAAGACCACGCTTTTCAAACTGCTGGCACAGCTCTGATAACACTTCGGGATAGTAAAGATTGGTCAGGTTTGAAATCAGTACCGCCACCAAATTAGAGCGGCGCGTGATCAGGCTGCGGGCGATTGCGTTGGGGGTGTAATCAAGCTCACGAGCCACCTTCATCACGAGTGTACGCATGGCAGGCGACACACTGGCACCCTGCTTGAAGCAGCGTGACACCGCTGATTGAGAAATACCTGCACGCAGCGCAACATCGTAAGAAGTGACGGCACGCTTGGCGTTTTCTTTTGGCGTCACAATTGTTGCCGCTACTAACTCTGCTGCTGGCTTTTTTTGTCGTTGTAGTGCCTTGGATACTTTAGATGCTTTTGGGGCGGCAGATATTTTTAACACTTTGCTTGTGCTACGCGTTTTGGGTAGTTTGGGCTTGGGAAACGTTTTTGCAGCCATCGCTATAACCCTTCGTATAAGCCTTCGTGTAAGCCTTCGATTAAACCTTCGATCAAGCATTAAATTCACTGTCATGCGAATCAAAGTATAAACGAAAAGCTGGTTTTTAAAGTTCTGCGCTGCATTCGACTGCAAACAACTTCGCTATCTATTGATAACATGATTGCAGATCGCCATGAAGCTTACAAAAATTAAAGGCACCCGGCTTTTCATCGTCAATTTTTCGCCTAACTTGACAAACATTGACTTCGCATGCATAAAATGTCGCTAGTCAATATCATATTTTGCCTTATTCAGGGCAAATACAGCGTGATGATATTGGGCAAAAGCACTATGCATGCGCAGTACAGCACATGGTCGCGAAAGTGCATGGCTTTTTCAGGTTTTATTAGGTTGGGCACAAGGTAAATACGCTGTCGTTACATTTAGACGGCGTCCCTTAATTATTAAATTGGGAGATTCATCATGAGGGCAGTCAGCAGTAACAACATTTCGAGCCGCAAAATATTAGTTGTGCAGATTGCCCTGGCATTGGGTATTTCCCACGGCTTGAACGCCGGATTTGCAAACGCGCAGACGCCGCCCGCAGCGTCGTCAGACACCGCCAAAACGATTGAAGAAATCGTGGTGACCGCCCAGCGACGGCCTGAGAATAAGCAAAACGTCAGCGTATCCGTGACAGCCGTGACGGCTGAAACGCTAGCCGAGCGTAACGTTACCGATCTTTCAAAAATGGAAGGCATGGCGCCCGGCTTTACGTTTGGCCGTTCCGGCACCGATGCACGGCCCGCGATGCGCGGGGTGCGTACCGAAAACGTAGCCATCAATGGCGATACCACTATCGGCTACTTTGTGGATGGCATCTATAAATCACGCTCGCAACAAGCCATGGCAGGTTTTGTGGATGTGCAGCGCGTGGAAATCCAGCGTGGCCCGCAGGGCACGCTGTATGGCCGCAATACTTTCGGCGGCAATATCTCTATCGTGACCAATCAGCCTACCTTCAGCGGGTTTCAGGGAGCGGCGAGTTTACTGGTGGGCCAGTTCAACAAAGTGCGAATTGAAAGCATGCTGAATCTGCCGATGAGCGATACCTTTGCAATCCGCCTAGCGGCCACGGTTGATCGAGCTGATGGTTATGTCAAAAATGATTTTAATCCGTCGGCTGATTTGTTTGATCAGGATTTAAAGTACGGACGGGTTTCAGTCCGGTTCAAGCCGAACAGCCGTTTCGAGGCAACCTTGCGCGCTGATGTCACCGATCAAGGCGGTAACGGTGGCTCCGCATTCGGCTACAAGCAAGCAGGCACTTACTATGATCGTGCATCCTGCCAGCAGTTGTTCAATTCATCATTGGTGATACTCAATGTACGGCCCGGCAATCGTGATGGCGTCAGCGACTGTACGCGCACCGTGGGCGCTGGCGCGGGGACGGGTGCTAACGCGATCGGCACCGGGGTTGATCAGGGCATCCCGATTTATAAACCAGGTAACGGCTATCGCATTGATACCGATTATCAAACCTCACAGACCACCAAAGATAAAAGTGCTTCGCTAGATATGGCGTATCGTTTTGATGCGCTGACCCTAAAATCGATTACCGGCTTCGCTGATTTCTCCAGCAAGCGCTCATCTGATTCTGATATGTCAGCCTCGACAATTGCGGTGGACGTCCAAAAAACCGAAGCTAAAACATTTTCACAAGAGTTGCAAATTCTGTCTGAAGGTACCGGGCCGTTCAGCTATGTAGCAGGCTATTACTACTTCAAAGATAAATTGCGCGGCACGCTTTACAGCGTGCAGTCGCCACGCACCATTCGCTCTGCCGCTCTGACCGCACCGCTATCACTGCCGCAAAACGGCGCGAGTTTTTTTGATGATCCGCTGGCTGAAACAGAATCCAACGCGCTTTACGCACAAGCCACCTGGAAAATGAATGACCAACTATCGTTCACTCTGGGCGGCCGCCATACCGAGGACAAAAAGAATTTCAAATTCGCCAATACGAATTCGATTGCGCCGCGTAATCCGATCACCGGACTGCCAGACGGCACGCGCGTAACGCTTGATACTCCGCTACCGCCGAATTCAGCCTACGGCACGGCAGGAACGTCGAATTGTGTACCCGCACGCGGCCCGGGATTTTACTGCGATCCGGCTAATCCAAGCGTGCTGTTAGGCGGAACTTACGATCAAAAAACCTTTACCAAATCGACCGGCCGCGCCGCCATCGATTACAAGCTAGCGAAGGATAATCTTCTCTATATTTCTTACTCCACCGGCTTCCGTTCGGGCGGCTTTAATTCTGGCCAGGCCATTGAAGCGGTGCGTACTTTCCTGCCGGAAGAAGTTAAAGCCGTCGAGATCGGTTCCAAAAACCGGTTCTGGAACGGTACCCTGCAAATCAATGCGGCTGCCTTCCATAACGATTACACCAATCTGCAAGAGCAGCGGCAAATCCCCATCGGGGCCACCACGATTTCAACCATCTTTAATGCCGCTAAAGCCAGGGCAAATGGCTTGGAAGTAGAGGCCGAATGGCTTGCCACCGATGAGCTGTCGATTGGCGGAACGCTGTCGCTGCTGGATGCAAAATACTCAAGCTTTCCGGATGTAGCGCTGCCGTTTGGCACATCGATTCTGGTAGCCGATCCCACCGTAACCACCGCCACAACCGTCAACGGCGTCACTATTGCGCCGATTGGACAGCGACGTGTGTTCGCACCCGGCTATTCATGCGGATTGATTCCGAACACGGGCGGCGTCGGCCAGCCACCATCCGCGTTTGGCTGTGATTTATCCGGCAAGCAAGTGCCGTATTCACCCAAATATTCCGGCTCGTTATTTGGCAGCTATGAGGTGATGTTGCCCGGTGGCGGCAAACTGACGCCAGCGGTGGTGGCTACTTTCTCCAGCGGATTCTATGGCCAGCCCACCAACGCCGAAATTGAAAAACAGGGCGCGTATGTGAAGGGTGACTTTAGGTTGAACTGGGAAGCCAATAAAAAGTTTTCAGTCCAATTTTTTGTTGATAACTTCACCGACAAGCAGACTATCAATCGCTTTGTTTGGGGCGGCGGCGGCGCGTTACAAGTCAGCATGGCCCCGCCACGGACCTGGGGTTTAAAATTCACTTATAAAACGTTTTAATCTGCACACCAACCAATAGACCCGGTTGCCTGAGTGCAAACTAGGGCTACCGGGTCGTTTTATATGGGAAACACATGAGCGAGCATTCAGCCGCAGATATCCAAACCGAAAAGCTCACCTATCTCAACGCATGGGATGCGCTCGGTAAGCTTTCTGCCGGCGAATGGCTCAACGCTTTATCAAATCTTTACAGCGCCGATGTGACGTGGCATGGGCCGCACCCGATCAATACGCATCAAGGTGCAGCCAACGTGATTGAATATTTTTGGCAACCTTTCCTCACCGCTTTTCCGGATCTTGAGCGCCGCGACGATATTGTGATGGCGGGCAGTTTCAAAGGCGGCAAGTGGATCGGCGCGACCGGATATTACACGGCGACCTTTGCCCACAACTGGCTTGGCATCCGCGCCACTGGCGGGGTAGTCAATATTCGTTATGGTGAATTTAGCCGCATGGAGTCCGGCAAAGTTTGCGAAGTCTATGTGATCGTGGATATTCTCGACATCATGCATCAGGCAGATTGCTGGCCCAGCATCTTGCCGAAAAGCCGAGGCCCGCTGGATCGGGTGCCAGGCCCGGCCACACGCGACGGCATCACGCGGATGTTGAATCCACCTGGCGAAAGCGAACAAAGTCTCAAGCTCGTTGAGGCCATGATCAAGGGGCTGATGGAATATGACGGCACTCATCTGAGCAGCATGGCGCAGGAGCGCTTCTGGCATCCGCAGATGATGTGGTACGGCCCAGCGGGCATCGGCACCTGTCGACAGCTCAGCGGCTTTCAAAAGATCCATCAAATTCCCTTCTTGGGTGCTTTTCCTGACCGGCGTGGTGGTGATCATAAAGCCCGTTTGGGCGATGGCGCCTTTGTGGGTTCAACCGGCTGGCCCTCCGTGCGCGCGACCCACTCAGGCCCGTGGCAGGGCTGCGCACCCACCAACCGGGCGATTAGTATGCGGGTGATGGATTTTTGG
>Ga0123336_10002076_pt1 | contig 17724 bp, 10 predicted proteins | sample SSSSmetaG_FD_96466 | JGI IMG/M metagenome (GOLD analysis project Ga0123336, IMG submission 96466) | Glacier valley bacterial and archeal communities from Borup Fiord, Nunavut, Canada, to study Microbial Dark Matter (Phase II) - ​SSSS metaG | ecosystem: Environmental > Aquatic > Freshwater > Ice... | reverse complement strand
TCACCCGGCTCGCCTCGCGCGGCGCGGTGGCGCTCGACGGGCCCGCTTCGCCGTCGTCCGGGTACCTGCCCGATCACGGCTCGAATCCCTCGCTGCCGGGCACGGAGACCACGTCCCTCGCCGACTTCGCGGCCGCGCTCGGCATGGACCCGAGCGCATTCGCCGCCGCCGACGCCGGACGCGGCGCCGTCGAGCAACCCGTGCGCAAGACGCTCGTGGAGACGCACGCCGGGTCCCCCTTGCCCGCGGTTCCGCCGCTGCCGGAGCCCGGACCCGGACCCCCGTCGGAGCCCGAGTCCGGCGATCAGCTCATCGAGGTGCGTGACGAGGAGGAGCTCGTCGTGGTGCCCGACGAGGACGCCGGCGCCGATGCCAGCGCCGACGACGAGGAGTCGGAGGAGGCCCGCGCCGCGAAGGAGCAGGACTACCGGAAGCTCTACGAGAGCCGCTTCCACGTGCTCACCGTCGACGTGCGCGTCGGGGTCGCGAAGACCGTGCACGGCATCGATCTCCTGGCGCTGTGCCTCGATGCCGACTCGCGCGTCGTCGCCGCCATCCTCGAGAACGCCACGTGCGGCCTCCAGCATGTGCGGCTCATCGCGCTCCACCACCGCACGTCGACCGGCCTCGAGATCGTGACGCGCCGGAACGACTTCCTGCGCGACACGCTCGTTGAGCGGCGCCTGCTGCGCAACCCGATGTCCGGTGACACGGTGCTGGGGCGCGTCTTCGCGTCGAAGCGCGTGTTCCAGACCTACAAGATCGCCATCGACCGCGACGTGCCCGAGCTGACGCGCACGAAGGGACGCGGGGCCATGCGCCAGAAGTTCGGTCAAGCGGCGCCCGAGGAGCGCGCCGACCTCGTGATCCGCACCGAAGGTCGCTGCCTGGTCCTGATGACCGGCTGCACGTTCGACGCGAAGACCACCAGCATCATGTGCGCGCGGCCCTACAACTCGGTGCTGTTCATCCAGAACCTGGCGAAGTTCTCGGCCACGCCGCCCGCGCTGCTCGCCCACCTGGTCAAGCAGCCGTTCGTGCGCAAGATCCCGCCGCTGAAGAAGCTGCTGCTCCAGCACCCGAACATGCCCGGCGACGTGAAGCGGCAGATGTGACCCCGCCGGTGGCGCCGCGCGCTTCAGTGAGGCGTCGGGAACGTCATCGGGATCGTGAAGGTCTTCGCCGGGCACTTCGAGGCCTCGGGGAGCGGCGTGGCCTTAACGACCTTCAGCATGCACTGGGCGACGGGATCGGGGAGGGTCTTCTCGGTGATCTTGATGTCCTTCACCTTGCCGCGAGGATCGATCTCGACCGCGATCTTCACCGTTCCCTGGAGGTTCGGGTCCTTCTTCTTGCCGCTCGCGTAGCAGTCCTTCAGCTTTGGGCGCGCGCGCTTCTCGAAGTCGACGCCCACCGGCGTGCAGTCGTCGGCGGGCGTGGGTGGCGACGACGGAGCCGCGGCCGTGGCCGGCGCCGCGTCGTTCAGCGCGCCGGCATCGAGCTCGGCGAGGTCCGAGGCGTTGACCTCACCGAACGTCTCGACGCCCGCATCGTTCTTGAGTGACTCGGCCGCCGCGGGCGGCTTGCCGCCTCCGCACGAGACGAGCAGGAGGGAGGCGAGCATCGTGGCCGTGAATCGCGATCGCATGCGAGGAGTGTACGCGAGACGAGAGTCACCGGAGAGTCGGAGACGAGCCTCCGAGCCTCCGAGCCTCCGAGCCTCCCGAGCAATCTCGCCCCGCGGTCCCCTGCCAGCTCGGGCCGCGCGAGCGACTACCTCAGAGCACCTCGGACTTCGCGCCGGGGCGGAGCTCGCCCTTCTTGGTCGTGACCTTGAAGGTTCGGCCGTCCCAGGCGAGGACCACGAGACGGAGCGGGATCTTGCGCTGGAGGATCTCGCTGCGGTAGCGCGCGGCGTGCGCCGAGCGCTCCCACGACTCGGAGGAGCCGAGCACCGCGTAGAGGCCGACCGCGCCCGCGTCCGTGGCCTCGCCGACCAGCTGCTCCTTCTTCTCGTCGGCGGCGCCGATCACGAGCTGCGCGTCGAGGTCGTCCCACGTGAGGATGGAGAGCGTGCCGGGACCGCTGAAGAGCGAGAGCTCCTTGATCTTGCGGGACACGGCGTCGGTGGTGATGCCCGCCGCGGGATCGGGCTTCTCCAGGAGGAGCCCCAGGCGCGACGCCGAGAGGAGACGCGCGAACATGCGCGGATCACTGGGGCCCGGCGTGCCCTCGCCGCCGGAGACCTCGCGTTCGATGCGCAGCGCCTCGTCGACGCGCCCTGCGCCGGCCGCAGCGTTGGCGAGGCGCAGCCAGGCGAGCGGGTTCTTGGTGTCGAGATCGGTGAGCGTCTTGAACTGCCGGTACGCCGCGGGATACCAGCCCTGGCGGAGGAAGATGTCTCCGAGGACCTTGCGCGAGAGCGCGCTCTGACCGTCGAACTCGACGATCTCGGAGTACGTGCGGAGGGCCTCTTCCTGCTCCCCGGCGTCGGCGAGCACGTCGCCCAGCTGCTGCGCGAGGGTCGGCGTGAGGAAGCCGCGATCGCGGAGGCGACGGCCGTGCGCGAGCGCCTCGGTCTTCGCGCCGCTGCGCGCGAGGAGCTTCACGAGCCGCACCTCGCCCTGCGGATCACCGGGCGCGACGAGCATCGCGGCCCGGAGCCGAGCGAGCTGCTTGTCGGTGCGGTCCATGTCGCCGAGCTCGCGGTCGAGGCGCGGCCAGTCGACGCCGCCATACATCACGCGCGAGACCGCGGCGGCGATGCGCACGTCGACGGTGCGGCGCAGGAGGTGCTGCGCCACGAAGCGCTGGCCCTCGGTGAACGACGCGAAGTGGTTGAGGATCACCTCCGCCGCCTGCTCGGTGTCGATGCGCTGCTGGACGATGTCGAGCAGCGCCGCCTCGTCCCGCCAGTCCGGCAGCTCGCACGCGCTGTAGGCCTGGTCGTAGAGCGTCGCGAGCTCCTGCGCGCTCTGCGCCTTGCGGGCGCGCTTCTGCCAGATGATGAGGCGCTCCGAGAGCGGTCGCGCGGCGACGTCGCTGCAGCGCGAGAGCGCGCGGGTGAGCGCGATGCGGTAGGCGCCCACGGAGGTGTTCGCGATCTTCGGGACGGCGTCCTTGTCGGCGCGGCGTGCCTTCTCGTCCGCAGACTCCTTCTTGTTGCCCTGCCGCTGCTCGCGGTCGCGCTCGAGCGTCGCGACCTCGCCGTTCGTCGACGCCGAGGCCATGGGCACGGGCGTCGCGACCGGCGCGCCCTTGGCCATGGGGCGCGGTGCACGCGCGGCCGGAGCGGAGGGCTTCGACGGCGACGGCTCGTCGGAGACGCCGTCGAACGCACGGCCCCCGACCTCGCGCGGTGCGCCACCGGCGGCGACCGCGCCGAGATTGCCGGGGGGCGCGACCGGCGCCGCGAAGGTCGGCGCGGCCACCGACGGCACGGCCTGCTGCTCGGACGGGGGCGCGGGATCGCTCGTCGCCATCGGCGACGCCGCGACCTTGGCGCTCGCCGTCTCGCCGTCGTCGCTGCGCTCGGAGGCGGGCGAGCTCTTGGAGCAGCCCATCATGGTCGGCGCGGCGCCAGGCAGCATGATGCGGCGAAGCTGGTTCTCCTCCTCCGCCGGCGACGTGATGGCGGAGAGCTTCACGCCGCGCAGGCGCGAGTGCTTGCGCTGGATGTTCTGGCGCGCGTAGGAGCCCTCGCTATCGAGCGCGAGCGAGCTGGTGAACGGGGTGATGAGTCCGTACTCCACGCCGAGCTGGAGGATCTGGGTACGGTTCTCGTCGGGCACGTTGCCCGAGCCCATGAGGCGCCGTACGTACTCCGCGGCCCACAGGCGCGGGACGAGCGAGGCGGTCACCGAGGTGGTGTCGACCTTCACGTCGTACTTCTCGTCGAAGTCCTTGCCGCCGATGCGCCCGTGCACCGAGAGCTGGGAGGGCAGCGGATGGTGCGTCCGCGCCACCAGCACCAGCTCCTCGCCGCGAGAGAGCTTGCCGGTTGCAGAATACATGGGTTGATCGAGGCCCGCGCCGAGGTCGATGGCGACGTCGGTGATGGCGGCGGTCTTGATCGCGCTGGTCAGGCGCAGCGCCTGGCCGGTGGCCTGCCCCGACTCGTCGACGCGGACGTACTGACCGCCGCCGGCGCGCGCCAGCTGCGCGAGGAGCTCGTGATGCGCGTCGGCGCCGGTGCCGATGGCGAAGAAGCGCGCGCGCGAGCCCGTGAGCGAGCGGCGCAGGCGACCGACGAGCGCCTCCGGGCCGGTCTCGCCGGAGGTCGGCGCGCCGTCACCGACGTACACGAGGGCCGCCTGTTCCTTGCCGTGCAGGCGGGCGAGCGCGGGCTCGAACATCGCGCCGAGGTCGGTCGCGCCGCCGATGGAGTGGTCGCTCAGCTTGCCGAGGGCGTTCGCGATATCGGTCTCGGTGGCGGGAGCGAGGCCCTCCTTCGGATAGACGACGGTGGGCGCGACGTCGAGCGAGACGAGCGCGAAGTGGTCGTGGTCGCTGAGCGCGCGGAGGGCGCCTTCGGCGGCGGCGATGCGCAGCTGGCGGGCGCTCTCGTCGCCGCCGGCGGAGGTGTCGACGACGACGACGACGACGTCGGCATCGGCCGGCGGCTCCTTCGCGAAGTCCTTGTTCGGCGCGTAGCGGAGCATCACGTAGTCGGCCTGGTCCGCACCTGCCTGGAAGCGCCAGGCCGAGACCGGCGCGCGCTTCTTCTTGGACACGAGCTCCAGCTGGAAATCGGCCTGCGGGACGTACCCGCTGCGACGCATCGAGACGGTGCGTCCCCCTCCCTCCACGCGCGCATCGAGCGACGAAGCGACCTCGACGTCCTGCGGGTCACCGACGTCGACGGCGAGCGAGAACTCGTCGAAGCGCACCGGGTCCTCGGAGCGGAGCGGATACACGTACCGCGTCTTGCCCTCCACCATCGGGAGCATCTCCATGTAGCGAAGGACCACGCGACGCGTGCCGCTCGCGGGGATGGGGAACACGCGCGCGCGATAGGTGCGGCCGTCGACCCACTCGAGGAGCGCGGGGTCGTTGCCCTGACGCATCGCCGCGCCGTACTGCGCCGCGGCCTCGCGCTTCTCGATGACCTCGCCCTCCACGAGCACGCCGTTCGTCTCGAGCGCGAAGCCCGTGACGGTGGCGGTGGTCGGGACCGTGAACCAGTACCAGCCCTCGATGGGCTGGCTGCCCGGGTTCGAGAACACCTGATCGACCTCGGTCTCGGCGATGCCGTCGCGCAGCACCGCGCGGACCGCCTGCTTGGCGATGCCGAGCTTGCGCGCCGGCGAGCCGGTCGCGGCGGAGGGATCGAGCCCGTACAGGCGACCCGTGCCGCTGCTCACCGAGCGCGCGCCGCGCTGGTCGCCCATGCCGCCCGTCCAGTCCTGCCAGAACGCGACCGAGGTCACGAGCGGCTTCTGATCCGCCTTCGCAATGCCCTGCTCGCCCGCGCCGATCTCCACGCGCCCGCCCGGTGACGTGAGGATGGCGAGGCCGCGTGCGACGTAGACCACGAGGTCCTTGCCGTCGCGTTTGATGCTCACGCCCGCGTCGGAGGCCGAGACCTTGTAGGTGCCGATGGTGCACTCGATGGCGTCGCCGTCGACCTTCGGCGCCTCGAGCCAGATCTCGCCCGACCCGACGTCGACGCCGTGCTCGCCGAGCTTCAGGCTGGTCTCGCCGCGCAGGAAGAGCGCCGCGCCTTCGCCGGTGCGGACGAGCGCGCGGGCGCCCTTCGCGGTGGTGACGGTCGCGCCCGAGCCGAGCGGCGTTCCGGAGAGCGCCTTGATGTCACCGTTCGTGTCGTTGACGGTGACGTCACCGGCCGCGAGATCGAGCCGCGCGCCGATGCTGCGAGCCTTCTTCGGCGGTGTGGGCCGGAAGACGAGGAAGAGGATGACGCACAGCGCCGTCACGCCCGCGGCCGACGCGAATAAGATGGTCCGGAGCGGGACGCGCATCCCCCGGACCGGCGGGGGCCCGTTCCCGCCGGCCAGCACGTGGTAGGGCACGATCTGCGGGGGCGGCTCGGCGCCGGCGGGCAGCGGCGTAGCGAGCAACGGCGGAGCTGGCGGAGGTGCAAGACCCGAGGGCGTGCTGGGTTCGTTCATAACGGCCCAGCACCTACGGACGCGTCGCGGGAAGGATCTCGCGCGCGGGGTTGCGCCGGCCCGGCCGCGTCCTCAGCTCTGGGGCAGGGCGCGATTCGAACCGGGCGGCACCGAGACGGGAGGCGCGGGCGGGACGCTCGCGCCCGAGACCGGGGCCGGCGACACCGACGGCGGCACCGCGGTCACGCCCGGGACCCACGAATCGAGGCCGAGCGGCGCGAAGATCTCGCGACCGATCGACGAGAGCGGCTGGAGGCGGCTCACCAGCTGCTCCTTGCGGAGATAGACCTCCTCGCGGCGGCCGCCCTCGTTCTCCTGCTTGAGCGAGAGCTCGAACTCGTTCGGGCTGCGCTTCGCGATCTCGCGCACCGTCGGCGCGAACATCGCGACGAGGCGGACGACGAACTGGATGACGAGCCCGCCCTCGAACACCGGCGCCTGATCGAGGCTGACCGAGACGAGGTGCTCCTTGTGCTCGAGCACGTCACGGCAAGCGAGCCGCAGCGCCTGCCACAGGCGCTCGATCGCCGCGACGTCCGGCGCGGCGAGCTGGCCGTTCTGGGCCTCGGCGTTGGTCTGCCCGGGATGCTCCACGCTGCCCGTGAGCCCTTGCTCGGTCCGGCGCAGCTCGAAGTGGAGCACCTCCTTCTCGGTGAGCTTCTTCCGCAGCGTGAGGCCGAACGCGTCGTCCGAGAGGTCGAACTGGGTGATCACCCACTCGTCCACGTTGACCTGCTTCGGCGTGACCGTACCGCGCAGCCAGCTCTTGTCGATGCCGACCGAGAGCTCCGTTCCGGGCGAGAGCTCGCCGACCTTGCGCGGCATTGCCCAGGCTCCGGCCTTCGAGGCGCCGAGCGCGAACGACGTCTGGATGCCGTCCGGGTTGTCGAAGCTCGCGCTCATCTGGTGGCGCGCGTCCTTGCCCTCGACCACGAGCTGCATCGCCACCTTGGTGGCGAGCACGGGGAGCTTCGCGGCGCGCAGGAACGTCTCGAGCTGCTGGCGCTGCTCGCCGACGCGCCGCTCGTTGTCGGTGCGGATCTGGACGGACTCGCGCTCGCTCGCGCCGAGGGTGACGCGCCGGTGCTCGTCGACAAAGGAGGACGCGAACTGGGCGATCTTCTGGGCGTACTCCAGCGCGTGCGCGTGCTGGACCTTCTGGGCCGTGTCCTGCACGGCGCGCATGACCACTGTGTGGAACTGGTCGAGGGCCTCGAGCCCCTTCATCCGTCCGGCCGCCAGCTCCTCGCTCTGCCGCGCGAGGTCGCGGGCTTCGCTCTCGAGCTGCACGATCCTCGTCGCCGCCGTCATGAAGACTTCGAGGGTAGCGAGGAAGTTGTACCCGAGCGGGAACGGCGCCGAGTCTCCATACAGGAAGCGCATCGTTCGCTTACGATACCATGGGATCGTGCTCGCCGAGCCCGAAGCGCCGTGGAGGGTGATCCGGAGGGCCGCGGCCGTCGGGCTCAGGCTCCTCCTCGGCATTCTCCTGCTGGGAATTGCAGGGTGCACGCATCGCCCGGGGCCCTCGGAGATCTAGCTCCTACAGGAACGAGAATCACACCCGGCCATCCAGCAGGCGGTCAGCGGCCGCGTTTCGAGACCAGGCGTTTGCGGAGGGCGACGGCGCCCGAGCGCGCGCGGCGCTTCTCCTGCAGCTGGGCGAAGACGTTCTGCTTGCCCTGACGCTCGGTGCGCTCGCGGCCCAGCTTCTCCCACGACGCGACACGCTCCGCCGTCAGCGCGCCGCTCGTGACCGCCGCGGTGATCGCGCAGCCCGGCTCCGCGCCGTGCCGGCAGTCGGTGTACTTGCAGGACGTCGCGAGCGCGACGAGATCGTCGAACGCCGCCTCGTCGTCCTCGTTCGACGCTCCGGCCTGCCACGGCTTCATCTCGCGCATGCCGGGGGTGTCGACGAGCAAGCCCGCCCCCGGCACCACGAACAGCGCGCGCCGCGTGGTGGTGTGACGACCGCGGTTGTCGTGCTCGCGTACGCGCCCCTCGTGCTGCGCCGAGCGGCCGAGCAGCACGTTGACCAGCGCCGACTTACCGACGCCCGAGGAGCCGACCAGCGCCACGGTGGTGCCACACGGCATGTACGCGCGGAGCGCCTCCATCCCGAGCCCCGTGCGGGCGCTCGTGAGGAGCGTGGGCGCGAGCTTCGAGGCGGTCGCCTGCACGCCCGCGGGGTCCTCGATGAGGTCGGCCTTGGTGATCACGATGATGGCCTCGGCCCCGCTCCCCGCGATCGCCACGAGATAGCGCTCGAGGCGGCGCTCGTTGAAGTCACCGTCGACCGAGGAAACCACCAGCACGCGATCGACGTTCGCGGCGATGGCCTGCGGCTCCGAACGCTCGCCGGCCGCTTGCCGGACGAAGCCCGTGCGCCGGGGGAGGATACGCTCGACGACGACGTCCTCCGAGCCCTCGGTGGCGGCGGCCACCAGCGCCCAGTCCCCGACCGCCACGCCGCCCTCCGGCGCATCGCGCAGGGCTCGCCCGCGGAGCGATGCGAGTCGCGGCGCCTCACCGCCCTGCCACATCTCGACCCGTGCACTATACACCGATGCGACGCGCGCCGGCCGCAGCCCGGCGGCCTCGTCCTCGGGGGTCACGTGGGCGGCGAACGCAGGGGACCAGCCGAGCTCTTTCAGGGAGAGCGGGACGGGCAGCTCCGAAGGCGGAGGCAGGGACGGCGGAGCGGAGTCGGACATCGGGGGGAGGCTGGGGCCAGGGTGGCATCGGCTCCTTCGCCCCGCAAGGGCTCGGCGGACCATGATCGATCACTTCGTCTGGTGTCTCCGTGCGGCGACGCGCTGGATCCCGCGACCCGCGCGTGCTCGTGCTCGAGGAGAGCCCGCTCCGCCTTGCGTCCTGAAGCGAATGGCCGTCAGCGCGAACGCAGCGCGACGAGCTTCTGCACCGCGGCGAGGAGCATCGTCGGCTTGAACGGCTTGACCATCCAGCCCTTGGCGCCGGCGGCCCGGGCGCGCTCGATGAGGTCCGGTCGACCTTCGGTCGTGAGCATCAGCACGGGGAGCGTCAGGTTGCCGGCGCCGGCGAGCTTCTCGAGCATCTCCACGCCCCCGAGCCGCGGCATGTTGACGTCGCAGATCGCCAGGGAAGCGCCCGAGTTCGCACGGATGACCTCGGCGCCGTCCACGCCGTCGCCAGCCTCCACGATCTCGTAGCCTGCGCCCGTCAGCACGGTCGACACCTGCTCGCGCACCGTCTCCGAGTCGTCGATGACGATGATCCTGTGTCCCATGATCCGTTCCCTCGTGTGTCCGTACGAACGGCGGCGGCCGCGGCGGGGATAAGCGCTATTCGACGATCCGTGCCAGCTTGAGAAGCTCGGCCTTGAACGAGACGTTCTGCGCCTTCGCGCTCCGCAGGTTGAGCACCAGCTTCGGGCGCGCCTCCTCGAGATCGAACGCGACGACCGCGCCCTGGACGGCATAAAGCGACGAGCCGCCGATGGTCAGCACGTCGACGCCGACCAGCGCCTGGGCCACGCGCGACATCTCCGACTCGAGACCAGCCGCAAAGTAGACGAGCGCGATCTTTTGCGCCCGGCAGCGCACCGCGAGCTTCGCGCCGTCGATGAAAGCCGCCTCCTCGACCGTCGCCTCGAGCCCGCCGACCTGATGGATCTCGCCGAGCGCCTTCGCGAAGGCGGTCGCCGCGGAGACCGAGTCGGCGTTGCCGTCCTTGTGGAGCACCAGGACGCGCGCGACGGTGCCGGCGCGCGCCTGGAAGTTACGGTCGAAGGTCCCGAGCCGGCCGGTGAGCTGCGCTTGCAGGTGCACCGGCACGCGCGACGTCTCCGCCCAGGAGTCGCTGCCGATGGTGAGGGCCACCAGCACGATGATGGTGAGGAGGAGCGCTTTCATAGCGGCAGGTCGTACTGGAGAGTTGCGAAGGTCACGAGGCGGACGACCTGGGTGAGCTGGGCAGCGCCGCGCGTCTCGGCGTCGGCCGCGAAGCTCTGGGTCGGGCCGGCGACGTAGGGGACCACCGAGCCGGTCGTGAACGAGCCCGCGACGCGATACGAGAGGCCGGGGACGCCCGGGACCCGCTGCGAGAGCGTGAGGCGCAGCTCGGCGCTTGCCGGGGCGTAGGGCGCGGGGTCGAAGTTTCCGTCGAGCGCGCGGTCGGCGGGCCGCGTGCCGACGAACGTGGTCGCGAGCGCGACCGTCGGCCAGTAGCCGGGCAGCGTGTACGACGCGCGCAGGTTGCCGAAGAGCTGCGGCGCCACGGGCAAGGTCTCGGTCCCCTTCGGCGTTCCACGGCGCGTGTACGCGCCGGTGACCGAGCCACCGTAGCGGAACGCTCCGACGGCGCCCTCGGTACGTGCATTGTACCCGTAATTGTCGATCCGCGAGACGTTCTCGTACTGCGAGACGTTGTCGTCGACGGGGCGGATGCTCAGCATGTCGGACCACCAGGTCCGGAACACGCCGAAGAGGATCTTGTGCCGGCCGAGGCGCTGCTCGATGCTCGACTCCAGGCCGCGCACCGTCTCCGAGCGGATGTTGGGATTCGGGATCTGGTCCGGAGACGCGTAGAACGCCTCGTAGAACGTGGGCGCGCGGAAGGCCTCCGCGTAGCTCACCTTCAGGACGCCGTTGCGCCAGACGTCGAAGGCGGCGGCGGCGCGCGGGGAGACGCGAGTGCCGCCGCGCGGGTCGACGTCGTAGCGTGCGCCGCCGTTGAGGTGGACGAAGGGGACCGGCGTCCAGCGCTGCTGCAGGTACGCGGCGCCGACCAGCTCGGTCATGGACTTCTTGCCTTCGACCCCGGCGACGACACCCGTGTCGGCCTCCACCGAGTTCGTCTCGCCACCGACCTGGCGCACGCGGCCGTCGACGCCGAGCATGGTGGTCAGGCGGCCGGAGCCCGTCCAGTCGTACTCGCCCTGGAGCTCCGAGCCGATCCAGCGCGAATGGCCCCGGGCGACGAACAGGCACGGGCCCGCGGTCGGGACGCTGCACGAGCTCGGCTCCGAGCTGTAGCCGTTCTGGAGGTAGTCGTAGGCGTCGGCGTAGCCGCGCGCCGAGAACGTGAAGCGACTGCCGAAGCGCGTGCGGTACTGCACGTCGGCGGAGACGAAGCGGTCGCGCTCGAAGCTACGCGGCTCGTCGAAGTCGCTGATCAGCTGGCCGAAGCCCTGCGTGGGCGTGCGCCGGTGGTACGTCTCGGCGCGGACCATCACGGAGACGCTGCCCAGGTCGAGGCGGGCATACACGGAGGGGACCGACGTATCGTACTGCGAGCGGATGCGCCCGCCCCACTGCCCGACGGGCGCGCGCGCGCCGACGTTGGTCGGGGTGCCGTCCTCGTTCGTCGACGCCTGACGATCCCAGAGGAACGTGGGTCCGTTCTGCCGGTAGAGCTCGGCCTGCGCGGTGAGCTCCGCGGGGCGGCCGAAGAGCGTGAGCTTGTGGCCGATGCCCGCGGCGAGCCGGTAGCTCCCTCCGAGGTCGCCCGGCGCGAAGCTCGTGAGCTTCCCGTTGCCGCCCTGCTCGGGAGAGAGTCCGCCCTCGCCGATGAAGTGCAGGCCGGCGAAGCTCGCGGCGCGCTTCGTCACGACGTTGACGACCCCGAACATCGCGTTGCCGCCGTAAAGCACCGAGCCGGGCCCGAGCACGAGCTCGATGTGGTCGACGAGCTCCAGCGGGATGCCCGCGCCCTGCTCGAAGTACGCGGTGCCGCCCCAGGGCTCGTTGAGCACGTGGCCGTCGACGACGAGCAGCACATGGTTGCCGAAGTCGGAGGTGAGCAGGACGCCGCGGCCGCCGATCTCGACGGAGTGCAGCGGGTTCTGGGTGACAAGACCCATGCCCAGAAAATCGATGGCCTCGGCGATCGATCGGATGCCGTAGCGCCGCATGTCCTCGGCGGTGATGACCGACGTGGTCCCGGGCGCGTCGGTCGCGACCTCGTCGGACTTCGAGGCGCCGTTCACGACGTGCTCGTCGAGGAGCGCCGCCAGCTCGTCCGCGTCGTCGGCGCGTGCCACCGAGGACGCCAGGAGCGCCGTCAGCGCACATGGGAGCGCAAACAGGAGCGCGGTCCGCCTTCGATTTCCCCGCGCGAGAGCCATGCAGGGTTCAACGGCCGCCCGCGCTCTGCGCTGAAGGTCGCCCCGTTGCCTCGCTCACGCGACCTTCGGCGCGAGCGAAGGGAACGTGCTGGTGCGGGGGGAATCGAGCATCGACAGCGGAAGCCGGATGCGCAGCGTCGTGCCGCGGCCCGCCGCGGTCTCGATGGCGATCACGCCACCACACGCGCGGATCGCGTCGCGCACGGCGCCCATCCCGACGCCGCGGCCCGAGGTGGCGCTGGCGCTGGCGCACGACGTTACGCGATCGGCGTAGAGGGCCTCCTCGAGGTCGGCGTCGGTCTCGTGGGGCAGCCCGAGCGCTGCCGCGCGCTCGCGGATCTTCGACCAGGCGATCCCCCCTCCGTCGTCCTGCACCCGAAGCTCGACGCCGCTGCGGAAGGCGGCCAGCGTGATCGTGACCTTCCCGTCCGTCGTCTTTCCCGCGCTCGCTCGGGCCGTAGCGCCCTCGATGCCGTGGTCAAGCGTGTTGCGCAGGACGTGGGCGAACATCGACCAGATCGGTGTCCAGCGCGCCGCAGGCAGGCGGAGGTTCGGCGGCAGCGCGTGCGCCTCGACGACCACCCCCGGCTTGCCCATCCGCAGCGCCTGCGATTGCCCCTGCTCGACGATGCGCTCGAGCCGGGTCGACGCCAGCTCGTCGGCCCAGGTGCGAACCGTCGCGGTGAGGCGGTCGCCGGGGAGGCGCGCCTCCAGCTCACCCAGGCAGTCGAGGTACTCGTCACGACGGAGCTCGATCCGCTCCTCCTTCGACGACCGCGCGAGCTCGTCGTGCACCTGACGCACGCTCGACCACGCGGCGCGGAGCTCGCGGACCTCCTCGGTCGTGATCGTTCGTGCGCTCTCGGCGTCGATGCGCGTCTCGATGCGATGGCAGACGTCGGCGACGGTCTCGATCCCGTACACCGCGGCGTTGCCCTTGAGGGTGTGGAGGTCCCGCAGGAGGACGGAGTCGATCTCGGTGCGCTCGGCGATGGCCTCGACGAGGCGGGTCGCCTCGCGCGAGAACTCGGCGAAGCCTGCATGGTCGTTCAGCACGCGCCGGAACACGCTCATCGCGACCCGCTGGGCCACCTCGGCGCGCTCGTGCTCGACACGCGACGTGACATCGCGCACGACGACCAGGACCTCGCCGAGGACCTGGGCCTCCTCGGGGCCGACCCAGATCGGCAGGTACTCGAGCTCGAAGGATCGCGCGTGGTGCCCGAAGCGCCGCGGCATCCCGTCCAGCACGACCTCGACCGGGAGGAAATCGTCCCGCAGCCCGCTGAACCCGATGCGCAGCCAGCGGGCGGTGAGCGGGGCGAACGACTCGAAGTAGTGGAAGAACCCGTGCGGATCGACGGGCACGCCGAACCAGCTGTCGAGGATGCGGGACCGCTCGTCGGACATGCGGCCGTCCTTGTCGACGGTGAACAGGCCCTCGGTGACGTTGTCGAGGACGCGCCGGAGATCGCGGTTTCGTGCCGAGATGAGGGCTTCGCGCGACGCGATGGCGTCGGTCATGCTCGCGAATGCGCGGGCCAGGCGGCCGACCTCGTCGTTCGCGTCGAGGTCGATGTCGACGGCCTTCCCTTCCTCGAGTCGCTTCGCGGCCCCGGCCAGCCGTGCGAGGCGGCGCACGATGAGGGTGCGCGTGAGCACGAGGACGACGAAGCCGAGACCGAGCGCCAGCGCGAGAGAGGTCACGAGGGTGCGCCGCTGCGCGGCCACGATCGCAGCGTTCTCCTGCTGGAGCGAGAACGCGACCCGCACCATGCCCAGCACCTCGCCCGAGGCGCTGCGTACCGGCTGCTCGACCACGAGCGCCCCGGGCCGGCGCTCGATGCGCGCGGTGGAGCAGGACGCCGGCGCCGGCTCCGGCAGGAAGCCGCCGCGGGTCGTCTCGGCCAGCTTGTCGCCGGGCACCGCGCCGTTCATTGCCCAGACCGCGCCGCACAGGACGTTCGCGTTCTTCATGAGGAGCGCCACGCTCTCGCGGGTCCCGGCCTCGTCGCCGAAGGAGAGCGGGGCGGTGACGCCCGCCGCGAAGAGCTCGGTGACCATCGTGGCCGCGCGCTCCTTCGAGGCGAGCAGCTGCTCACGCTCGTTCCGGTTCACCTCCAGGTAGGTGAAGGCGGTCACGAGCGCCAGCACCAGCAGCATGGCGCTGGTGAGCTTCGTGCCGACCGAGACGAAGCGTGCTCGCTTCGAGGAGGCCATGACGGCACAACGGCGTGGCCGGCGAGGATCTTAAGTCAGTTGCACTTCACCAGGGGGGCGAGTGGGGCGAAGTCGTAGCCATCGGGGGTGAGCGCATCTACGTCCGTCATCGCGGCCTCCAGGATCGCCTTGATCTGCGCGTACGTCTGATCGAGCTTCGTGGTGGCCGTGGTCTCGGCGACGCACAGAAACTTCGGCGTACCGCAGATGGCGAGGTCTTCGCAGCCCGGCAACGCGGGCGCAGCGGCCTTCAACGCGGCGTCGCCATAGAGCACCCGCCCGCCGATCATGGTGAGGCGCACGTCCTTTGGGCGTGCCGCGAGGATGGCCGCGTACGGGTCCGCCGGCTGGCGCGACACCACCATCAGATCCGCGAGCGCGCCCACCTCGACGGTGCCGATACGCCCGCCGAGCGCGAGCGCGGAGGCGGCGTTCTTCGTCGTCATGGCGACGATTGCCTTGGGCGTGAGGCGATTGCCGAAGTGCGCGTCGTCCCACGCGTCGGCAAAGCGCATCTCGTCGAGAAGGTTCTGGCTGCCGCCCATCGACCAGTCCGGCGCCAGCGCGATGGTGACGTTCGCGTCCAGCGCGGCGGGGATGTTCGTCGTCGATCCGTAGAGCGCGACGTTCGACGCCGGCGACCACGTCAGCTTCATGTTCGCCGCCGCCATCTTCATGAACTCGGCGGACGTGAATGCGGTGCCGTGCGTGATGACGGTCTGCGGCGCGTAGAGACAGCCCTCGGTGGTCGACGCCGTGCCGAGCTTCGCGAACTCCGCCAGCGCGGGCGGGTCGGTGCCCTCGCCGACGTGGATCAGATAGGCGTCGGTCTTCGTGGTCGCGAAGTTGGCGCACACGCCGTCGGCCGCGGACTTCGAGGGCGGGAAGAGCGCGCTCGTCTGGATCTTGTCCTGACCGAGCCCGTTCTGCGACGCGTCGATGGTGCGCGCGAGCGAGCCGAAGCACGCGGACGTGGTCCCGGCGAGACCGACGATCGACGTGGTCCCAGCGATCAGTCCCTTGAGCTCGCCCCACTTGTCCATCTCGCACTTGAGGCTGTTCACGCCGTCGTACGTGGCGGGGCACCACGCGGGCTTGCCCTGCGAGGCATCCTCGAGGCACTGCTTCACGTCGAGCATCGCCTGGTAGCGCGGCTCGGCGGGCCAGCCCTTGTGGTTCGTGTACGCCTGCGCGGGCAGCCAGTCGCTGTCGTCGAAGATGTCGAACAGGATGTGGTTGTGCGTATCGACGAGCCCGGGCGCGATCACGCCGTGCGTGTCGATGATGGTGGCGCCCACGGCGCCGACCTGACCCTGACAGCCGAGCGCAGGAGCCACGCAGGTGATGACCGATCCCTCGACGAGCACCTGACCGTCGAACGAGACATCGGGCGTGATGACCGTGCCGATCAGCAGGATGCGATCGACCGCGCCGGGCGTGACGGTCGCGGGCAGCCCGCCGTCGGGCGCGGCATCGCTCGCGTCGCGCGCGTCGCTCGCGTCGACCGCTGCATCAACGTCGCTCGCGGCATCACCGATCGCCGCGTCGCTCGCGTCGTCGTGCGCCGCATCGACCCCACCATCATTCGATGGCCCCTCGACCGCGCCGAGGTCCGACGCCCCGCACGCCGCGAGCCCGACCAGCCCGACCAGCGCGACGAAGGGAGAGACGCGCATCCCTGGATGATACCTCTCGAGGACTGTCAACTGTCAGCTGTCAGCTGTCAGCTGTCAGCTGTCAGCTGTCAGCTGTCAGCTGTCAGCTTCTCTCGACCGGTCCGGTCCCCTCCCACGTGCAGAAGTGCGCCTCGGCGCGATCGTTCCGCACGTGGATCACGAGATGCGTGCGGGCGGCGCGGTACGCGGGGTCGATGACGCGTGGCGGCGCGTCATCGGGGAGCACCGGCGCATCCTCGTCGATCTCCTCGGCCCACGAGCCGACGTTGATGTAGGTGGTCGCGTCCCCCGCGGGGACCGACACCGGGATGTGGGTGTGGCCCATCACCACGAACGCTGCGGGGAACAGCTTCGCGAGGTGCGCGGCCCGATCGACCATGTTCTCCGACGCGTCGACGTTGCGCTGGCGCGAGAAGTACACGTGGAGGCCGACCCAGCCGGCGAGCACGGCGCCCGCCGCCCACGCTGCGCGTCCGTGGAAGCCGCCGAAGACGACGATACCGAGCAGCGCGAGCAGCGCAACGAAGCCGACCGCGAGGCGATCGAGCAGGACGCTCTTCATGATGCCACCGATGGACGACGTGATCGGCGGGACCTGGAGCTTCAGCAGCGCGCGGAGGCGATCGAGCCCGAGGCGCGTGGCTGCGGCGAGCTTCGCGACACGCTCCTCGTGCTCCACGCGCAGCGCCTTCGCGGCATCGGAGAGGTGACCGCGCCGCAGGCGGAACATCTCGCGCACCGCGTTCACGAACGCGACGCCGAGCTTCACCATCCCCGAGATCCCGAGCTGCATGCCGAACGAGAGGTAGAACGCCATGCCGACGTGCTCGTGCCCGTGCTCTTTCATGCCGCGCGTGGGCCGCACCACGAAGCGGATCAGCGTGTCGCAGAAGCCGCGCGCCACGCGCCGCGGATCGAACGGCGACACGGGCGACATGATGTTCTGCGTCGCGCAGAACGGGTCGTACTGGTGGCCGTGCTCGATGTAGGCGACGCCGTCACGATAGAAGAACCACGGGTTGAACTCGATGCGGGCCGCGAAGGCCTCGCCGTCCTCGTCGAGCCCGAGGCGCGCGGCGTGCGCGGCCAGCACCGCGCGGAAGTCGTCCTTCACCGCATCCCAGTGGAACTCGATGTCGTGGTTGCCGTGGACGATGGAGAGCGTGTGACCGTCGGCCACGAACGCCGCGAGGCCCTCGAAGACGTTCGCGTGGCGTTCTGCGACGCGCGCGAGCTTGAGGCGTGCGTGATCGGACGCGCTGCCCACGCCGTGCGCGAGCTCCTCCTCGTTCAGCTCGGTCTCGAGACCGCCCGCAGCGGGTCCGATCGAGATCCCGATGAAGTCGATGAAGTCCCCGGCGATGACGATGCGCCAGCGATCGGCGGGCGGCTTCTGCGCGCGGTAGTGGGCGAGGAGCAGGACGAGATCGCGGTCGACCTCGGTGGAGCGGCGCGCCTTGTTGACCGCGCCGTCGTGGATGTCGCTCCCCAGATGGACGTCGGAGAAGACGAGGAGGCTCTCCGTGGGCAGCGTTTTCGAGGGGAGGTCCACTCCTCTACCGTGGCTGGATCGACTGTCACGCACAGTCAT
>Ga0123336_10002074_pt1 | contig 17727 bp, 7 predicted proteins | sample SSSSmetaG_FD_96466 | JGI IMG/M metagenome (GOLD analysis project Ga0123336, IMG submission 96466) | Glacier valley bacterial and archeal communities from Borup Fiord, Nunavut, Canada, to study Microbial Dark Matter (Phase II) - ​SSSS metaG | ecosystem: Environmental > Aquatic > Freshwater > Ice... | reverse complement strand
GGTGCATCCCTGTAAATTTCCGCGCTAAAGCTGCCAGCCGGCAAAAAGTTCAGCGCTATTGTCACAGTTCTTGCAACACCATTTGTGATAGCGCCTACATACCAGTCCTTACCACTTCTTCTTGCTACCGACACCCATTGCCCAGCCTCTGCACCAGGTACTACAGTCTGATCCCATACCGTAGGCACCGTCTTAATAAAATCAAATCCATCTTCTCCTTCGTATGCTTCGGGATAATCGCAAACCATCGACAGATGATTCTCGAGAACCACATACATCGCTAACATGTGACAACGCGTCGCCAGCACATGCGGCCTGGTATATAGCAATTTAAATTCCGAAGACTTCATTGCCCTGAACCCGCCAAGGTGATAATCGGTTGGTCCGGCAAGCAAACGGGTAAAAGGTATTTCAATGTCATCATCAGGGGTGATAAGATTACCCCATTTATCATTCTCATAATTAAGGGTTCCCTCCCGGGTAGATTCATTGGGATAGGTACGACTAAGACCAGTAGGTTTCGATACCCCATGAAATTGTATCTCCAGGTGATGCTTAGCAGCTTTTTGCAAAATGTCTTCCTGTATGTTTACCATTTCCTGGTCATCCCGATCCATAAAATCAACCATCATGCCTTTGATGCCCCATTTTTCATATAAAGCAAAAGCTGCTTCCAGCCTGGGATACAGCGCTTTCCAATGAACCCAGAAACGTATCCCCACTCCTTTGCTCTTCGCGTAATCACAAATTTGCCGGATATCCAATCCTGGTCTTGGTTTAGTTACATCAGTGTTAGGACCGGGCTGGTAATCCATACCGTCATTCTGATACCAGGCAACGCCCCTGTAACCTATCACCGTATGGTATTCAATATTATTCCGTGAACAGAAATCAATATAATACTTATTGAAGTTGAAGTTGTTGCCTGGTTCAAAAGTTGTGTCAGGCATCGTATCGCCGTTCCACCAATGAAAACTTGCTTTCCCCGGCTTAAGCCATGACAGATCCTTTATTTTACAAGGCTCACTTAAATTGGTAAGAAGGTTTGATTCGATAAGCGCCCCGATGCGGTCGCTTATCATCATCACCCGCCATGGAGTATGATGTGGAAGAATTGCTTTTACTTTAACAAGCTGCTGACCTGGCAACGGACTTAGCTGGCTTAAAAGTAATCCATTGTGTTTGACGAGACACATGCCGGCATAATTTATGAGGTTAGCTTCTGTGATTGCCATATATATCTTTCCCGGAAATTCAAAAAGCGCAGGCATATCTATCAGCGTATCGTTCCTGATATCTTTCAATGGTAGTAAATTATAACGATGCTCATGCGAGGAATTGAAATCCGGGAGATAAGCTACTCTTGCAACCGGGTTTCCTGTAAGAGTAAAATGAGTGTGCTCATCCGTAAGCGTATAGTCACTCCATGCCATTTGTTGGGGAAACTCATACCGAAAAGCGACCCCGTCATCGAACACCCGAACATGAAAAATAATAAGTCGTTTTTTACCATTGCGCTCCTGTATGGGTATCGTAGCTTCCTTGTATCGTTCGTGTACGTTGCTTGTCTTCCCTGCAGGCAATATATAATCTTCTATTCCACCGGAGACAGTGGTATGTCTACGGATAAGATCGTTTCCAAAAGTATCATTGTTAATAAATGCTAGGCTAATAGCGCTATGTTCTATTAACGTATGATCTTTATACCTGACAGAATATTCCCCATGACCCGATACAATTGCAAATGAGAAAAATATTTGTCCACCCGGTGATGAAACATTCACTTTATGCTGGGCAACAACAACGCTGACGCAATATGTAAAAAAAATGATAATTATTATTTTTTTATTTATCATGTGCATCCGGTTAATAACAATAAGCGCATCCGTTTCCGTATAGAACAGGCGTCCTTAAAACAGCTTGTTAGCATAACAATTCCGGCATGCGCTAAAAACAAAATGCTTGTATTGCATTATTATTTTCCCTCTTCAATCGTATAATAATAAGTGTATATAAATAAGAAAAAGAAAATTTCCAGTTATATAAGAGCTAGCCATTAGCTTTTGTCCGGCCCTGTAGGTGTCGGCAGAAAACTGCATGCTTGTTTTCTTCTGATAGCTGACAGCTTATGGCTGACAGCTGACTAAACAATAATTATTTCTGATAATCATGCCCCCAATTTTTTAAAGAATAATTCCAGTTACTGTCTTTTAGATCACCGGAAGGTTTCTGAGCCGAATGCCGCTTGATGTAACCAACTACTTTCTGCATATGCTTATAGTCGGCGTCTGACATCTCGCTTTTCTTTTTATTAAGAATGATCACAATTTTTTCACCGGACTTATGACCAACCGACTCACCGTCACCACTATCCCAACCTACCTTTTTCGACTCCTCCGTGGCTAACCATTTCTCAATAGCTGCCGGTGACATGTTTACCAGTTTTGTAAAGTCGGCATAAATTTCTTTTTGTTCACTTGTTTCCATAAATAAATTTTACTATATCGATTCAATTTACCTGCCAGCGATTTCGAGGTCATTATAAATTAAAATTATTGGTAATGTACAGATCTGTTTAGGCTGTTAATATTAGTATAAGCAATGTATAGTTCATAGTCTGAATACACTATCGTTACAGCCGCTAAGAATTTTTTACAAAAATATTAGAATTATTAAAATGTTAAATTATTTATAAAGATCCGCGGTATATTTGCTCGACTGTTTTAAAATTAACCAGAACTAAAATTATAAGCACATGAGAAAATTTAGATGGCTCGCGCTTTTTATTTTGATAGGTAGCCTTAATAACGTGTTTGCACAAACCAGTGTTAAAGGAAAAGTTTTGACGGGTAAAAACGGCTCTGCGGTTACAGGAGCTACTATCGCAATTAAAAATTCAAAAAAATCTGTAGTTAGTCAAATGGATGGATCGTTTACGATCGATGCTCCATCAAACGCTAAGTTAACTATCAGTTTTATTGGTTATCAAACGCAGGACGTTGACGCCTCCGCCTCTCCCCTCACTATTAACCTTGTTGAAACGGAAAGTGCTTTAAATGAAGTCGTGGTGGTTGGGTATGGCACAAAAACAAAAATTGATGTAACAGGTTCGGTAGCAAATATTGGTGGAAAAGAAATAAGTAACACGCCTGTCACCAGCTTTGAAGGTGCAATACAGGGGAGAGCCGCAGGGGTTCAAGTGCAGCAGCAAAGTGGCAAACTCGGTCAGGGTATAAATATCAGGATAAGGGGTGCTTCCTCCGTTAGTGCAGGTAATGAGCCGTTATATGTTGTAGATGGCATACCTGTAATATCGGCCAGTAATTCAACAAATGGCGCGGCTACCAATCCTTTGGCAGATTTGAACATGAACGATATCGAGTCGATTAATATATTGAAAGATGCTTCTGCCACGGCTATATATGGTTCACAGGGTTCCAATGGCGTGGTGCTTATCACTACAAAAAAAGGTAAAGCCGGTAATTCAAAAATCGACTTGAGCTTTTTCACCGGTCTTCAAAAGCCAACAGGTAAAAGAGAATTTATGAATACCCAGCAGTTTATTGATTTCTTTGAACAGGCTGCCGTCGGCGCCGCTAAAAAGGATTTTGCAGGTGGAGTCTACCCAACTTTGCAGGCTGCACTTACTGCCAGGAAAACTGCTATCGAAAATATCTTCACCAGGTATTCAGGAGCAAGCCAGGATTGGCAAACAGCAAAAGTAAACACAGACTGGCAGGATCCTGTTTTTCAACATGCCCCTATCTCTCAGTACGACTTGAGTTTTTCGGGTGGTACTGATAAAACAAAATATTATATCTCCGGTCAATACCTTGACCAGACAGGTATAATCATAAGGAATTCTTATAAGCGTTACAACGGCAGATTAAACCTTGACCAGCAAATTAAAAGCTGGCTCAACGTAGGAATTAATTTGAGCTACGCCAGTTCTCTAAATAAACGTATTTCAAACGATAACCAGTTCTCGACACCTTTACAAATAGTTGCATTATCTCCTATCACCCCGGTTATAGATCCGCGAACAGGTCTTGCCAGCGGATCGCTTGATCTTGTGACCGGAAACCCGAATTCAAATTTCCCTGTTTATTACAACCCGTTGTTAAGTGCAGGTAACGCCTCTTATAATACGCTGGTGAACAGAACACTTGGTAATATCTATGGCAACGTAAATATCATCAAAGGATTGACTTTCAGAACAGAGTTCGGACTTGATCAGCTCAACCAAACCGAAGAAGGGTATAACGGCAGACTTACCGCCCGTAATTCAGGCTTTACAGCAGCTGCCGGTTTCGGCGGTGGGTTTTATACAACCGCCCAGGCGCTGAACCTGACTACGAATAATTACTTCCATTACATTAAAGAATTTGGCGCCTTGCATTCACTGGATCTGACAGGTGGAATGGCTTTCCAAAAATCATCCATCGCTACTTCATCTACCGCTGCTACCGGGTTTCCAAGTGATGCATATCAAAAACTAAGCAGTGGCGCCACTAAAACTACGGCTACTACCAATGGCACTTCCAATACCCTTCTATCATATTTTCTAAGAGCCAATTATAAGTTTAGCGATAAGTATTTACTTTCTATAAGCGGCAGAGCAGATGGATCATCGCGGTTTGGCGTAAACAACCGGTATGGTTTTTTTCCGGCAGCGTCCGCGGGATGGATTGTTTCCAGGGAAAACTTTTTATCCGGTGTAACCTGGTTGGACCTGCTTAAGATAAAAGCAAGCTACGGTTTGAATGGTAATGATAGAATACTGGACTTTTCGGCAAGGGGTTTATATACAGGGACAGCCGCTTATGGAGGTATGGCTGGTCAGGTACCCTTTCAGTTAGCAAATCCTGATTTGAAATGGGAAACTACAAAAGGATCGGATCTTGGGTTTGAAGCGGCAATATTAAAGAATCGTGTTAGTCTTGAGGTCGATGTGTACCAGAGAGATACAAAAGATTTATTGTTAACTGTAGAGGTACCAGGCACTTCCGGATTTTCTACCCAGTTTAGAAACGTCGGCAGACTTATAAATAAAGGAATTGAAATAACATTGAACACTGTAAATATCAACACCAAAAATTTCAAATGGAACAGTAGTATCAACTTCAGCGCTAACAGAAATAAAATAACCAGCCTGGGCGGACAGCTCTTAGGCACCGGCGTTAACAAAGCCATGGAAGGACAATCATTGGGTATTTTTTCAGCCAGGGAATTTGCCGGTGTTGATCCTACTAATGGGGATGCTTTATACTACCTTAATACGGTTAAAGCCGATGGCTCGAGGGACCGTACAACCACTAACAATTACAACACTGCAACAGATGTGATAATAGGTAATCCCAATCCGAAATTTATCTACGGGTTCAGCAACAATTTTAGTTATAAGGGTTTTGACCTGGAAGTGCTATTACAGGGTTTCAATGGCAACAGTGTTTACAACGGAGGAGGACAATATATGTCAGCAAGTGGTAGTAATGGGTATGATAACCAAACGATCGACCAGATAGCTGCCTGGAAGAATCCGGGAGATATTACCAACGTCCCGGAAGCAAGAATCAATGGTGCAAACGGTATAAACTCTTCCAGCCGTTATATTTCCGGTGGGTCATACATGCGGGTAAAATCGATGGCACTTGGTTATAATATCTCTGCATCGATTTTAAAAAATCTTAAAATTGACAGAATACGATTGTATGCCAGAGCGATAAATTTATTTACCGTTACAAAATATAAAGGCTGGGATCCGGAAGTAAACGCAGATTACCAGGCAGGTAATATAAACCAGGGCGTAGACTTTTACTCAGTGCCGCAGATAAAAAGTGTTGTTTTTGGATTAAACATAAGCTTGTAACATTAACCCGACTTAACTAAATGATTATGAAAATCAATTATAAAAAAATCGTTTTCTTCGCAGCGATAGCTATCGCGGTGTCAGCTTGTACAAAAGAACTGAATACCAAGCCGACACAACAGATAGATCAGGCAGTAGCTTTGCAAACAGGTAATGACGTTCAGGTTGCTCTGATAGGTGCTTATACCGATCTTGGAAACACCAATTTTATAAGTGGCCAGACAGCCGTGGATGCCGACTTGCTGGGTGATTTAAATGAGATCACCTGGTCAGGGACATTCGCCGGGCTGACACAGATGAAAAATAAAACGATCACTATTGATAATACCTTTTCAACAAATGCATGGTTAGCCGGCTATAAAGCAATCAACGATGTAAATAATGTACTTAGTGCGATAAGTGTGGTAGCAGCAAAAGATACAGCACGAGTATCAGGGGAAGCCAAATTTATAAGGGCTGTTTCTTATTTTGAATTAGTAAAATTGTTTGGAAAATCCTGGAAGGACGGCGATCCGGCTGCTAACCCAGGGGTGCCTATTGTACTTACACCCACAAGGGGAATAACTATTGAGAACCAGGTAAAAAGGAATGCCGTAACGGAAACATACCAGCAGATCATCAGTGACCTGCAGGATGCAGAATCAAAGCTCGGCAATACCAATGGGTTCCTTACCACAAAGACTGCTGCTTCGGCTATGCTTGCACGGGTATATTTACAAAAGGGCGACTATGCAAATGCAGCACAGGCTGCTAACAGGGCAATCACTAATTCCACTGCAAATGGCGGAGCGTTGCTCGCAAATTTCTCAGACGTGTTTGTGATGGTTAACACCGCAGAAGACATTTTTGCAATCCAGGTAACAGCCACAACAGGTGTTAACAATTTAAATACTTTTTATTCTGTTGCCGGCGGACGCGGTGACGCGCAGGTAACTCCTAATCATCTTGCACTGTACGAAGCAGGCGATTCACGTAAAGCATTTTTCTCCGTCTCGGGCGGGTCTACCTATACTTCAAAATTTAATATCCGTTTTGGAAATATTCATTTTATCCGTTTGGCAGAGATGTATCTTATACGTGCCGAATCTAACTTCCGGTCAGGCACCTCCATAGGCGACGTCGCGGTTAATGATCTTAATAAAATTCGCGCCAGGGCAAAACTGGCTCCTTTAGCGGCGGCAGACTTAACACTCGATAATATAATAAAAGACCGCAAACTGGAACTTGCGTTTGAAGGATTTACGTTGCATGATATTAAGCGCTTACAGTTACCCGTTGGTACGCTTGCATGGAATGCACCTTCCCTTGTTTTTCCTATTCCAAAAAGAGAGCTGGTCGTTAATGCCAACCTGGTGCAGAATGATGGGTACAAATAGGTAATATACTTTGCAATAATTAAAAAATTAATTTATATCCTATACCCCTTACATTAATAATTTTTACTTCAAGGGTCGTGCTGAAGAAACTCTCTCAGCCGGCTTATAAAAACATTTAAACTACGTCCGGAGAAGAAATCATTGTTTTTCCAGATATGTAATAAAATTGTTTTACGCTCCATCACCTGGTTTCTGTTCAACAAAAACAATTTCAATAATTCTGCTTTCAACACGCTTTCCTCCACTGGGTTGGTTACCAGCCGGTATTAGTCTACTTTCATAAGATGCTCCGCTATATAACCGGTTTGATCAGTCATAGTGTTTAACCACCCCCGTTCAAAAACGTGCTTCTCATCGTTTTCGAACGTCCTCTCCTTGAAAAATGAGGGGAACTTCCCCGTTGCATTTAAAACACTAAACAACCTGTTGGTCGTTCTTAATTAAGATTAATTACTTCATCATTCAATCACCACTTGCGCTCAGTAATTAAATACTTATAACCCGCTAACCTGATTTGAATTATCGTTGAAAAAAAATTATTTGACGTAGAATTCGTTTTACTCTTTTACAAATACTACATTTGCACAAATAGATCGATTAAATATTTTGTCTAATCGAATATTCCTTTCTAATATCTGAAGAATTTCTTTCTTCCGGAAAATCAACTCTTGAAATTGGGTTATCTTTCTGATTACTATCATTGTATTATTCTATATCCTTTGTGCTACTAAATAGTAATTTCTGTTTTACCAAGCTACCTAACCTGATCTTCCAAAATACATTTATGAAAAGAATTCTCCTATTCGTGACATTCGTTATGATATTAGTTACAGAAGGTGCCTACGCCCAGTCAAATATTTTCAATTCCAACGATACCGTCAAAATTTACAATCCCGCTGATCCTCCTGCCATACCTCCTGCGAATATCATGGCTAAATGGGTTAAAACAACTACCCGTATCACCTGGTGGGACACTAACAAATTCAAACCATATATCTGGAATGGCATGGCTTTCCGTTTAAGATTTCCAAACGGTTACAACCCGGCAGACACCACTAAAAAATATCCCGTAATTCTTTTCCTTCATGGTGCCGGTGAGATAAAGAATATCTATGATAATGAAGACCAGTTGTACTGGGGTGCCCAGACTTTCCAGGCCAAAATCGATGCTGCTCAGTTCAATGCCTTTTTGTTGTTTCCACAGGTCAGTGCCACAGCCTGGGATTATACTTATTATACCCGGATAAACAGCGTACTTGATTCCATGCAGAAATATGTTAAGTCCGATCCTGACAAAGTGATCGCGATGGGTTTATCAAACGGCGCTTATGGTAGTTTGTCTTATGCTTCCAGCTTTCCTCAAAGAGTATCAACGGTTATAGCAAGTTCCCCCGCATTGATTGAACTAGTACAGCCATCTATTAGTTCAGTAATTCACATTCCTACCTGGCTGGCTTCCGGCGGTCTTGATAACAGTCCCGGCCCGGTTGTAATGAATACTTACACAGACACTTTCGCGTCAAAAGGTGGAGATATACGATATACTTTTTATCCTGCCCTGGCCCATGGCACCTGGACTGCGATGTGGGATGAGCCCTACTTAGTGCCTTACTGGAACAACGCACATACTGCAAATCCTATAATTTTTAATAAGAAAAGCCAGTTCTGTGAAAATGCTGTAGCGGCAAAAATGGGTATTACCCAGGGCTTTGCAGAATACCAATGGCAGGTGAACGGTGTCACCATCCCTGGTGCTACTACCAATGATATCATAGGAACACAACTAGGCAGTTACCGTGCACGTTTCAGGCGTACCGCCGGCGGTGCATGGTCAGACTGGTCGCTGGTAGCCGCTGTTATTACGGCACTTCCTACTGTAGCCTCTCCCCCGATTTCAATAACAGGAGTGAGAAGTGTTTTGCTGCCTGCTCCTGACGGAAGCACTACTACACCGCTGGAACTTCCTGCCGGATATGCATCTTACGAATGGAGGAAAGTAAGCGACAGCTCAGTAGTTAGCACTGCCCGCACTTATGCCGCCCCAGTAGGACAGTATTTTGCAAAAGCTACTAATTGTAATTCCACTTTCTCCCCTTCTTTTAATATTATAAGCGAAGCAGGGACACCTAAGCCTGATTCTGCCAGAAACCTCACCCTTACCCGTACAAGCTCTACAGGTATAACGCTGAACTGGACAGATGTAACCGGCCCGGTATACAATGAAACGGGTTTTGAAATATACCGTGCCCTTAAAGCAGGCGGGCCTTATACAATGGCAGGAATGACCGGTGCCGATGTAAAAACATTCAGTGATACCGCTATCGCACCTAATTATAATTTTTATTACAGGATAAGAGCTGTAAACGCCACTGGTGCCGCGGGTTTAAGCAATGAGGCTTCCCTGCAGCCTTCTAAGGATTCTATTGCCCCGACGACACCAACAAATTTAAGAGTTACTTTTACAAGCCGTAATTATATCGATCTGGAATGGACAGCCTCCGCTGACAGTGTTGGAGTTACTGCCTACGACATTTACGTAAACGGCACAAAAAAATATACAAGTACTGTTGCGAAGATAACCGCGGACAGTCTTACTGCTAACACCAGTTATACTTTCTCCGTGGTAGCCCGCGACCAGGCCGGCAATATTTCCGGTATAAGCACGTCAGCTACCGGTATCAGTAAAATAAACGGCCTCAAATATCATTACTACGAAGGCAACTGGTCAGTACTTCCTGATTTTACAATCCTTACCGCTGTTGCAAGCGGACAGACCCCTAATACTGACATTGCAATAAGACCAGCTGGTGTAACTCAAAACTACGGGTTTCTATGGGAAGGATTTATCAGTATCAAAGTGCCGGGTGCTTACACTTTTGAAACGGTTTCCGATGATGGCAGCAAACTTTACTTCAATGTACCTTATTCACCTGCTTCCGTAGCTTTGGTTAATAATGACGGCATTCACGGCGCTGTACCGGTAACAGGTACGGTTAACATTCCTGATACCGGGTTACACCAGATAGCTGTTACTTACTTTCAGCAAGCGAGCGGACAATCTATGCAGCTTTACTGGACCGGCCCCGGCATCACCCGCCAGTTGATTCCTAACGCAGCCTTTACGGAAAATTTTGCGGGTGTTGTAGACACTACGGCGCCAACAGCTCCTTCTACCCTGAAATCCGCCTATACAAGCCTTAATTTTATCGACCTTAGCTGGAACGCTTCTACCGACAATATAGGTGTAACCGGTTATGACGTGTACATAAACAATGTAAAAAAATACACTACGGCAGCTACTGCCATTACCGCCGACAGCCTTTTACCAAATATAGCATACACCTTTTTCGTGAAAGCACGGGATTTTGCCGGCAACACTTCCGCAGCTGGCAATGCACTAACTGTTACTACTGCGGCAACCGCTTTAAAATATAAATATTACGAAGGTAACTGGAGTGTGCTGCCAAATTTCAGCGCTCTAACGCCCGTCAAAACTGGCGCATCTCCTAACGTAGACATAAGTGTGCGCCCGGCAGGTGTTACCCAGAACTATGGTTTTGTATGGGAAGGTTATATCAATATAAAAAGTGCCGGAAGCTATACTTTCGAAACAGCTTCTGACGATGGCAGCAAATTTTATTACAATACATTCTATTCACCTTCAGCTACGGCTCTTGTAAGCAACGATGGCATACATGGAGCCGTCCCCTCAACAGGTACCGTAAATATTCCAGATACAGGTTTACACCCGATTGCAATCACCTACTTTCAACAGGGTAGCGGGCAATCCATGCAAATTTACTGGACCGGACCCGGCATCTCCCGTCAGCTTATTCCCGACGTAGCTTTCACACAATCATCTGTATCACCCGCTGATTCTATTGCGCCAACTGTGCCAACGAATGTGTCAGCCGCTTTCATCGGAAGCACTTCCGTTGACCTTAAGTGGACTGCTTCTACGGATAACATCGGTGTGCTGGCTTATGATGTTTATGTTGGCGGAATAAAAAAATATACCAGCGCCACAACCAGCGTTACCGCTGACAGCCTGGTTACAAACACTACTTATTCATTTACTGTAAAAGCCCGCGATTTGGCAGGTAATACTTCCGCAGCAAGCACTGCTTTTTCAGCTAAGACTACATCCGTAGCCGCCGGTCTAAATTACAAGTTTTACCAGGGTGCATGGAGTATGCTTCCTGATTTCAGCACCCTTACTCCTGCAAAATCCGGCACTTCGGCAAATGTTGACATAAGTGTGAGAACACCGGGTATAGATGATAACTTTGGCTTTGTTTGGCAGGGATATATTAACATTCCTGCTCCCGGCGCCTATACGTTTGAAACGGTATCTGATGACGGAAGTAAGCTTTATTTCAATTCATCGTATATACCCACTGCTAATGCCACGGTAAACAATGATGGATTGCATGGCGCTACTACCATGACCGGGACAGTAAATGTCGCAACCGCAGGTTACTACCCGATTGCTATTACTTATTTTGAATTCAATGGCGGCCAGTCGATGCAGGTGTACTGGTCAGGACCAGGTATTACCCGTCAGTTGATATCTGATAGCGCTTTCTTTACCGCACTTCCACAAATCATAGATACACTGCCTCCGTCCGTGCCTGCCAACATGAAAATTATTTCAGTAAGTCAGAATTTAGTAAGCCTGCATTGGAACATCGCTACAGACAATATCGGGGTAGTTGCTTATGACATTTACAGAGATGGTGTAAAGAAATATACAACCAACGCTACTGACTTAATAGCCGACAGCCTGGCGCCAACGACCAGCTATTCTTTCAGCGTAAAGGCACGTGACCTGGCGGGAAATATTTCGGCAGCAAGCGCTTCGGTGCCTGCGACCACTATCAATTCTACTTCTTTCAGCGGCCTTAACTACCGCTATTATGAAGGTGTATGGGATGTGCTTCCAAATTTCAATACGCTTACCCCTGTTAAAACCGGCAACTCGGTTAATGTTGATCTAGCCGTACGCAACAAGGCAGACAGTTTCGGAATAGTCTGGGAAGGTTTCATCAATATTCCGACAGCCGGTAGTTATACCTTCGAAACCCTTTCAAACGAAGGAAGCAAGCTGTACTTTAATTCGTTGTATGCTCCGGCTGCTAACGCCCTTGTAAGCAATGACAGTCTGCACCTCGCGCGTTCCGCATCGGGAACTTTAACGGTAAGCGCTGCCGGCTCATATCCTATCGCGATTTCTTATTTTGATAAAACAGGCACTGACTCGATGAAAGTTTACTGGTCAGGACCCAACATCACCAGACAGCTTATTCCTAATGCTGCCTTTACTCCTGCAGGCTTGCCGCCAGCCGATACTTCCGCACCCACTGCCCCGACTAACCTGGCAGTGGCAACCATAGGTACCACTTCTATCGGTCTTATCTGGACTGCCTCTGCGGATAATATCGGGGTAGTTGCTTATGATATTTATGTTGGCGGTATCAAAAAATACACGGGTACATCAACCAATATCACAGCGGACAGCCTGATTGCAGGCACTACTTATTCTTTCACTATAAAAGCACGTGACCTTGCAGGCAATACTTCCCAGGCAAGCGCTGCCTTAATGGTTACTACAACCGCAGCTCCTGTAGCTACCGCCGGTCTTAATTATAAATTTTATCAGGGTATATGGAGCGTGCTTCCAAACTTTAATTTACTTACCCCGGTGAAGACAGGAAATTCACCGAACGTTGATATCAGTGTAAGAACACCGGGCGTTGATGATAATTTTGGATTTGTTTGGGAAGGATATATTAACCTACCAGTAGCCGGTACCTATACTTTCGAAACGATATCAGATGATGGCAGCAAACTTTATTTTAATTCATTATACTCACCTTCCGCCACTGCGACAGTAAACAACGACGGATTGCATGCTGCAACTTCCGTTACAGGTACCGCAACCGTTGCCACGGCAGGATATTATCCTATAGCTGTAACATACATTGAAAGAGATGGCGGTCAGTCAATGCAGGTTTACTGGAGTGGCCCCGGTGTGCCAAGGCAACTGATCCCGAATGCAGCTTTTGCTTCACAGCTACCGGCCGACACGATTGCCCCGGGCGTGCCGCTTAATGTAACAGCTACACTTATCAACAGCACGTTCATCAATCTTAGCTGGACAGCTTCCACCGATAATGTAGGCATCGCTGGTTACGATGTTTATGTAAATGGAATCAAAAAATACAGCACTGCCACTAACAGCATTACCGCTGACACACTTGTGCCAGGCACTTCTTATGTGTTTACGGTTAAGGCGCGTGACTTTGCGGGTAATACTTCTGCATTCAGTACGGCGTTAACAACTTCAACAACAAGTACAACACAAGGTCTTACCTATAAATATTATGAAGGAAACTGGGATGTGTTGCCAAACTTCAGCGCGCTGACACCCGTCAAGACCGGGATTGTTCCGAACATTGACATTATCACGGCAAGAAACCAAGCTGATTATTATGGTTTCTTATGGGAAGGGACAATCACATTGCCAACGGCCGGCACTTACACTTTCGAAACCATCTCGGATGACGGAAGCAGATTTTATTTTAATAAATCGTACTCATCAGCAGCAACAGCTTTGGTAAACAATGATGGTGTGCATGGTATGATCTCCGCAACGGGAAGTATTTCAATGGCAGCAGGTGTTTATCCTGTTGCGATAACCTTTTTTGAAAAGAATAGCGGAGAAGGCATGCAACTTTATTGGACGGGTCCCGGAATAGCCAGGCAACTGATTCCGAACGAAGCCTTTACCGGTACGTATACGCCCGCTGTTGACAATGTAGCGCCCGGTGTCCCGGCTAATGTAAAGGCTATACTAACTACAAACACATTTGTAGACATAGCATGGGATGCTTCGACGGATAATGTTGGTGTATCCGGCTATGACGTGTATGTAAATAGCGTTAAACAGGCAACTGTTACAAACACGCTGTACCGCCTGTCAGGACTTACTGCTGGTCAGTCGAGTACTTTTACCATCAAAGCTTTCGACCTGGCAAATAATATGTCAGCATTCAGTGCTGCGCTTGCAGTGGTAAGTGCACCTAAAGCAAACGGACTTAAATACCGTTACTACGAAGGTGTTTGGAACGCGCTGCCTGATTTTACTTCGCTTACCCCCGTAAAGACAGGTTTAGGCCCTACGGCAGACATCAGTGTCAGGCCTTCCGGCGTAAATGATAATTTCGCTTTTGTGTGGGAAGGATATATCAACATCACTACACCCGGCACTTATACTTTCGAAACTATCTCTGATGACGGAAGCAAGTTCTACTGGAACACTCTTTACAACCCGGCTGCAACAGCGCTGGTAAACAATGATGGATTACACGGCCCTAGTTCCGTTACAGGCACAGTTAACATACCAACGGCCGGATTGTATCCGATAGCAATCACTTACTTTGAAAAAGATGGTGGCGAATCAATGCAGGTTTACTATAGCGGCCCCGGTATCGCAAGACAACTGTTACCCGGCTCGGCAGTAGGTTTTACAGGTGATGCTCCTGTAACGCAGGGGATCGCAGCGCTCACTACCATTAATGCCAGCTCACCTGACAATGCTGTCAATGCAAGAATCACAAAAGCATTTCCAAATCCTTTTTTTGGAAATTTAACCGTTCAATATTTTGGTGTTACTTCATCAAACAAGGTATCTGTAGGTGTCTATGACATGAGTGGAAGAATGGTACTGCGCCAGTTGTTTGGAAATGTATCTCAGGGACTAAACACATTTAATATAAATCTTAATAAACAGATGATGCCCGGATTGTATCTCATCAAACTGGATGTTGACGGAAAGCAGCTAAAAATCTGGAAGATGATAAAAGAAAAGCGGTAACAAAGTGATTGGCCATCGGCTGGCTTCATATCATTTTGAGTCAGGACTTACTTAAAAAACGCGGGAAATTATGTCCTGCGTTTTTTATGATGGAGCCAGGCACAAGTGCGGCTTGCCATCGTGCGTGGCCGGCCAGGCACAAGTACTTCCCGCAGAGTCAGCCCCGCATATTTGTACTTTCATGAAGTTTTAGTTATAGCCGAAAGCAAAAGAGCCTTTATAGAATTACCCCGCAATAGTATTATTTTTAATAATAAAATAAATGCTTTTTGCAAAGACACAGTAGAACATTTGCGGTAATAATTCTCATTATAATTTTAATGATTGCCTTTTCACAATGCGTTCATGAAACAAAAGCGTTTACCGATGGCAGGGGAAAGGAGTACGCCGGTGCTTCAAAATGTATCGGCTGTCATAAAAATATCTATGATTCATATATTAACAGCGCTCATTTTATAACTACCACGTCCGCTTCAAAAGAAACCGTTAAAGGCAGCTTCAACGCTGACTCCAATAGTTATTATTACAGACCAGAGCTGAAAGTATCTATGGAGAACAGAGACAGTGGATTATACCAGGTTGCCTATCTTAACGGCACCGAAAGAAAGGCAGCCCGTTTTGATATTGTTTTTGGTTCAGGAAGAAAAGGACAATCATTTGTTTACTGGTACAAGGATCATATTCTTCAGCTCCCTGTTTCTTATTATGTGCCGGAAAAGAGCTGGGTGAATAGCCCTAACTATCCGCCACACAATGTTAAGTTCGACAGGAACGTGACCATAGGCTGTTTTGAATGCCATGCATCTTATATAAATAAAACTTCAGAGACCGTTGCTAATGAAGAACCCGTTGACCATTTTGACCGGGACAATATCATTTACGGAATAGACTGTGAACGTTGTCATGGCCCGGCGGCGACACATGTTGACTTCCACGAAAAAAATCCTGAAGAAAAAAAGGCAGCGTTTATAGCTGGCAGTAAGAACCTCTCAAGGGACGGGAAAACGGCAATGTGCGCCGTCTGCCATTCCGGCTCCACCCAAACCATGCAGGTACCATTTAATTATAAGCCAGGTGATAAGCTATCAACATACATATACCCTTCCCGGGAACCCATAAACAATGCCGATGCAGAAGTTCATGGTAAACAATATCAACTGCTTTATGCCAGTAAGTGTTTTATAAAAAGTCCGTTGCTCAATTGTTCTTCCTGTCATAATCCTCATATAAAGGAAAGAGATGACCCTGCTCTCTTTTCCCGTAAATGCATGAACTGTCATAATACAACGGGTCATAAATTCTGCAGCATGACTTCCCTTGTCGGACCATCTATTATAAATAACTGTATTGATTGCCACATGCCTGCAAAATCATCAAAAATCATAACGGTAAAATCCCAGATCCACACTACGGCAATTCCGGCACTTGTAAGAACACATTTTATTTCTATCTACCCGGCGGAGAGTAAGCGTTTTTTATCTGGCAAAAAGTAATGTCATATATACTTGTTGTCTCTGGCATGAAAGAAATTCAATTTGTTATCAGTATTCTTACTGTAAACCTGGTAAACTCATACCTCCCACCTACCTACTGTTACACCTGAGAAAACGCAGTTGGCTATTGTTGACCGCAACTGCAATAACCGGTTTGCCATTGGCTATGTTTACTAATTTCATATCCCGTATGTCTCCTTTGATAGCAATACCGGATCGCAGCATCATTACGGTTGTAAAATTTCTTTTCGCATCGCCTGATAAAAAAGTTCCATAACCCGCATCATAAACACCCTCAAAAGGAGAGACATTGTGGAGGTTGCCACCGGCGATAATATCAGTAAAGCCATCATTGTTAAAATCACCGGTAAGCCAGTTAAACACAGGCGACCATTGCACTTCTTCAGGCAGGTCGACAGACTGGTATTTACCATTGGTATAAACCAATGCCGTACTCAATAAAGTTGCTACAGATAATTTTTTTAACCCGGCAGTATCAGCACCAAAAATTTGTTCGATGCTTTGTCCGGCAAAGCTTTTATAATCCGGGTATTTTTTTCTTATCAACCCCGGAAGAACTTTTTGCAATTCATCTTTACCCAGGAAAGGATAATAAACACCATCTTTTTGAAGAGCAAGTATCTGTTCGGGATAGCCATTGCCATCAACATCCCCTATGTATACTACCAGCGGAAATTTTTTGGAAGCGTGCAGTTTTGAATTGCCGCCCAGGTTGCCCAAAAGGATGTCATCATGGCCATCCCCATTTATATCAGTCAGTTTAACCGTATTCCACAAGCCTGTTAAGCCATCGAGTCCGTACTCTTTTGTATTGTTATAAAGATGCCCTCCTTTATTTATAAATAAACTAACGGGCATCCATTGCCCTGCAACAATAAGATCCATCCAGCCATCCCTATTTACATCCGTCCAGGCGGCATCGGTAACCATCCCGATATTTTCAAGCTCCGGACAAATATTTTTTGTTTGAATAGTAAATTTTCCTTTTCCATCATTTATCAAAATATAAGATAGAGGAGCCTCTCCATACCTGCCTGCCACTACCCGGCCACCTATAAACAAATCAAGGTCTCCGTCATGGTCTATGTCAGC
>Ga0123336_10002072_pt1 | contig 17736 bp, 11 predicted proteins | sample SSSSmetaG_FD_96466 | JGI IMG/M metagenome (GOLD analysis project Ga0123336, IMG submission 96466) | Glacier valley bacterial and archeal communities from Borup Fiord, Nunavut, Canada, to study Microbial Dark Matter (Phase II) - ​SSSS metaG | ecosystem: Environmental > Aquatic > Freshwater > Ice... | reverse complement strand
TCCCGCGGCGCGAGCCCGAGCGTGCTGAGGGCGGAGGCGACGTCGGCGAGGGTGGGCGCGGGGGGCACGAAGGCCATCGCCCGTCCTGCCTCGCTCGTCTTGATCTTGGTGCGCGGTACCACCGCCGTCGTGCCCTTGCCGAAGGGCGCGCTCGGCTGCGAGACCTGCGGGGTCTCCTTGATCACGATGGTGAGGCTGCCGTGCATGACGGCGACCGGCGAGAGTCGCACGTCCCCGCCGGCCACGATGGTGCCGGTGCGCTCGTTGATGACCACGCGCGCGCGCCGCACCGGGATGACCTCCACCTCCTCGAGGGCGGCCATGAGCTCGACGATCCGCGCGGTGAATTCCTCGGGGATCCGGACGCGCACCGACCCGCCGTCGAGCGCGTTGGCGCTGCCGGGGAAGCGCACATTCACGGCCTCGGCGATGCGCGAGGCAACGGTGAAGCCGGGGTTGCGGAGCTCGAGCTTGAGCGCCCCGCCCTCGACGATGTTCGCCAGGACCTCCCGCTCCACGATTGCCCCTTCGGGCACGCGGCCCGCGGTGGTGGTGCCCTTCGAGACCGAGCTACCGCTGCCGCCCTTGGCCTCGAAGCCGCCCACGATGACGCTGCCCTGGGCGACGGCGTAGGTCTTCTGGTCGGCGCCCTTGAGGAGCGTCTGGATGAGCGTGCCGCCCGCCAGCGACTTGGCGTTGCCCACCGACGAAACGGTGACGTCGATCTTCGTGCCCTGCTTCGCGAAGGCGGGCAGCTGCGCCGTGACGATGACGGCCGCCACGTTCTTGAGGCGGAGCTGGCTGGGATCGACCTGGACGCCGAGGCGGCGCAGGAGCGACAGGACGGTCTGGGCGGTGAAGGGCGCGCTGACGTCGTCACCCGTGCCGTTCAGGCCGGTGATGATGCCGTAGCCGACGAGCTGGTTTTCACGGGCGCCGCTCGCGTCCACGAGGTCCCGCAGCTTCTCGGCGCGGGCCGACGCGGGCGCCAGCACGATGGAGAGGAGCACGACCAGGAACAGTGACCACTTGGTGCGCACGCTACGTCTCCTCAGAAGGGGTTGAGCGTCTCGATGACGCGCACGCCCCAACCCTTGCGTTGTTGATCGGCGAGATCGCCGCGACCCGTGAACTCCACCTGCGCATCGGCGATCCTCGAAGAAGCGATGGAGTTGTCCTGCGCGATGTCGGCCGGGCGCACGAGCCCGGAGACATACAGGTGGGTCTCCTCGTTGTTGATGAGGACGACCTTGGTGCCTTCGAGGAAGAGGTCGCCGTTCGGCATCTCGCTGACGACGCGGACCGCGATCTTCCCGGAGAGCGCGCCGTTGCGGGCGGTGTCGCCGGCGCCGGCGAAGGAGGACTTGCTGGCATATTCGATGAGCTTCGACGTATCGAGGTCGGGGTACGCCTTCTTCAATGCGGGAATGATGCCGACCATGGCCGTGGCGCCGGAGGTGCCGTCCGCCTGCTTGCTCATGTTCGTGCTCGCGGCGCCCTTCGCGTTGGCCTGCTCGTCGATGTTGATGACGAGGAAGTCGCCGACCCGCACCGCGCGCGTGTCCTCGAGCCAGCCGCCGTGCGCCTCGCTGAAGAGCGAGCCGTTGGCGGGCTTCGCCGAGGCGCCGTTCTGCGCGTAGTGACCCGGCTTGTAGACGCGCTGGCGCGGCGTGAAGGGCTGGACGTGGTTGGGGCCGCAGCCGGCCGTCATCAGCGTGACGAAGAGCCAGGGAAAGACGTAGCGCTTCATGATTCCTCGAGAGAAAGCGCGTGATCCTTGTCGATGACGCGCGAGCGGACGACGCGGCCCGAGGGCTTCAGGAGGACCGGGATGGTGCCGCCGGCGTCGCCGTCGGAGCCGGCGACGGCGCCGATGCTGACCTCGACGAGCCCGCGGCGGACGAGCAGCGTGATGGCGGCGCCCTTGGCGACGTCGGGGACGAGCGCCTCGGCGGTGACGGTGAAGTCGACGGACACCGTGATGCGCGCGAGCACCTCGCCCTGCGCCAGGAACGCGACGGCCGCCGTGACGGTGACGGTGCCGGCCCGGCGCGGCATGGTGGGGAGGTCGACGGTGACGCGGTCGTAGCCGTCCGGCACCGCCAGCGCGATGGCGCGAACCGTCGCGAGCGTGACGCCGCGCGGGATGCGCGTCGGATCGATGGCGTCGCGTACGAGCTTGTCGACGTCGGTGGTGGCGAGCCGCTTGCCCTTGCGGGCAATGCGGAACTGCGCGGGCAGCCTGGGAACGGAGGGGGCGCCGGCGGCGGTGAGCGCGCGCGCGACCTCGTCGCGGTCGATGGTGCGCGTCATGCCGAGCGCGGGCGTGGGGCCGAGGTCGACGTCCGGCATCGAGGTGCCCGCGATGCCGAGATCGTGGACGTGGACGTGGGCGGTGGTGATCTCGATGGTCCGCGGCACGGCATTGCCCGCGGCCGTAGGCGCTGCGATGCCCGCGCGGGGCGCGAGCACCACCGCCACCGCGAGGAGCCCGGCGAGGAAGGAGAGGCGCCTCATTGGATCTCGGTCGCCTTGCGGAGCATCTCGTCGGCGGCGGAGATGACCTTGGAGTTGATCTCGTACGCGCGCTGCGTGCGGATCAGGCCGATCATCTCGTTGACCACCTCGACGTTGGAGCCCTCGAGGGCCCCCTGGAGGATGGTGCCGCGGCCGTCGGTGCCGGGGTTGCCGGTGGTCGGCTCGCCGCTTGCTGCGCTGGCGGAATAGAGGTTGTGGCCGACGCCTTCGAGCCCGTTGGGGTTGGGAAAGGTCACGATCTGGAGCTGGCCGAGCGAGGTCGGGGTGCGCTGGCCGGGCGTCAGCGCGCTGACGTTGCCGTCGGCGGAGATCGAGATCGACGTCGCGTCGGGGGGCACGGTGATGGCGGGCTGGACCGCGAGGCCGTCGCTCGTGACGAGGCGGCCCTGCGCATCGACCTTCAGCGCTCCCGCGCGCGTGTAGCCGACCTCACCCGCGTTGCGCTGCACGGCGAGGAAGCCGTTGCCCTCGATGGCGACGTCAAGCGGGTTGCTCGTCTGCTGGAGGGCGCCCTGCGCGAAGGACCGCGAGGTGGCGACGACGCGTACGCCCGAGCCGATCTGCGTGCCGACGGGACCGACGCCGCCCTGGGGGTTCGGCGCTGCGCTCCGCTCGTTCTGGTAGAGCAGGTCCTCGAACTCCGCGTCCTGCCGCTTGTAGCCGGTGGTGTTCGAGTTCGCGAGGTTGTTGGCGATGGTGTCGAGCTTGGTCTCTTGCGCGACCATGCCCGTCGCGGCGACTTGCAGAGAACGGAACATGCCAGTTCCCCTGCGAAGGTGATGCCAGCCCGAAGCGTCATCGCGCCGACGATCGCGTCTACGGGCAACGGGCAACGGGCAACGGGCAACGGGCGATCCGGCCTGCCGCCGGACAATTCCAGCGGCGACCCGCGAAATGCGCGCGATCGTGGACAGCGGCGCGCGCGCCTGCACAATGGAGGCGTGCGCCCGTCCTGCCATCGCTCGAGCAACGTCCTCGTCGCGCTCGCTGCGCTCACCCTCGCCGCGTGCAGCTCGCCGGAAACGACGCTCCCGCCTGCTCGCGACCTCGGCGCGAACGCTGCGCCGGAGCCCGCGAAGGATGCACCGGGCGACCTGCCGCCGACCACCGATGCCGCGCCGCCCGTCACGCCCGACGCCGGCGATGCCGCGAGCCCGCCGGCGATCAAGAGCTCGAAGGGCTCGGGCGGGCCGACCGGGCAGAGCGAGCTGAAATCGATCGGCGGGCTCTCGTACATCATCAACGTGCCCGCGGCCGCGCCGACGAAGCCGCGCGGTCTCCTCGTTCTCCTCCACGGGAGCACCGCGAGCAACTACCGCCAGCTCATCACGATCATGGCGACGGTCGCGGCGGCGCAGGATCTGATCCGCGTGTCGGTGCTCGCGCCGAACGGGCAGGGGTGGAACGAGGGCAACCAGACGAACGCCGCCACGCTGCTCCACCAGGCGCTCCAGCAGGACATCCTGACGAAGTACGACGTCGATCTCTCGCGCATCGTCTTCTCCGGCCAATCGAGCGGCGGCGGCTTCCTCTCCAGCTACTTCCTGCCGTTGCACGCGACGAACTACCGCGGCGGCGCGTTCATGCAGTGCGGCGCAGCGCCACCCGTCCCGACGTTCGCGCCCGACGCCGCGACGAAGGCGGGGCTGCGGCTCCATTTCGAGATCACGACCGGCGATACGATCTGGCCCGCGAGCTACAAGAGCGCCGTCACCGCCTACACGAACGCGGGCATGACGCTGACGAAGGATGACACCAAGCCGGGCGGCCACTGCGCGTTCGACCAGCAAGCGGTGGTCCAGGCGCATCTCGCGGCGATGCTGCCCTGACCGCAGGCGGTCCGCACCGCGCGCTCAGGGCCGGCGGCCGGTCGCGCCCAGCAGTGATTCCACCCGCACGCCTCGCAGCGACGCGTCCAGGATCTCGATCGGGTGCGCCGCCGGGAGCGCGGTGCCGCGCTGCCGCAGGATCTTCGCGATCTGCAGCGTGCAGCCGGGGTTCGCGGACGCGAGGAGGTCGGCGCCCACCGTGAGGACGTTGTCGACCTTGCGATCGCCGATCTGCGCTGCGCTCTCCGGCTCGACCAGGTTGTAGATCCCGGCGCTGCCGCAGCACTGATCGCCCTCCGGGATCTCGAGGAGCTCGAGGCCGGGGATGCCGGAGAGCAGCGCGCGCGGTTGCGCGCGAATGCGCTGGGCGTGCGCGAGGTGACAGGCGTCGTGGTACGCGACCTTCAAGGCGAGCGGATGCCGCTCGGCGCGTGGCGCGAGCACGGCGAGGTACTCGTTGATGTCGCGCACCTTCGCGGCAAAGGCCCTGGCCCGCGCTGCCAGCTCCGGGTCGGGCTGGTGCTCGAACAGGCGCCCGTAGTCCTTCAGGTGCGAGCCACAGCCAGCGGCGTTGACGAGGATCGCGTCCAGGTCTTCGCCATCGAGGCGCGCCATGAGGTCGCGCGCGAAGGCCAGCGACTCGGCCTCGCGCCCGGCATGCATCGACAGCGCCCCGCAGCAACCCTGGTCACGAGGTACGTGTACTTCGCATCCTTCGGCAGCGAGCACGCGCAGCGTCGCTTCGTTCACGCCGGGGAAGAACACGCGCTGCACGCAGCCCGCCACCAGCGCCACGCGCGCGCGGCGCTCCCCCCGCGCCGGGACCAGCACGGGCAGCGTGGCGGTGACGGCGTGCAGGCTGACCGGCGGCCCCATCGCGTCGAGCTCGGCGAGCCGGCGAGGCAGGAGCCTCATGATGCCGGAGCCGCGAACGAGCCAGCGCAGCCCGGTCGCGGCGTAGACGAGGAGCAGCGCCGCCATCACGCGCAGACGGCGCGGGTAGGGGAAGAGCGCGAAGATGAGGCCGCGCTGCAGGCGGTCGAGACCGGTGCGCGGGCGCTCCCGCTCCACCATCGCGCGCGTCTCCTCGATGAGCTGGTCGTACTTCACGCCGGAGGGGCACGCGCTCACGCAGGCCATGCACCCGAGGCACTTGTCGAAGTGCGCGACGGTGGTGCTGGTCAGATGGATCTTCTGGTCGCGCAGGCCGCGCATGAGGTCGATCCGACCGCGCGGCGAGTCCATCTCCTCGCCCCAGCTCTGGTAGGTGGGGCAGGCCGGAAGGCAGAAGCCGCAGTGCACGCAGTCGTCGATCTTGTCGCGGGTGGGGGCGGTCATGTCAGATTCCTTCCACGAAGCGGCCGGGCGCGAGCAGCCCGCCCGGGTCGAAGCGTGATTTGACGGCGCGGTGCAGCGCGAGCGCCGACGGGGCGCTCCACGTCGCGAGCGAACCCCATAGCGACGCCGGCGCGTCCTCGACCGTGAGGAATCCGCCGAGCGCCCTCAGATCGTCGCGCGCCTGCGCGATCGCCGTTGCGGTCGCGGTCTCGTCCTCGCCTTCCGCGGCTGCGCCCGCGGCCGCGACCGTCGAGAAGAAGCCGAGCCCGAGCGTCGGATACCACGCCAGCTCGGCTCCTTCGTGGAGTGCAGCGAGCGGGGCGAGCGCGCGCTCGACGGCCGGCAGCGCGTCGGGGAGCGCCGCGAGCTTCAGGCGGAGCCGCGAGTCCTCGCGTGTGCGCTGGTGCTCGGCGAAGGCGCTCGCGGGCCCGTCCTGGTCCCCGACGTGCCCCGGGGCGAGCGCCTCGAGACGCGTCACCTGCTGCTCGACCGCCGCGCCGAAGCCCTCGAAGCGCAGCGCGAGCTCCCAGGGCCGCGCGGGTCCGTCGCGCCGCGCCACCAGCGCGCTCGGCTCGAGCTGCGCAGACCGTAGCGCGCTCGCGAGCGCCACGACGGCCGCGGCATCGAGCCCGCGAACCACGCGCGCAGCGCTCGCCTCGGGCAGCGGATGGACGCGCAGCGTGACGACCGCGATCAGCGCGAGCGTGCCCAGCGAGCCGCACACGAGCTTCGGGAGATCGAAGCCCGCGACGTTCTTCACCACCTTCCCGCCGCTCCGCGCGAGCACGCCGTCGGCCCGTACGAGTGAAACGCCGAGGATGAGATCGCGAATCGCGCCGCTCCGCGCGCGGAGCGGCCCGAACGAATTCGTGGCGACGATCCCGCCGATCGTCGCGCGCTCCGGCCACGGCGCGTCGAGCGAGAGCCGCTGGCGATCGCGCGCGAGGCGCTCCTGCAGCGCGCCGAGCGTGAGCCCGGCCTCCACCGTGATCACCTGATCGGACGGGGCGTACTCGACGATGCGCGCGAGCCCGGCGGTGCGAACCACCGCGTCCAGGCGAGACGGCGGCGCGCCGAGCGAGAGCTTGGTGCCGCCTCCCACGAACACGCTGGCGCGGCCCGCGGCGCCGAGCTCGGCGAGCGCGGCGCAGGCCTCGTCGATCGACGTCGGCACGAGCACCTCGCCGGGCACGATCCCCTGCACCGCATCCGCCGTGGTCCCGTCGCGCTTCACACGCGATCCGCCAGCCCCGAGACCTCGGTCTCGTGGGCCTTGTAGAGACCGGGCCGATCGCCGCACAGCCGCGGCGTGGGGAAGACCTTGCCGGGGTTCAGGAGGTTGTCGGGATCGAACGCGCAGCGCAGCTTGCCCATCGTGTCGAGGTCGGCCTCGGTGAACATCTCCCCCATGAACACCGCCTTGTCGTGGCCGACGCCGTGCTCGCCGGTGATCGACCCGCCGTAGCGCAGGCAGATGCGCAGGATCTGGCCTGACACCTCCTCGGCGAGCGCAGTCTCTCCGGGCACGCGTCCGTCGAAGAGCACGAGGGGATGGAGGTTGCCATCGCCGGCGTGGAACACGTTGGCGATGCGGAGTCCGCTGCGCGTCGCCAGCGCGCCGATCTCCTCGAGCACCTTGCCGATCTCCGAGCGCGGGATGACGCCGTCCTGCACCATGTAGTCGCGGCTGATGCGGCCCACCGCGGCGAACGCGCTCTTGCGGCCCTTCCACATCAGCTCGCGCTCGGCGGGGCTCCGCGGGACCCGGATCTCGAGGCTCCCCGCCCGCTCGCAAAGCTCGATCGCGCGCGCCGACGTGTGCTCGCACTCGGCGAGCGGGCCATCGACGTCGACCAGGAGCGCCGCGGTGACATCGGGCCAGTCGAGGCCCGTCGCGGCCTTCGCGGCGACGATCGCGAGCCGGTCCATCATCTCGATGGCGGCGGGCAGGATACCGGCGGCGATGATCGCGGACACGGCATCCGCGGCGTCCGTAACGCGCCCGAACGTGGCGAAGAACGTGCGCGTCGCCTCGGGCTTGCGCAGCAGGCGCAAGGTCACCTCGGTCACGATGCCGAGCAGGCCCTCGCTGCCGACGATGACGCCGAGGAGGTCGTAGCCCGGCGCGTCGAGCACGGGCCCGCCCACCTCGACCACCCTGCCATCGGAGAGGACGAGCGTCACACCGAGCACGTGGTTTGCCGTGAATCCGTACTTCAGGCAGTGCGCGCCGCCCGAGTTCTCGGCGACATTGCCGCCGATCGAGCAGACGCTCTGCGAAGAAGGATCCGGAGCGTAGTAAAAGCCATGGGGGCCGACGCGCTTGCTGACGTCGAGGTTGACGACCCCCGGCTGGACGCGCGCATACGCGTTCTCGAGGTCGACGTGGAGGATGGCCTTCATGCGCGACAGGCCGATGAGCATGCAGCCCGGCGTGGGAAGTGCGCCGCCCGACAGGCCGGTGCCGGCGCCGCGCGCCACCACGGCGAGCCCGGCCGCGTGCGCGATCTTCATGCACTCTGCAACCTCCTCGGTGGAGGCCGGGAGCACCACCACGCCTGGCCGCACGCGGTAGCTCGCGAGCCCGTCGGCCTCGTAGGTACGGAGCTGCTCTGGCTCGCGGATGACCGAGCGCTCTCCGACCACCGCCACCAGCTGCTGCACGACGGAGGATGACGGTTCGGTCGTAGGCATCGTCACATCCTACCGTCAGCGCGGGGGCGGGGTGGTCTCGACGATCGTCGCGCCAGCGTCGGCGGCGGACACGAGCAGCGCGAAGCGCTCCACGCGGTCGAGGTCGTCGGTGGACAGCGTGGCGTAGTCGAAGAGGCCGCGCGGGTCCGTGTAGCCGTCCTTGTAGAAGACCACCTGGCCGCCCGACTGACGCGCATAGACCTTCACGTACGTCGCGGGCAGCGGCGCCTGCGTGGAGGCGCGCGCCACCCGGATCTGTCCGAAGGCCTGCGCCACGCGGACGACGAGATCGTGCGCGTAGTGGGCGACGGCCTTGCGCATGCCCTGGGCGACGACCTCGATGACGAGGTTCGCGCCGATGAGCGCGGGCGGGATCGGCACCGCGGTGCGGCCGTCGCCCGCGAGCGCCACGTCGAGCACGAGGCCGGGCTCGATCCAGGAGAAGCGCTCCACGTCGCCCTGGACGAACGGCTGCCGCGAGAAGAGGAGCTCGACGTCCATGCGGTAGAAGCGCACCTCGCAGCGCTCGAGGGCGTGGTGCTGGAGCGTGATCACGCCGCGCTCGACGACGAGGTCGAGCGCGGGCTCGCGCGCCGCGCTCGCTCGCATGCGCTGGTTGCGATCGTCCGGATCGACCACCGCCGCGACCTGGCCCCCCGCGGCCTCGTCGATCATCGCTTCGAGCGCCGCAAACCGGTTGCGCCAGCGATCCACCGGATGCTCGCGCCAGGGCGCGGCGAGGCGGCTCGCCGCGGCGAGGTCTCCGCGCAGACACGCCGCGTAGGCCGCGACGTAGGCGTACTGCATGCGTCCACGCACCAGCGCCGGGTCGATCCGCGGCAGGACCGCGAGCGCGTCGTCGATGCGGTCGAGGCAGAAGAGGTAGTGCACGGCAGAGAGGAGGTCCTCGTGCGTGGCGTGCGGGCGATGCGCAACCACCTCCAAAAACCCGCGGTACTGGGCTGCGAGCGCCTCGTTCAGGATACGTCGCTTCGCGCCCAGTTGATGGGCGCGCGCGTTGACGAGCGGCGCGTATTCGAGATGCTCGTACCAGCCTCATTCGGTCGGATCGAGCTCCGCGAGCGCGGGCGCCTGCTGCAGCCCGGGCCCCGCCTCGCGGACGAAGCTCTCCTGGTGTCGTAGCCACTGGGCGGCGCGCACGCGATCGTGATGAGCGAGCGCATAGGCCCAGAGCCCATCGTGGTAGGTGCGTCGAGCCGCGAGGCACGCGGTGATGCGCTCGAACGCATCGCGATCGTGCATGCGCCAGGCGATGCGCCCGAGGTCGACGCGCCCGAGGTTGCTGCGTTCGAGGAGCCGGAGGACCTCGTCCACGGTGCCGTGCTGCGAGACGTACGCCCAGGAGCTGGGATCGACGGACGAGGGCTCCAGCACCACCTCGAGCTCGCGCGGCTCGGCCGAGGCGAGTAGCTCGCCCGCGCGGGTGACGTGCGCCGGGAAGTGCGAAAAGCGCCCGGCCCGCGGAAAGTAGAAGGCGTACTCGACCGACTGCGTCCCGTACGGCCCGAGGGCGAGCGGCGTGGTGCGCGTGAAGAAGCCGGTGTCGACCGGGATCGCCCCGCGCGGGATCTGGAGCAGCACGTCGAGCTTCTGGCCCGCGCTGGTGGGATTCGTGACGACGACATGGCACCGATAGATCACGCCGACCATGAGCTCGCCAGTGACGTACTTCTCGCGGTTCTCGGCGCCGTCCCACTCGTGGCGATCATCGGCGCGTAGATAGCTCTGCCCGATGAGCACCGCGCCGTGCCCCGCCACCGCCGCGATGGGAACGATGCGGCTGCGCGCGGCGAGCGCATGCGTGCGCGGCGTGACGGTGAGGTGCGTGTCCTCGAGCAGCGTCTCCGGCGCCTCGGCGACGAACGGCAGTTCGAGGAACGCCAGCGCGCATAGTGCATCGGTCACGCTCGACGTGCAGTCGACGAGGTGGGCCGAGAGGAACGGTGTCCGGCCATCGTGCTGCCCGAGGTCGCGCCAGAAGCGGTTCGGGGGGACGAGCTCGGGTCCGGACTCGGCGACGCGCCGCTTCCACCAGCCGGTCTCGGCCCACTCCTGCGTCCGGTCGGCGCCGCGGTAGAGCACGACGCCGCGCTCGCGCTCTTCGAGGTCGGCCCGGAGCTGGTCGACGCCGCCCGGCCCGCCTCCGCCGCGGCTCGCCGCGCGCATTCGCGGGGCGGCGAGCATCCCCGCCGCCGGCCCCGGCGGGGCTCCCGCACGCTTCGCCTTCGCGTCGCCGTCACGTTCGAGGCTGGCGATGGTGCGGTTCTCGCCGGTCGGCGAGTCTTCGTCGAACTCCGCCTCCTGCGCCTCCTGCGCCTCCTCGAAGGCCGCGAAGGCCGGGCCGTCCTCGAGCGCGCCGGCGCCGAGGAGCGAGGAGAGGAGATGCGCGTCACGCCCGGGATCGCGGGGCACGAGATCGACGGCATCGCCCGCGACCCGCGCGATCGCGGCGCGTACGGCGGGCAGCGCGAAGCCCAGCAGGACCCGCTCCACCGCGTTGAGTCGGCCGAGCTGCCACGGCTCGAGGTACGCCGCGAGATCCTCGCCGAGCAGGAAGCTATCGACGAACGTCGGACAGCGCTTGTTCGCGAGGTGCGGCCGCACCACGGCTGCGAAGAAGGCGGGATCCTTTCGCCAGAGGAAGAGGTGCACCTCGTGGCATGCGTACGTGCTGTAGCGCGCGCGCTTCGTGCCTTCGTCGAGGCTGCTCCAGCTGCACAGGAACGCGAGCTCCTCGAGCCCGTCGCCGGCCCCGAGCAGCTGCAGCAGAGTGCGCGCGCGCTCGAGCGTCGCGATCAGCTCGACCCTTCCGGTGCGCACGTCCTCCACGACGATCGGCGCGCCGGCGGGCGCGGCGACGGCGCGACGATCCTCGACGAAGTGCTCCGCCGGGTCGAGCGCGAGACGCAGCCGCAGGTCGCGTGGCGACGTCTCGGAGGGCGGCAGTGCCACCTCGAGCGTCGAGGTGAGCGCCGGATCGACGAGGACGATCCGCACCGTCTGTGCCGCGCCCAACGCCGTGCGCGGGATCCGCACGACGCCGTCGTCGTCGGGGCGCAGGTTGTCGAGCACGACCGCAGCGGAGGTGAGGAAGTCGAGCGTCGCGAAGCCCGTGGCAGACCCACCGCCCGCGTCCATGGCGGCGGCGGCCATGCCGTACCCACCTCCCGCCGCCGGATACGGGGCCGCGACGCTCATCACGTCGTACGCGCCGCCGGCCGCTGCGCTCTGCGTGGCCGTCGACGTCGTGCGGAGCGCCCACGGAGCGAGCAACAGCCCTGGCTTGTCGAGCATCGTGCCCGGGCGGCGCGGCGCGTTTCGTCGCTCGATCACGTACCGGTACTCGTCTCCGATGTCGCGGCCGGAGAGGTACTGCGAGACCCGGCGCACCGGCAAGGCGACGCGTGGCAGCATCGGGCTGCGGTGGAGCGAGGTGGGGACGACGTTGCTCGCGCGGTAGCGAACCCCGAGCACGTGCAGGCGCGCCTGCGTGCTCGTGCCGGAGGTGCGGATCACGAGCGACTCGCCGTCCACCCGCGCCTCGCGGAGCAGCGGCGTGGGCGGTGACGGCTCGAGCAGCGGCCCGCCTTCAGCCTCGACGACGATCGTGACGTCCGCGGCGCCGCGGCATGAAAGACGATAGATCCCCGGCGCGAGCCCCGTCACGACGAGCGCTCGCGCCTCGAGCGCCACCGACGCCGAGCAGTCGCGCGCCGGCGCGCCGCCGCGCAGCTCCACCAGCACGAGGTCGGCAGCCGCAGCGCCGCCGCCCGTCGCGGCGCCGACCCTCGGGGGCGCCGGGAGCAGCACGGGCTCGCCTGGCCGCGCCTGCACCGTGCGCAGCGTGTCGAACGTCGGCTCGAGATCCCACGCTTGGTGCCTGCCCGAAGGAAGGCGCACGCTCACCTGCGTGATGCCGTCGAGCGCGCCCAGCTCGATGGCCCCGCGGGGGTCGGTCTCGAGGGTCAGCGTGAGGTCGTTGCGGACGAGGCGATGCGTCAGCGACAGCGCGAGCGCGCGTCCGCCCAGCGGCTCGCCCGTCTTGCCGAGCAGGGTGAGCGTGTGCTCGGGGCCGCTCTCTCCTGCCACCGTCGCGAGGTGCGCCGCCTCGATCTCTGCGGTCGCGTGGATGCGGTTGAAGACCGCCCAGCAGTGGTCCGCGACGTCGACGGTCTGCTGCGTGGACACCACGCGGACGCGACCCCGGAGCGTGAGATCGAGGCGCACGGCACCATCGGGCACGTTGACCTCGAAGACCGCCTCGGCGTCGTCCGTGAGAGGTACCTTGCGGCTCAGCAGGGTCTCGGTGCCGTCGAGCAGGCGGACCGAGACGTCGAGGATCGGATCCTCGAGCAGCGCGACGGACAACGGGGCGCCGCCGACGGTGAGCGCGGGACGGCACAGGATGCGCGCCGTGCGGTTCGGGACGAGCGACTCGCGCTCGAGGTGAAAGCCCGCCGCGAGCGCGACGTGCTCGGCCGGATGATCCAGCATGGCTTGCTGCGCGATCTCGCCGTGCACGAGCAGCATGGAGGCTCGGCCCGGTCGCGTCGAGAACGGGATCGTGATGGTCCCGTCGTCGCGCGCGACGAGCTCGCGCCCGGCGAGCCAGAGCCGCGCGTCGTGCAGCTGCGAGCCGCGTTCGTCGAAGATCCGCACCACCGTGCCGGCTGCGCCCACGCGCACGTCGTGGCGCAGCGAGCCCTTGCGGATCAAGGCGCGGCTCGAGCGCCCGTTGCCGATGAGCTCGACGACGTACGTTCCCGGCCGCTCGCAGCCCGGGAGCGCGATGCGCTGCCTCGTGCGCCGGATCGAAGGCATGTCGATGCGCACGACGCGTTCGTCCTGCGCCACCATGCCGTCGAGATCGACTCCCGTATCCACTTCGGCCCCGCGGGCGAGGAAGTAGGCGACGGCATTGATCCGGAAGACCTTCACCTCGAGCTCGCGCACGTTCTTGACGTCGACCTCGAGGTCGACGCTCTCCGCGGCCCCGAAGCGCGGGCGATTGCGCGCCGTCAGCTCGATGTCGACGCGCTCGTTCAGTCGGGCGAGGCGGCTCGGACCGAGCCGCGCGGCCCAGTGCTCGCCGTTCGGCGCGCCGGCGAGGAGGCGGGTCGTCGCGAGCTGCTCCTCGAGCCATTCCGCGCGCAGATGCTCCGCGAAGGCCGCGCCGTCCTCCTCGAGCAGGAAATGCGCCAGGTACTCGCGCACCAGCGGCTCGTCGTCGGCGACGGGCTCGAGCCCCGCGGACCCGCCGTCGTTCGCGCCGGGCTGTACCACGTGCGCGCCCTCCTGCCTCTCCAGCCATTCGCGCGCGACGCGCGGTGCTCTCCGCGGGAGCGCGAGGTACGTCAGGAAGAGCGCGCGATCGAACCGGCCGACGGAGCGGTCGAGGTCGAGCCGGTGATAGAGCACCAGGGACTTCAGGCCATTGAACGTGGGCTCGAGCGTTGCCGCGAACACCCACAGGCGGTCGAGCTGCTGGCGTCGCTCGGCCTCGTCGCGCTGGCGCGGGTCGACGCCGTGGGGCGGGCGCATGCGCGTCACGACCGCGTCCACCCACGCGGCGAACCTGCGCAGCGCCGGCCGGAGCGTCACGACCTCCTCGAGCTGCGCGAGCGTGAGCTGCGCGTGCACCGCGAGCGACCCGAAGGTCGAACAGGACTTCGCGTCGAGCTCCTCCGCCACCAGCGCGACCAGCCCGGGCAGATTCGCCCGCGTGAGCCGCTGAAGCAGGCTCTTCCGGCCCGCGGCGGTGAGCTCGAGGGCGCGGGCCACGAGCTCCGGCAGCGCGTCGTCGGTGAGCGTGGACAGGTCGGGGCGTTGCGCGCGCTCGCGCTCGACGAGCGCGCGGCCGGCGATGGCGAGCCGATCGATCCGGGTCGGAAAACGCTGGGCCTGCACGACGACCTCGGCGCGATCGTCGAGGCTCACGCCGGCCTCGCGGCGCAGCGCATCCGCATGGCGGGGCAGATCGGCGCCCGCGCGAAGGATCAGCTGCCGGCGCCGGAGGCGCGCGACGTGCTCGGCGAGCCCGTGCCGCTTTGCCGCCTCCGCGAGGAGCACGTCGACCTCGTCGAGGCGACCCTCGTGCTGGAGCGCGATCCCGCGCCAGTAGTCGTGCTCGGCGGTGCCGGGCAGGAGCGCGGCGAGCGCCGCCGATCGATCGGTGCCAAGCGCGAGGGCCTCGAGTTGCTCGATATCCATCCCGGCAAGGTATCACCGCGCCGTTCGCCGGCGCTCCTCCGGAAACGCTCAGCGGTGGACGCCGAAGGACGAGAGCGTGCCGCTGTCGCCGTACGCGTCCGTGTCGGTGATGCAGAGCGTCCAGGTGCCGGTCGCGCTGCCCGAGAAGCCCGTGATCGCCTTGCTCGCCAGCGTGAAGGTTCCGGCGCTGGAGGGAAACGTGCGCGTCGCGAAGGCCGCCGCGGTGACGCCGTCGTGGGCAAGCGTGGCGCGCAGCACGGAGCGGTACGTGTGCGTGCCGACGAGATCGAGCTTCGCGTCCGCGGCGTTGCCCGCGGCGGTGACGGTGACGCTCGAGCACGCCGTCCCGCGATCGACGAGCGCGAGGTTCGGCGTGGCGGACGCGGCCCAGTCCCCGGTGCTGCCGCCGCCGCCGCCGCCGGTGGGCGCGCAGGTGACGCCGACGTCGGCGAAGGACTGCTGGAGGCTGGTCACGTCCGCGGCGGCGTAGCCGAGGGCCTTCGCGGCATCGAGCACGCCCACGCAGCCGGTGACGAACGTGGCGCTCGCCGTCCAGTAATTGGCATTCGCCTCGAAGTACGCTTTACCGGCGCGGCGCACGCCGTCGGCAGTCGCGGCGCCGGTCGGGCTGCCGCTCGAGAGACGCTTGGCGGCGAGGCAGAACGACTTGTTGTAGACGCCGCTCGAGTAGTGGACGTCGATACCGCTCCGGTACTTCGACGCGTCGTCGATGGACGCCCCGTCCTTCGTGGGATCACACATGTACCTGAGCGCGCCGGTCTGCTTGAAGATGTCCGACCCGAGATCGAAGTTCGCGCCGTTGCCCTCGAAATAGAACTCGGCGACGGTGCCGGCGATATCCGAGAAGGCCTCGTTCATGCCTCCGGATTGACCGCTGTAGGTGAGATTCGAGTGGTTCGACGTGAAGCCGTGGTCGATCTCGTGAGCCACGACGTCGAGCGCGCCGCTCAGCGGATAGAACGTGTTGGCGCCGTCGCCGTAGGTCATCTGGGTGCCGTCCCAGTAGGCATTCTCGTACCGCGTTCCGTAGTGCACGCGGCTCAGGATCTTGAAGCCCTGCTCGTCGATCGAGTTGTAGCCCATCCACTCGCTGAGCATGTTCAGCGTGACCTCGGCGAAGCCGTGCGCGTCGTTGGCGGCGGCATCTCCGATGTTCCCGAGCGAGCCGCTGATGGTGGTCCCCGCGCCCGACGTCTTGTTCCCCAGGGTCACCGTCTGGAGCCGGCTCGTGTTCTCGACGTAGCCGCTGCCCGACGCCTCGACGTCGAGCGCGCTCGTCCAGGTCCGGGGCACCTTCGGGTTGCCGCCGGGGCCGCTCGCCTGCGCGAGCGTGTGAATGGCGTTGAAGCGCAGGAGCACGGCGCCGCTCTTCGCGTCGATGAACGTGTTCCACAACCCCGGCGGCGTGCCGTTCTGGAGCTCGGTGAAGAGCTCGACGCGATACGCGAGATTCGCGCCTCCCGCTTCGGAGGGCAGGATCACGAGCTCCGTCGACGCGCGCTCGTAGACGAACGTGTCGGCGGCAGCTCCGGCAAACGCCTCCTTGGCGAGCTGCGTTGCGTCGGCGGCGGCGAGCACGGGCTTCACGTCGAAGCGGTCGAGATGCGTGGCGAGACGCCCGCTGAGCGCGACGATCGCGTCGCCCTCGGCGTGCGCGACCACGTCCCCACCGAAGACGCGGACGCCGTCGAGCCGCTGGCCGAGGCGCACGTGCGTGAGGCCGCCCGCGCCGCGGCGGACGTTCATGACGCTCAGCTCGTCACGCGCGGAGATCCCGAGCTCCTTGCGGCGCGCGTGCGCGAAGGCCACTGCGGCATCGGCGATCTGGTCGAGCACGACCGCATCGCGTCCGGTAACGGTAACGGGCCGCAGCTCGATGCCGTCATCGGCGCTGGCTGGCGGGGCGGGCGCGGTTGTGTCGTCGCCCTGCGAGCAGGCCGCGAGGGTAACGAGGCCTCCGAGACCAAGGGCCTGGAAAAATCGCTTCATGATGATGCGTCTCCACGTGAACGGTTGAGCTGCGAAACTGGCAAAAGGAGCCGTTCGCCCGCTCGCGCGTGGAAAGTTCCACGGAGAGGGACGTCGGCGGGGGGGCGACGACACGGGGGCACGGCGACGCGGCAGCGCTCTCCGCGGGGAGAGCGCCTCGCGATCACCGCGGGCTACGTCGGTAGCGAGGGGGAACGACCTGCGAGTGGCGCGCATCATTGCTCGAACGCGATCGTTTGCAATGCGCTTTCGAGATCGGCACTCCACTTTGGTGTGTCGATCGCGGGTGCCTGTCTCCATCCCCGGCGCTGGCGGAGGATTTATGTGCGCTCTACACAAATCGCGGCAGCGCTTGTGCGGCTGACGCCGATACCCGACCACCCAGCTCGAGCGTCAGCCGTCCGTCGGCGCGTCCGTCACGTCGGCGTCGCCGGCGTCACCCGTGCGACTGGCATCGATCATCGCGGCGTCGCTCTTCGAGGCGTCCGTCGTGCTGGCGTCCTTCGCGGGGAGCGCGCTCGCATCGGCGCTGGACGCGAGCGCCTGGAGGGGCGCGGGCATCTCGCCGCCCCTGCAGCGACCTTCGACGCACGTGGTGCCGTCGTCGCAGTCGCTCATGGTGTGGCATTCACCGGCCGCGAGCGTGCAGCTCGCCACTGCCGCAACGGTGAGGATCGCCAGCGACAGGGCAGCCAGGATGCGGATCATCGGTTCTCTCCTACAGGTCGACACGGAACCCCAGATGCAGGAGCGCCTGCCAGATGACGGTCTTGTCCGGGACGTCGATGCCGACCACGAACACGTTCACTTCCGGGCCGGCGGTGAGCCAGAGCGCCTTCGCCAGGGGATGCCGGTACTCGAGCGTCGCGGCCGGCCCGACCATCGTGCCGGGCGTCAGGTAGCCGATCGCGCCTCCGCTCAGCGCGAAGCGCTCGCCGACGGTGCGGATGTAGCGGAGGTCGACGCCGAAGCGCGCGCGCGGCTCGAGGTCGACGAGCGCCGCGAAGCCGAGGCCGTTGGTGGGGTCCTCGTCGATGTGGAGGTCCGCGCCGAGGCGGATTCGGGTCGGCGCGCGGACGAGGGAGACGTCCTTGCC
>Ga0123336_10002070_pt1 | contig 17740 bp, 34 predicted proteins | sample SSSSmetaG_FD_96466 | JGI IMG/M metagenome (GOLD analysis project Ga0123336, IMG submission 96466) | Glacier valley bacterial and archeal communities from Borup Fiord, Nunavut, Canada, to study Microbial Dark Matter (Phase II) - ​SSSS metaG | ecosystem: Environmental > Aquatic > Freshwater > Ice... | reverse complement strand
GATAATAAGAATTCAACACCTGAAGAATTTATAGAATTTTTATTAACTTGTGGTTTCGAAGGTCAAATAACCCCTACTTAATTAGCTACAGCTAATTTGAAGTGGAGGCTTGTCTTTAAGGTTAGTCCTTAAAGGTTGTTTGAGCAGAAGCATTATGTACTAGGTTTGTTTTTTAAACCGAGCACTTTAGGATTTTCCCAGTTCTAAACACTGCTAAAAGTACATGTAGCTTAGGGAAATTTTACAGCAAAGTTTACTTTTGCTGAATTAACTTCAAAAGGAGTTTTCATAAATGCAAATTATTTATGTACTAGACAACAATAACAACCCGTTAATGCCTACTAAAAGAGTTGGTAAGGTTAGACACTGGCTTAAAAATAAAGAAGCTATTATTGTTAATTATAAGCCATTTACTATTAAACTTATTAGAGATACGACTAATTATACACAAAATATGACGCTTGGTTTAGACACAGGTCGCACTAATATAGGAGCTGCTGTTACAAATGATGATTGTGAATGTTTGTATTCAGCATTAGTAGAAACTAATAATAAATTAGTTACAAAACATATGACAGAACGTAAACAACACAGACAAGCTAGTCGTAGAGGCGAGCGTAAAAGAAAACAACGTAGAGCAATTAAATGCAATACTATAATGAATCCTAAAATAAAAGAAAGAATGCTTCCTGGTTGTAATAAACCTATTATTATTAAATATATTAAAAATAGTGAAGCTAAATTTAACAATAGAAATAAAGTAAATTTACTTCCACCAACCGTAAGGCATTTAATTTTAACACATGTTAATTTAGCTAAAAAAGTACAAGCGATACTGCCCATAAATAAAGTTATAATTGAAGTTAATAAATTCGACTTTCAGAAATTAGAGGATGCTACTATAAGTGGTTCTGGATATGCAAAAGGTACATTAAGTGGTTTTGATAATATTAAAGATTATATAAAATATATCCAAAAAGATACTTGTCTTTTATGTAAAAACAAAATTGAACATTACCATCATGTAATACCTCAAAGTAAAGGTGGTAGCGATACTCATAAAAATATAGCTGGGCTATGCAATAGCTGTCATAACAGGGTACACAAAGACAGTAACACCGAGGTTAAACTAAAAACACTTAAGGTAGGTATTTTAAAAAAATATGCAGGAAGTTCTATTATAAATATAGCGATGCCTTATATAATAGAAGAACTAAAAAAGTTAGGGTTAGATGTAATAACAACATATGGATATGAAACAAAAGCTACCAGAGACAAATATACAATACCAAAAGACCACGACTATGATGCGTATGCTATATCACTTAAAGAAAATATTGCTACTAGTATTAAAGTACCTGTTTTAGATTCCTTTAATATAAAACAATACAGACGCCACAACAGAGCCAATATATATGCACAAAGAGAACGTACATACAAATTAGATGGTTTAGTTGTCGCAAAGAATCACAATAAGAGAACAGAGCAAAAAGAAAACAGTTTAAAAGAATTCAGAAAAGAATACTTACACAAATATGGACAAGCTAAATACACTCAAATGTTAGGGAAATTAGAAGTAATTAAAAGCACAAGACGTTACAAACAAAAAAGAGAGTTAAGTGAAGGATGCGTAGTTTTACTCAACAATGACCGATTTGTAGTAACAGGTTCTTCAGGTGCAGGTAAATATGTAAGGTTGTTAGGTTTAGGTAAAAAGGACGTAAGTATTAAAACCTGTAAATTAATAAAAAACAATGAAGGACTAGTTTATTTATAAAAAATATTTAGTAAATATTTTAGGCAATTCACACCACCACCTAGATGAAGCTTGAGGTGGGGTACTCTTGCTAAAGATGATAGAACATCAAAAACCATTAACAATTCAATGGATATAGAAGACATAACTGCAATAAAAAAAGCTGTGGCCTTAGAATTTAAACAAAGTAATTTACCACTCATGATATTTGGATGTATATTGGCAATAGTTGCTACTATTTCTGTGTCAGTTTATTTTTATAAGTCTATGTTATTATTTTTAACTGTGTGTTAATTATAAAATTAAGGAGTGATACTGTTGAAATTAAAGATAATTCAATTATTAGAGAAATATGAAGATGGAATAATGGAAAATACGTTAGGCGATTCAATTGATGATGGTGACGACCGTTATGTAGAAGTGTACAAATATGAATGGGGTAATCATAAGGAAGGAATAGCACACACTCTGGAACAACTCAGGGGATACGGTGCTTCGGTAAGTCCTACAGGATTGGCGTTTATAATAATTACTGAATGGAGTGGAGTTATGACATTTAGTGATGGAGATTTGAATATTGAAGGACTTGAAAAAGTATGTAAAAAGATACTTAAAGAATTAAATTAGATAGAATATACTAATTAATGCAGATGTGGCAGTACTTCTGTATTTTTTTATAATTTTATTCTCTATTTTTTTCTACCTGCTGCTTCTGGGCTGCGATGTAATAAGTTTTTTATAATATTATTATATATTTAAATATTAATTCCAGAAATTATAATTGATGGTTTCAGGTGAACTGTTTTTGAATTCAATAACATGTATTGTTATAACATCTTGTTTTTTGTATTAATGGATGTTATTATATATTCAAAAAATAACGTTACACTTTGAGAATAATTCGAATTTTAAAAGGAGAAATAATTATGAATATTGATAAATTAATTGAAAACTTACAAGGTATCAAGGAGAAACATGGAAGTATAGAATGCGTGGGAGAAACACAGGATTTCTTCGGTAAGACAATAGATTCTACAATAGAGACAGTAAGAGTAGTAGATTTTTTAGGGAAAAAGGCTGTAAAACTGGATTGGAGGACTTAGTACGCAACTCAAGGATAATTGTAATTAAATAGCTTCGGCCACGGAGAAGATATTGTATCAACAACCCACGACTGAAGTCGCAGGTTTGACAATTACTACGTAATGGTCCGTTGTTACGGTGTCTAACTCATGACTGAAGTCACGAGTTTGAGACATCTACACAATCAAAATATAAAAGGAGTGTTAAAAATGAATTATAATGACAAGGTTTATGTTATATCTAAAAAGGTTTTTGGTTTGTTTAAAGGGGACACAATATCAAGTGGTTTTTGTATGTCCGAAATAGAATTATCAGATAGTAAAAGAAATTTGTATTATACTAATGATATTTTAAATGTTAAAACGGAATTCTCTAATAGTGAGATATGGAAATTAATAGATGATAATGCAATATCTGAGGGTATAATTATAAAAGATAAGTATAATACAGAGTATATCCTTTTAGATGGTCAAATAGGGAGATATAATAAAGGGATTGCTGATGGATTTTTAATGACTAAGGGCGATAAATGGACAATTGATAGAATTCATGAATAATAAAATAAAACATTTGAAAGCTAATACACATTTCAAGGATATTTGAATGGACAAATATTACATACATAATAGCTAAACATTACGACAATTTAAAATTAAAGAAATAAGAGATAGGTATATATATGAAATATCAATATCGTGTTTATAATGATAATGTAGATACAGTGGTTACAACCCCCTGCAAAGAAGCAAAATATGCAATTAGGCACGCACGAAGATGTTTACAAGATTTTTACGGTAAAAAAGATGAAGAAGTTAAAGAATTAAAATGTGAGTTTCTTATTGAATCGTTCATTAATGTAGGTAATTTTAAAGCTAAAAACAGTAATTAATACAGAGGAGTTTAGACCTCTGTATTTTTTTGTGATTTTATTCTCTACTTTTTCTTTACCTGCTGCTTCTTCTGGGCTGCACTGTAATGAGTTAATTGTAATATTATAATATATTTTAATATTGTGCAACTACCGAATCATTGTTGTAGTCCCCAGCCAAACTGCATCTTGACTCAATGACATGTTTTTTATAGTATATTGTTTTTTATGTTAATATATGTTATTATATATTAAAATAACAAATACGTACGGTGAGAATAATGCGAAGGAGTGTTTTGAATGGCAACATTAATAAGTGGGTGTAAAATTACAAAAGTAAGAAAAAACCATTTGTGTCAAGGGTGTGGAAAGGTCATAGAAAAAGGTGAAAAAGTACAAGTAAGCACTTATGCTGATGATGGCTCTATATATAGCTTTTATGAATGTGATGCATGTGCTAAATTTTATGAAAGAAGATGTAAATTATGCAAAGATTTTCATGATTGTATGGGTAAAGATTATTACGTTGGGTTAATTAAAGAATGTAACAATCTATCATGTTAGTGTCATAATACAAAAATAATTGGAGGTTGAATCATGAAAAAATTATTAGTTAATACCCTTCCAATTTATAAACATAAGTGTTTATGTTGTGGAACTACTTTGAACTTCAAAAATAATTGTAGGTAACATAGGATAATAAATACTAGCTAAATATTACGTAACAAAAAAGGGGGTTTAAAATGTTAGATAAAACTTCTATGTTGTACTATTTTTTTGACGCAGGCTACTTTCTTCATATATTAGTAGGATTTCCTTTATTTTTATTGTGTATATATGGCTGCTTATATATTATAGAAAGTTCTTATAAAATAGAGATATAGAGCAAACTGAAAATAATGTGACAGTAGCAAAATAATGATGAAAAAATATTAACAAAACTACATAAGAACATTTATAGAGGGGGTCCGATTAATTGAGAAACTTTTCAAAAAAAACTATCTTTATTTTATTAATTTTAATAGCTAGTTTAATAGTTATTTTAGTTATATCTATACACCAAAGATATAGCCAAAGTGATTTTAGCCTTAGCAGTATTAATGGCATTGCTTTAATGGACAAATATGATATAAGCCTCGACAGTAAAATGGGTGGTATGAAAATAAGCAATAAAATCGAAGGAGAATACACTATTTACGAGTACCAACAGTATATTGGTAAATCTCTTGGAAACTGTGCTCGTATAAAGGTTAACAAATCCAATATTATTGTTAGTATTTATGGTGATATAGGCAGTGATATTTCAGGCTATAATAAGAAAATAAAAATAAGTAAAGAAATATTTTTCAAAACAGATAAAAATATTATAGGTCGTTCCAGTTTAGCAGATATTAAAAAAGCATATGGACTTAAATATGAAGAAGTAATTAATTCAGACTTGTTTGGGTATTACGGTAAAATTATAACTTATACTGATGAAATTAACAGACGGAAGATTGCCTTTGGTATAGGTAGAACCGTTAGCCAACCTATAAACGACAAAACTGAGGTATGCAATAGTATTACCCTTTATACTTATTAATTTGTAATTGTTGTTGTGAAGTTCATTATCGCTCTGGTTTTTATGTATACCAATTTCAGTAGTTATATAATCATCATAATCTACATATTTACTGTACTGAAATAAAAGCATATAAATATTCAAATATGATACTTATATTAAGTAATAATCTGAGAATATTCTGAATTAAATTTAAGGAGGAAATTCATGAAAAATGAATTAGAACATGGAGGTATAAGTCGTATCTATATATCACCATCAGGAGATATAAAGATATTTGATATGAATAATACAATAACCGATTTAGAAATTGATAAATTAGTGGGGTCTACTATAATTATAGATAAACTTAATATAGTACATCATATTTATGAAACAATAGTAGATGAAAAACATAGATGTTTATATGGTGTGTTAATTAAAGGCAAACAATGTAATCCTGTTGATTTAAAGATTATAAATTTTGAGAAGATGAGCAGGGGTGAAAGATATGCTGCTTTTAATAATGAAGTAATGAAATTAGAAGAGAATTTAAGAAGAGACTGTCTTCTTTAATCCCTACTTTGTCTTTACCTGCTACTTCTAAGCTGCAATATAATGAATTATATACAATAGCATTATATATTTTAATATTAGGTTACCTGCATCATTGCTGGGCATGCCAGGTAAGACTGCTTAGAAAATTTAACAACATTTTTTATTATAACATGTTGTTTATCGTGTTAAATTATGTTATTATATAAATAGAGAACAAAGAAGTTTTGATTACATTGTGTCACATTATATTTAAGGAGGAATTTTAAATGAAGAATCTTTATAAAAGAAGAGCATGGTTAGTGGATGATGGTATTTTACTTACAGGTTATGTTGCAAAATGCAAATTTTACCCATATAGCTTCGGTTGCGGGTTTTCATATCAAATAATACGAAAAAAAGATATAGGAAACATCTTGTTTTTCGACAAGCAAGAATCAATATCAAAAACAGGATTGCAAGTTTGTTGTTAGTTTCTCATTTCTAGTATATTGTGATACAATCCCTGATTTATGGACTAATAATCTAGTGTTTTATAACAAACACAATGTTCCATCATGTGACATGTTTTATTATAACATCTTGCTTTTTTTATTAAGGTATGTTATTATGTATGTAGATAATAACAATGTACTTTGAGTATATTACTAGGGAGGTAATTATGGATACTAATTTATTAGATTACAAATTGAAAGAATTATTTGGTCTTTCACGAAAGCTTAAACTTGAAGCCATTACAATGCTTATAGATAGTATAGCTGATGATAAAGGATTTGACGCAGTAGCGGCCCTAGAAACTGAAAGAGAATATAACGAGCAAAAGTAATTCACTGGTTTGTTTTTAGTTTAAGTTATAATTATTTAATAGTACTTAATGCAGAGGATATAATACCTCTGTTTTTTTTATAATTTTATATCTTGTTTTCTGGATACCTGCTGCTTCTGGGCTGCTCTTAAATGGTTTAATTATAATATTAATATATATCTAAATATTAGTTCCTTTCGTTATGTAGATGTTTCCCAGGTGAGACGGCTTGGTCATTTTTATAACATGTTTCATTTTAAAATACCTTGTTTTTTATGCTAAAATATGTTATTATATAAATAATAAATATATACTTTGGGAATATGAAAGGAGATAAGTTATGATTGATAAAGAATTAAAATTTTATGACGGATTTGGAGATAAGATAGTAATAAAAGAAGATGGAAATCCTAATATTGTTGAAATTATTATAACAGAGGATGCTCCTGATGGTGGTGTTGGTAAAGAATCTAGTTTTATATTAGACAAAGGACAAGCATTAAAATTATCAAGTTTTCTTTATGCAAAATTTAAATAATAAATTTCTAAATACTAGATAACCTCGTGTATCTTTTCACTATATTACGTAATAAAACAAGGAGGATATTTTATGGATAAAATCATAGAAGAATTATTAAAAATATATCCAAATACAAAATTTAAATTTCACCATGTAGATGGAAAACAAATTCTATTATATAACGACATAAATTTAGAATTCGATGACAAATTCATTGATAAGTCAATACAGTTAGCGTTATTACACTTGAAAGGTGATGCATTGGATGATTTTACATTTGTATTTGATTATTTAAATAGAATTGATTTTGTTGGAGAATATGAGATTAATCCTGAAATATTTGAACCGAAAATGATGGAGCTTATGAGATATAGTATCGAAGACGAAGATTAGTTACTTACTGATACAAGAATATCAAAACATTAGTATATGATGGCAGAAAAATAAAAGTTGAAAATATATAATAAAGGAAGGGATATTCATGACATTGATAGCATATAAAGCGAATGTAAAAGTAGAAGAAAAAGAGTATGATGATAGAGGATATATGAATAAATATACAAAAGATATCATTGACAGTTTAGTAGTTGAAGAAGTTACTAAGAGTATGTCAAGAACAGAAGAATTAGTAATTAATCACATTGTTGCGAATGTAGATAATTCAGAATGTAAAAACATTGAAATTGAGGTTATCATACTTTCAATTAGTAGCGTAGAAAAATGAACTGCTTCCACCTACACTTCGTTTAGAGGTGGGCGTGCTCTTTCTAAACTCGACAGATTACTACATAATACAATATAATAACATTGTGACATTAGAAAGAAAGAAGGAAGTGAATAAAATTGATAAGAAAAATATTATATTATTTAATAACATTTGTAGGATTTATAATACTAACTATAATGATGCCATATTATTTTATTAAAGAATATAGAGCATTGACCTATGGAAGTAAGACTACTTTATGTATTATTTTTTCAGAACTGGCTACCCATTATACAAGCCTTAAAGATGCTATTGGCATGGTTGTTGTAGGGTGAACATATTATTATATCGCATACTATAAACTCATTCATTCAGAGGAATTATCTCCTCTGTTTTTTTATAATTTTATTCTTTCTGTAACCTGTGGCTTCTGGGTGGCTCTATAATAGGGAAATTACAATATCCTTATATATTTTAATATTGTGTTCCATGTATCATTGTTTTTGGTCCCAGGCAAACTGCTTTGGTACTCAATAACATGTTTTGTTATAAATTATTGTTTTTTATGTTAAGATATGTTATTATATAGATAACAAAAACGTACTGTGAATATGTGACTACTATAACGAAATTTAAAAGTTAAAGGAGGTTGAGCCATGAAAAAATTATTAGTTAATATCCTTCCGTTTTATAAACATAGGTGTTTATGTTGTGGGAATAAATTTGATATAAGTTATACTTTATTCAGAGACCATAGTATAACAGGGATAAGGTTTGTTCCATGCAAAAAGTGTAAAACCATTAATTTTCTCACCGATAAATATACTTTATATGATATAGATGATAAAAAATTTGTTAGTTCCAAAGAAGAAAATCACAAATATCAGGATGGAAGTTTTTCATTCATAAATAAGAATAATTTTCATATATTCACAATAATAACTACTTTGGTAGTTGTTACTATATGGGATTTTCTGTCACATAAATAAGTAGAGGTTAAATCTCATTATAAAAATAGGTACTATGAGTATAGTACTTATTTAATGGAGGGTTGTAATCATGAATTTTAAAAAAGATTTGAAAAATAATATTTGGTATGTGGTTTCTTTGTTTGTATGGCTGACATTGTTTGCTCTTTGCCTAAATATAAACAAAAATATTTATCATTACAAATATTCAATTGCAATGTACTGTATATTTTCTATTAGTTATGTGATAATAGCGATTTCAAAAATTGTATTTGAAGCACATAGAAGTATTAAATTATAGTTCGTTTTTCAATAATATTTCGGTTTATGATGATAATGCTAAATAATTTAAGGAGGTAATTTTATGAATGATGAAAAACCTTATTTAGAAGAAATTAAAACGATAATAGTACAAAAATACAATCCAAAATATGGGGATGACAGGGTTTGCGAATGTGGTCACTCATATTATAGGCATTTCGATTCATATGAAAATATGTACAAATGTGGCTGTAAATACTGTGGTTGTTTTGAATTTCAAGAAAAGTGTTGATGCCTGATACAAAAATATGTAGGCGTATGAAAATAATACGTATCAAAATAAAAACATGGAGGTATTAAAATGATTAATAATGAGAGTAAAGACATTCAATGCATATTAAAAAAAATAGCAAAGAGTGGTGATAATTATGTGGTTGTAGGTAATATAGCCAACGGTATGTCTACTTATAGTTATTCAATTAGTTCTAAGACAAAAAAATAATTCACTTCGCATTTCAATAATATGTCGGCTTATGATTATAATTCGTCATAAAATTTTAAGGAGGAATTTTGTATATGTTATCAGTATTAGGATTATTTTTTGGACTACTAGGATTTGTATTAGGTTCAATATATCTAGTAGCATCAATACGTACAGGTAAAAATAAATATAGAAAAAGCAACATTGCAGTGATTTGTTTTGCAGTAGTCGCAGTTGTAATTAACATTTTAAATTTATAAATGCTTCACATCACAAATACAGTACGTAGAATCATGAGTATATGCCAACATAAAATGAAAGGAGAGTATTTATATGAGTATTAGTGGAGAAGAATGTGACAAAGCAATTGCTAATGTATTTAAATATTTAGATGGTATAGATTTAATGCCTTATATTAATAAGTTTAAGTACAGAAAACTTGATGAATTAATGGCGGAATTATCAAGAATATTTCCATATGAAGATGAATATTCAACAACTCTTTTTGATGCAATAGCAGAAGATGAATTTGTTGATTATTTAAATAAAAAATATGATGTGACAATCTCAGAAGAAACAATTAGTTATTATTTTATTAGATAATAGGTAATTCAGACTAATAAAAGGAAATGAGTGAACATACTCCCACTTAAACGCGTAGCGTTTTTAAGTGGGAGCTTCCTGTTTCATTGACAACTGCCTTACAATAAGTTGCTGAACAATTTATTACAAGGGCTTACACAATCTCCACAGGCGTTAGGTTACCACCATCCCAGCGGTACCTGGAGCTTATATTATAGCATTGCTAATCTATAAGCTTCTTTTTTTATATTAATAGCTGCATTTAGGTCTCTGTTATGGTTAATACCACAAATAGGGCATGTCCAGGTTTGAACACCTAGAACAACAGCTTTATTTATATTCCCACAAGAGTTACACATTTTACTTGAAGGGAAATACTTGTCTACTTTTATTAAGTACTTACCTTTTTTTAAGGCTTTGTATTCTAAAAAAGTACGAAGCATACCAAATCCGTTATCACTTGTGTTTTTGCCTAATTTAAGAGCTCTTTTTATTGCATTTAAGTTTATGCTTTCTACGCCTATAATATCGTAACAGTTGGTTATTGTGTTACTTTCCTTATGTGCGAAGTCTAACCTTTGGTTTGCTATTTTACAGTGTACTTTTTGAACCTTTAGTTTTTGTTTATTTCTATTCTTAGACTTAGGTTTCTTTTTAGATAGTTTCCTTTGTTCTTTTGCTAATTTTTGTTGTGACGTTTTATAAAAACGGTTATTATCACATTGTTTACCATTGCTGTCTACATATAAATGTGGACTTGAATAGTCTAATCCTATTGTTTTATCTAAACCAATAGTAGTTTTGTCTATAAAAGTTACTTTTTCATCATATGCAACATTAACAGAAACATAGTATTTGCCAGCTTGTTTAGAAATAGTTACATTTTTAATTTGTTCACCAGCTGACATTGGTCTATGTTGAGTTATTTTAAGCAATCCGATTTTAGGTAGTTTAATAAAGTCCCCTATTATCTCAATAGTATAACCCTTAGTTGTTTTTTGATTATTAGTTGTGTATTTGTCATGTTTGCCTTTTTTCTTGAATTTAGGAAACTTAGATTTCTTTTTAAAAAAGTTAGAGTATGACTTGTCTAAGTTAAGTTGAGCGTTGCATAAAGCAAGTGAGTCTACTTCTTTTAGAAAAGGGTAATCTGTTTTATAACTAGCAGGTGTTATATATAAGCCAGTACCTGTTGTCTTGTAATATTTGTCTCTGTCTTCAAGCATCTTATTATAAATAAATCTTGAACATCCCATTGTTTTGTTAATTAGTATTTCCTGTTGTTCTGTTGGTTCGCTATAATATTTATAAGCTTTGTTAGCCATATATAACACCTCCTTTTGTTTTTATTTTATATTAATATTATACCAGGATTTTATAGTAATTTCTAGTTCACAATGTTCTAACAATATATATAAAATTAGTTTTAATACAGTTTGACAGAAATTCAACTGCCACCTGCCACGAGGCTGAGGAGGCAGACTTCTTTCTTAAACATATTAAATGGTTAAATTGCAAGTTCTAAGTGAAATAATTGAAAAATATAAAAGTGGTAAGAAAAGTTATCAAAAATGTTTATCTTTAATTGACAAAATAGAAGTAGATAAAAACAAAAATGAAAGTATGAAGAAATTATTCGATGAAACAATTCAAAAATAACAATTAAATCTTAAGGAGTAAAATTTATGAAAAATAGAAATATTAATTTAGTTAAATCTTTTATGGAAGTTGAAGGAAGGCTAACAACATTAGGTACTTGTGGAAACTATGACCTTGATGGAGGAATTGAATTTACTGCACATTTAGATGCTAGTGAAGAATTTATGAATATAAGTATCGTTTTAGATAAATACCAAGTTGAATTAATAAATGATTGTAAAAGTGTTAAAGAAATTTATGATTGTTACAAAGAAATGGCATTTTTCTAACAAAAACGAATTGTAAAAGCAATTTTATAATAATCGATGCAGAGGTAGAAATACTTTTGTTTTTTTTTGTAATTTTATTTTTTTACTTGCCCTTCACCCGCTGCTTCTGGGATGCACTGTGGTTCATTAAATATAATGTTAATATATATTTTAATATTGTATTCTTTGCATCATTGCTGGGCATGCCAGTTAAGACTGGGGTTGTGACTCAACAACATGTTTCATTATAGAATATTGTTTTTTGTGTTAAAATATGTTATTATATAGATAGATAACAAAGACGAGTTGTGAGTATATGTAGAATTAAAATAAAGGAGGTAATTGACATAAATAATTGTAAAAATTATGGTGGGAATCAATATTGTAATTTGTACAAATCAAAAGTAGCAAGTGCTTACTGTGGTGATATATGTGAACAAGACAAGGAAAACTTAGATATAGTAAATACTGAGAACTCTGTTAATGTTGACACAAACAATATGATTTTGGTACGAAATAAAAGGAGTTTTTAATATGGGAATAACAATAAGTTCAAAAAGATATAGTTGCGATATGGGGTGCGGTGGCTTTGGAAGATTTAGAAATGTTGTAGCAGAAAAAACAAATGATAAATTTTATAAACACTACATGCGTTTATCAGATTCAGATGTTATATTTCTGAACGGAGAAGAAAGAATAAAGTTTTTTGAAAAGTATGACGCTGATACAATAAAACATATTGAGGAAAATGAGGTATCCGAAGAAATCGCTGATTTTTTATTTAAAAGTGATTGTCAAGGTAAAATAGACAGAAAACAATCTAAACAGATATACGAACTAATAAAAGAATGTGATGACAATCTTGTGTTTGGATATATTGGCAGAAGAGATTGTTCAAAAATGGCTGATATGAAAAAAATTTTTTCTGACAAAACAAAAGTCGAATGGAGATAAATAGCTAAATGCTAAATGTCATACTTCAAATATATTACAAGACTTCGAAATATAAAAGGAATAGGGGGATTCGATGGATTTTATAGACATATTAGATAAATGGATATATGCTTATGGTAATAGACATAACTATATAATTTTTGAGATAGATTACAATAGAAAACTTGTGTTTTATTATATTGAAGGGAAAAATATGTTTGAAGAATATACCAATTTTAATTACACAAAGGTAGATTTATTCAATTAAAGGTTAATTCACATTTCAATAAAATCTTTTAAATATAGAAGAATGTAAATGATAATAATATAAATAGGAGGTATGTATTGGATAAATATTGTTGTAATTGTAAACATGAAGGTTCAGAAAACGATATTGACTCACCTTGTGGTGGATGTTTTGAAGATAATAATTTTAATGCTGAAAATTGGGAAGCAATAACGCCCAAAGAACGTGAGCTTCGAGTACAGAAGATTATGCAAGAATATAAACACATTGTAGATAGTGTAGAGATAGCTTCAAAATCTATCGGTATAACTATAGAAGATGGTACACGTTTTATTGATGTATTTATGGAAAATGTAAATAAGAAATAATGACGAATTCCAAATTAACGTAAGATATAATCTTATCTTTCATAATAAATTAAGCCAAAAAGTATTAGTTATTAACAATTAATTCAGAGGAGATAGTCCCTCTGTTTTTTTTGTTTTTAAGTTTTTCTTTTTACTACCCGCTGCTTCTGGGATGCACTGCGGTTCATTAAATATAATGTTAATATATATTTTAATATTGTATTCCCTGCATCATTGCTGGGCATGCCAGGTAAGACTGGGGTTGTGACTCAACAACATGTTTTATTATAGAATCTTGTTTTTTGTGTTAAAATATGTTATTATATAGATAGATAGATAAAGATAAATGATAATATATTGAATTACATAAAGGGGGTAATGCTATGAAATTTATGATTACATTCAAAAATAACAATGGTAGCCTAATAGTAGATGATTTTTATGATGGAACGGTAGAAGGCTCGTTTACTTGCTTAATCAATGAAACAATTGTACACATTCCACATATATTAATAGAATCAACATATTCTTTAAGTAATGTGGACAAAAGTTAGTAGATTAATATAGAGTTCAATCCAAAAGTTAATTAATCTTTGGTTAAAATGCGAATTAAAGAGGTGATGATTATTAATAGGATTCAACGAAAATTAAATAGGTTAACAGCCTACAATATAAATTATTTCCATCCACAAATAAAATGGTCAAGTTATAGATATGCTCGTATATATTGGAGAACAGAATTTAAAAAATACACGAAGGAACAATTAATTAATATGTCAGTTGAAACCATGTGGGAAATTTGGGATTGATTAACGTAGACACTCGCACTCGTGAATTTAGTCATGAGTTAGTGTCGTAGTTAACGAACTGTTACAAAGTAACTGTTAAACCTACGACTTCAGTCATGGGTTGTTGATTTTATAATATGTAAAAATAAATGGAGGGGTATTTTATGAAATTAGTAAATATAGAGCATCTTGATAATTATGAAGGAGCCTTTTTATCTCATATGCAAATTGATTTGAGAGAAAAAATACAAAATTGCAAGCTATTTCTTATTGCGGAAGTACACGATAAATCTGAAGTTTTATCTTGTAAAAAGGCAATTATAATGAGGGATGCTGATGGGTTATGTCATACAAAAGAAAGTTTTAGGCATATTGATTTTGAAATAATAAGCGATGATGAATTTGAAAAACATCCAAAAGAATATTTTATAGATAAATTTATATGTGAAGTATGTAAACCAAATAAAATTTAAGAGGTGAATTGTGGAGGATTTTAATAGTACATTACTAACATTAAATGAAACAATAAATAAAAAAGAACAAGAAATATTAGATAAAAATAAAGAATTAGAAGACCTGAAACATGAACATTTATGTATTTTAAAACAAAGAAATAACGCTCTTGCATTAAAAGAAATAGAAAATTTTATTGATTTACATGGTAATATATTAGATAAAAAATTACATGACGAATTACGTCTTAAATTGATAGAAATAGTTTACAGAGAATTATATTTCGCGTCGTATGATTTAGTATTACGTTTAATCTTAAACAAACTTAATGTACGGCATGAATATTTAAGTAAAAAAGGCGAGCCTATACTATTACAAATCACGATAAACTAGGAATTTAATAATAATTGATGCAGAGGAGAGAAATATATGTTAAATGAAAAAAGAATTGAAGAATTGACGGAGTTAATGAAACAAGGGAATGAAGCAGAAATATTACTTAAAGAGAATAAAGAATTGATAGAACGTAAGCATGCAATGGAAGAATCTAAGAAAATGGTATCGAACTCTTGTAAAAGTATAAGAATAGAAATTGCATATAATAGCTTTTTAGAATTTAAAGTAAATATGCAAGATTTTGCAATAAGTCGAATGATTGAAATCTTAGATAATGAAATAAGAATTATTGATACTAAATTAAAACACTTAAATTAATCAGTATTTTAATCATATTATAAAAGGAGAAATTATGAAAAGTGATTTACAAAAGGCATTAGATAGTTTTGAAAAAAGATTAGGTGTAACTTATAAAGAACTTGGTATTTCTAAGGAATCACAAGAAATAGCAAAACAGAATTTAGAAAAAGAAACGAATAGATTAAGAAAAGAATTAGGCATAAAATAACGTTAAACTTTAAGAATATTATTTTATATAATTATTAGTTCGTTAGAGCTTATAATTATGTCAATAACCCTAGACTAAAATATGAAAAGAGGTGATATAAATGTTTGAAAATGAAGTAATAATAACAACACAAGATAAGGAAACTTTGTTAGCTAACATTAAAAATATAAATAATATATTAAACAAATATCCTTATTCCTCAAATTATGATTTAAACACAGTAACATCTATTAGTAGAGCAAAATCTCTTTCCAAAGAAGCAGAAATATGGATTGATTTATTGCATACAAATAAAGATTAAATGCAGAGGAGATAATACCTCTGTTTTTTTATTAATTTATCTTTTGTTTTCTGGATACCTGCTGCTTCAGGGCTGCTCTATGATAACTTAATTATAATATTAATATATATTTCAATATTAGTTTTCTGCATTATACCGATGCTTCCCAGGTGATGCTGTTAGGACATTTAATAACCTAATTTTGTTTATAATATCTTATTTTTGATGTTGAAATATGTTAGTATATATAGATTATATAGTTAAATTAAGAGGTGTTAGTAATAGATATTACTGACATTATAAAATCTACAAATAAGGTGGAGATAAAATTGTACAGAGAAAAAATAATTGAGTTCGTTATGATAATTTCGAAAACGGAAGATTCATATTGTTTAGATATTATGGAAGATTTGATAAACACAGCTTCAGATTATGTTAAAAGAGTAAATATCTTAGAGATTGGACTTATGGTTGGTAAATACAATAAAGAAGGAAATGAATACCGAGATTACATATCACAACTTGATAAACAAAGAAGTGCTACGCATAATGTTCTGATTTCAAATGTCAAAATAATCAACAAATTATGTAGTAAGAACAACTTACCATTAATTTTTGATGGAAATGAAGATGAAAGAGTAGAAGTAGCTGAATTTGCCCAAAAGTTGGCGAACGAATTATTTAGTACAAGAAGGTTGTAACAGTTGTTTTTTTAATTAAACATTTCAAATAATATAAAAAACAGAATAAACTATGTATTACAACAGAAGAGTCATCCGATTAAAGCATGTTTTCGTTAATTCGTTATACTTATTATTATATATTTTAATATTAGCTAATTCACGTAAAGAGATGTATTGCAAATAAACTTGTTTTGGTATTTAACAATTTTTTTTTATGATAGTTCTAATGACTTGGAGGTGAAAAAATGAAAATAGTTTGCGACTGTGGGAATGAAATGGATTTTATAATTGAGAATGAAGATGTTCAAGAAGAACAAGATGAAGATGAATGCGAAGAAGAAAAAGGTCAGTACTGTATTAAAGAATCTGGGAAATTTGATTTATGGTCAGAACATGATGAGGCTGGAATCACCTGTAATAAATGTAAAAAAACAATTTGGTATTTTACTTAATACTCATTGTGAAAATATTTTTATGATATAAATATATATATTATATTAGTTGTTTAATTCTTGTAACAGCTTTCAGGTGAGACTGCGTGGGCATTCAACAACATGTTTTCTTTTCTAATATCTTGTTTTTCGTATTAAATTATGTTAGTATATAGATAGATAACAAATATGAATTTTAATTATATTATAACATATAAAGGAGGATTTAATATGAATGTTGAAAATTTTGAAAATATGAAAAAAAGAACAAAAGAAGGGGATAAGCTTATAGAAAAGATTGAAGATTGTAATTCTATAATTAAAGCAATTGATAAGAAAAATGTAGAAAGTGCTTGGATTGGTAGTAATTTAGTCCATTTTGAGAAAAATGTTGGAACGAGTTCTATTCAAGGTATATGTACAGAGAAAGAAGCGGAAGAACTTTCTCATATAATTACAGAATATTTAATAAATAAAGTTCAAAAGAAAAAAGAAAAATTAGAAGAAAAATTCAATTTACTTTAAACTAATTATTCACTAAATCGAAAGGAGCAATTATTATGAGTGATGGTACCTGGGACATAGAATATGATAGAGCAGATGATTTAAAAGAAGAAGTTAAACAATATTGCAAGGAAAATG
>Ga0123336_10002069_pt1 | contig 17740 bp, 15 predicted proteins | sample SSSSmetaG_FD_96466 | JGI IMG/M metagenome (GOLD analysis project Ga0123336, IMG submission 96466) | Glacier valley bacterial and archeal communities from Borup Fiord, Nunavut, Canada, to study Microbial Dark Matter (Phase II) - ​SSSS metaG | ecosystem: Environmental > Aquatic > Freshwater > Ice... | reverse complement strand
GCCGTCAAGGTGAAAGCCGGCGCGCTCGGCCACGCGCTGACTGCGCTCGTTGCCGTCGTCCATGCGGATCTCTACGCGCTGCGCTCGCAAGGGCCCGAACGCGAATTCGCTGAGCACAGCCACGGCCTCGCCAATGAATCCACGCCCCTGCATTGACGTGCGGCACCAGTAGCCGATCTCGAAACACCGCAGGTCCCACTGGATGCGGTGCAGCCCGCTGCCACCGACGAGCCGGCCTGCGCTGCCGTCGGCCCGGCGCTCGAAGATGAACAGGGCCAGGTCTTCGCGCAACAGGAACCTCGCCTGCAGCTTGCGGCAGTCGGCCCTCGACTGCTCGAGAGACGGTTCGGTCTGCGCCCACAGCATCCACGGTTTCAGGTCGGCGAGCGACTCGCACACCGCCGCGTTGACGGCTGCAGCGTCATGCTCGGTGGGGCAGCGCAACACCAGGCGGCCAGTCGCGAGATGCGCAGGCAGGTCGATCAGCAGCGGGTCCATCACAGCGCCTCCGGGAATCTCAGAGCGCGACGGCGGCGGCAGGCCGCACACCGGCCTCGGCGCCCAGCCAATCGTCGGCCTGTTCGGGCCGGGGCAGTTCGCGTACCTCGCGGATGACCTTGATGTTCCACGCGATCGCCGCCAGCAACAGCGCCGAGCCGCCGGCGAACGCGAGTGCGCTGCGCAGGCCCACGTGTTCGCCCAGCCAGCCGCCGATCAGCGCGCCCGGCCCGGCCGGCAACAGAATCAGCCAGCGCATCGTGCTCGTCATTCGCCCGAGCAACGGTGCCGGCGTGACGGCCTGGCGCAACGCCAGGAAGTTGATGAACACCAGCACCGCACCAGTCGAGAACAACATCAGCATCAGCGCGAACGCCGCCACGCCCCAGGCATTGGCCGGGGCTGCCGCCAGCAGCAGCCAACCGACCCCGCACACGGCGAAGCCCAGCACCAGGCAGGGCCCGGGGCCGATGCGCCGGCTCACGCGGTTGCCGAACACACTGGCCAGCACGGTGCCGCCGCCCATGGCCACGTAGCACAGGCCGACCGCCTGTTCGCTCAAACCCAGCGTGCGCGTGGCGAAGAGGATCTGCACTACGGCCGCCGCGTTGTTGCACATCTGCCAGCCGCCGACCGCCGCACCCAGCGAGACCAGCAGGCGGTTGCGCGCCACGAACCGCACGCCTTGCTTCAGGTCGCGCAGGAAGTGCCCGGCGCTGCGCGGGCGCGCCTGTTCGTTGACGACGATGCCGCGCAGGATCGACGCCGACACGATCAACAAGGCCGCGTCTACCAGCAACGCCACCGGCGCGCCCACCAGCTTGATCAGCGCACCGGCCAGGCCCGGGCCCGCCACCTCGGCCCCCGACGATGCGAGTGCGTTCTTCGCGTGCGCCTCGACCAGCCGCTCGCGCGCCACCACCTGCGTCAGCACGATCTGCGCGGCGCTGCCGGCGGTGGTGAAGATGGTGCCGAGCGCGAACCCGCACACGTACAGCCACGCCATCGACAGCCAGCCCATCCACCACGCGACGGGCACGCTGGCCACCACCACGGCAAGGGTGAGTTCGCCGACCACGTACACCGGCAGCTTGCGAACCCGATCGAGCCACACGCCGCTGGGCAGCGAGAACAACACGAACGGCAGGATCTCCATCGTCGTCAGCAAGCCCATTTGCGTGGGGCTCGCGTGCAGCAGCACCGCCGCTGTCAGCGGGAAGGCCAGCATCGTGACCTGGCCGCCGAACGAACTGATGAGGATCGACGTCCACAGCCGGCGGTAGGTGGCGTCGCGGAGCAAGTCGCCGGCGGGCAGCACGAGGCGGCGCTGGGCCGCATCCATCCATTCAGTCCAGACCTGTCGCATGTGTCTCACGGTCTTTCACCTTCTTCTGTCGCGAGCGCCGGGTAGGTGCTCGTGGGCGCTGGGCCCGGGGGCAGCGAAGAGAGGGGAGTGTTCCGACCTTTCCGCTGATGACTCAGCGGACGCTTCGGTCGGAAGCGAAAGCCGAGAGGCTAGTGCGTGGCGATCAGCTGTTTGACCAGCCCGCCTGCGGCGCCGGCCACCGAGGCCGGGTGGGCCATGTGGGCTGTACGCCCTGCAGGTCGGTTGGCATCCACCACGACGAGGCCGGGCGTGATGCCTGAATCGCGCCCGACCATGCCGACGCCGGCCGCTGCGCAGGGCGCGGCAGGGTGGCGGTAGGCGGTGGTGTTCATGGGCATCGAATCAATGTAATGCGAAGATCCTAGCAGTGCCGGCAGGGCTGGAGCAAGCACCTAACAACGCACATGCGCCCGTCGCGTTGCGCCGCATCCACGCGCGCGCCTGGGCTTGTGGCGCACTGCTGTGTGCGTTCTTCGCCGAACGGGTCGATGCTCGCTGCGCCTCGGTGCCAGTGCTGTGCGCGGCCACGGCGGCGGCGAGCGCCAGCGTGGCTTGGTGGTGGTTCACCGAGCAGCACCGCGTTGGTGACGCGTCAGCTGCGGTAGTCGGCGTTGATCTTGACGTAGTCATAGCTCAGGTCGCAGGTCCACACGGTGCTGCTCGCCGGGCCGCGGTGGAGGTCGACGCGCACCGTGATCTCGCTTTGCTTCATCACGCGCTGGCCGTCTTCTTCGCGGTAGTCGGGGTGACGGCCGCCTTGCCGGGCCACGTGAACGTCGTCGAGGAACAGGTCGATGGTGGTTTGATCGAGGTCGGCAATGCCCGCGTAGCCGACCGCCGCAAGGATGCGCCCGAGGTTCGGGTCGCTCGCGAAGAACGCGGTCTTCACGAGTGGCGAATGCGCGATCGCATACGCCACCTGCTTGCACTCGGCATCAATGCGCCCGCCGTCGATCCGCACGGTGATGAACTTGGTCGCGCCCTCGCCGTCACGCACGATGGCTTGCGCGAGTTGCCGCGCCACGGCCACGACGGCCTCGCGCAGCACGGCGCCATCACCGGTTTCGAGCTGCGTGATCGGCACGTGGCCGGCCCGTTGCGTGGCGACCAGCACGAATGAATCGTTGGTGCTGGTGTCACCGTCGATCGTGATGCGGTTGAACGACTCGTCGGCCGCGTGCATGACCAGCGCTTGCAGCAAGTCCGGCGCGATGACCGCGTCAGTGGCCACGAAGCCGAGCATCGTCGCCATGTTCGGGCGGATCATGCCGGCTCCCTTGCTGATGCCGGTGACGGTGACCGTTCGCCCGCCGATCTGCACCTGCCGCGACGCCGCCTTGGGCAAGGTGTCGGTCGTCATGATCGCCTCGGCCGCCTGCGCCCAGTGGTTGGCGGCGCGATCGGCCAGCGCCGCGGGCAAGCCCGCGATGATGCGATCCACCGGCAGGCTTTCCATGATGACGCCGGTGGAGAACGGCAGCACCTGGGCCGGGCTGCAACCCAGCAGCGCTGCCAAGGCTTCGCAGGTGGCACGGGCGCGATCGAGGCCGTCTTGCCCGGTGCCGGCGTTCGCATTGCCGGTGTTGATGAGAATGGCGCGCGGCGCGGCGCCCGAGCCCAGGTGCGCGCGGCACAGTTGCACCGGCGCCGCGCAGAAGCGGTTGCTCGTGAAGACGCCCGCCACCGCGCTGCCCTCGGCGAGCGTGAACACCGTGAGATCGCGGCGCCCCGCCTTGCGCACGCCGGCCATCGCGCAGCCGATCTCGACACCGGGGACGGCGAACAATGCGGCGGGGTCGGGGGCGTTCAGGTTCACGGGCATGGGGGTTCTCGGACAGGTGTGAGCGTCGCTGATTGTAGAAAGGCGGGCCGCACTGGCCGACCCAACAACCCAGCGACCCTGTAAAGCCTTCGTATGGCCTGCGCTGGTCGATTGCCTTAGATTGCGAGTGTCTCCAAACCCGGCTCCGGACTCACTGGAGGCCATCGATGACCCCACCTGGACGACTGAATGCTCCCCTTTTTCGTTGACCTGATCTCACGCACCGATGAAGCCCGGCGCGCTTTCGAAACCCACCCTGTCGTGCTGGACGCCGTTGCCAACGGCATGCCCGTGGCACGCTACCGGCAATTGCTGCTGGAGCTTTACAACGTGGTGTGGCACTTCAACCCGGTGTGCGCTGCCGCTGCCAGCCGCGTGCCGGACGCGCAGGCGCAGGTGCGCTACTTCCTGTACGAACACATGCACGAGGAATCCGGGCATGAAGAGTGGGTCATCAACGACCTCGGCGCGGTGGGCGTGGAACGCACTGCCGCGCAGGCCCACCTGCCCTCGATGCACACGCTCGCGCTGACCGGCTACAACTACTGGTCGGCCGACCGCCGCCACCCGTGCTCGGTGCTCGGCATGATGTACACGCTGGAGGTGATCGCCTCGGTGTACGGCGGGCCGTTCGCATCGGCCATCCGCGAATCGCTGTTGCTCGAAGGCGAGCGCGGCATCTCGTTCATCAGCTCGCACGCGACGATGGACACCGAGCACATGGCCGAGCTGCGCACTGTGCTCAACACGATCACCGACGACGTTGCGCGCGAGGCCATCATTGAGTCGGCACTGGTCAACTTCCACCACTTCACCGCGATGTTCGCCGCGATATGAGCGATGCGAACAGGGAGCATCTGCGCCTGATGATGAGCCGGTCGTACAGGTACATCCGGCTCGAATGGAACGAAGAGATGGCGGCGGTGCGTGTGAGCACCTGCGTCAAGCCGATCCAGTGCTACAGCCTGGCGGCGATGGCCGAGCTGCAACGCGTGTTCAGCGACATCGCAGAATCAAACGGCCTGGTTCGGCACTACGTGATGACGTCCGACGTGCCGGGCGTCTTCAACTTCGGCGGCGACCTGTCGCTGTTCGTGTTGCTGATTCGCGCGCGCGACATCGAATCGCTCGGCCTGTACGGCCGGCGCTGCGTCGACCTGGTCTGGTGGATGGAGAACGCCTCGCAGCTGGGCGTGCACACCACCGTGCTGGTGCAGGGCGACACGCTGGGCGGGGGGCTGGAATCGGTGATGCCGTTCCACAAGGTCATCTTCGAGCGCAGCGCGCAGGCCGGCTTCCCGGAGGTGCTGTTCAACCTGTTCCCGGGCATGGGGGCGTGGAACTTCACGATCCGCAAGTCGAGTTTTGCCGTAGCGAACGAGATGATCCTGTCCGGGCGGCTGTACACCGCCGAGCAGTTGCAGCGACGCCACCTGGTGGACATGGTGGTTGAGGACGGCGAGGGCGAAGAGGCTATCCAGACCGTGCTGCAAGCTGTGCACCCGCGCCTGCGTGGCACGCTCGCCGCACTGGAAGCGCGGCGCAAGGCGGCGCCGATCACATACGAGTCGCTGATGGAGATCGTGAACCAATGGACCGAGGCGGCGATGCAACTCACCGACCGCGACCTGCGGCTCATGGAGCGGCTGGCGCGCGCGCAGGTGCGCAAGGCCGGCGGCGCGCACGACGGCGCGGTGGAGGAGATCAAGCGCATCGAACTCGACCGCGCCTGGGGCGAAGAGCGCACCGGCATCACCGAATGGGGCGCGTTGACCTGACCACAGGGCAGGCCGGCTCGGGCCATATCCGTCAGAACCCGTCAGAACCCGTCAGGGCTCGTCAAAGCCAGTTCTTGAGCAGCTCGCGCAACTGTTCTCGGGTGTAGGGCTTGGCGAGATGAGCGTCCATGCCGGCTTCCAGCGAGCGCTGGGCGTCTTCCTCGAACGCATCGGCCGTCAACGCCAGCACCGGCAGCCGGCGCTGGCCCAGCCGGGCTTCGCGGCGGCGCAGCTCACGCGTGGCGGCATAGCCGTCCATCACGGGCATCTGGCAGTCCATCAGCACCAGGTCGACGCTCTGGCGCCCGAGCATCGCCAGTGCTTCCTCCCCATCGCCGGCCTCGAGAACTGTCAGGCCCAGCGAATGCAGCACGTCGCGCGCGATCATGCGGTTGACCTCGTTGTCTTCGACCACCAGCACCCTGCCGTGCAGCGGCACGGTGCTGTCCAGGCCGCCGAGTGCCGAATCGACCATCACCGCATGGTCGTCACTGTGATCGGGTTCCAGCGCCAACTCGAACCGAAAGCGCGAGCCGCGACCCGGCTCAGTCTTGACCTGAATCTCGGAGCCCATCGCCTGTACGATGCGCTGGCTGATGGCCAAGCCCAGGCCGGTGCCACCGCGCCGCCGGCTGCGCGTGCCGTCGATCTGATGAAACGGCTGGAACAGGTCAGCCAGCGACTCGCGTGCCATTCCGATGCCCGTGTCTTCCACCTCGAATGCCACCCGGGCCTTGCCCTCACGCGCGGCAGCCGGACTCACGCGCAGCACCACGCGGCCGCGCTCGGTGAACTTGATCGCGTTGCCCACCAGGTTCAGCACCACCTGCTTCAAGCGTTGCGCATCGCCGATCACCCATTCTTCGACATCGGGGTCGAGGTCGAGCGTGAGCATCAAGCCCTTGCTGTCGGCGTTTGCGCGGAACAACGCAATGACCGACGCGGCCATCGAATGAAGCGACAGCGGGGCCATCTGCAGCGACAGTTTGCCGGCCTCGATCTTGGAGTGGTCGAGTACGTCGTTCAGGATCGCCATCAATGACGCACCGGACGATGCTGCCGTGCGCACCAGGCGGCGCTGATCGACACTGAGGTCGGAGCGGCGAAGAAGGTCCAGCGCGCCGAGTACGCCGTTCATCGGTGTGCGGATCTCGTGACTCATGGTCGCGAGGAACTGCGACTTGGCCACGTTCGCGGCCTCCGCGAGTTCCTTCGCGCGCAGCAGCGACGCGTTGGCCGCATCGGCCTCGTGGCTGTGCTCGATGGCGCGGGTGGCGGTCGCCTTGAATTCGCGCGAAGCGCGGGTCAGGGTCACGCCGAAGATCACGGCCAGGATGGCCAGTGGCAACGAACGCACCGACTCGATGAAGAGCGTCGCCAACACGAGCGTGCCGAGCTGGATCGTCACCAGGATCACGAACGAGCGGCCGAGAAGCGGCATGAAGAACGCTGCCACGGAGATCGAGCCGAACACCATGCCCACGTACGCCGTGTCGTTGTTGCCCGGCAGCGCGGGGTAGACGGTCAGCGTAGACACGGCCCACATGAGCCCCGCGAGTGCCGCGTTTCCCTCAAGCTCGTACTGCATGCGCTGCAAGCGGCTGTCAGGCAGCGCCCCCGGCGCAGCGTAGACCCGGGAAATGTTGAGGCGCCAGACGGCCACGGCAACACCGATCACGCCCACCGCAATGGACGGGGCAAGGTGCCGGACGCTCAGCGCGAGCGCCACGATCACCCCGACTGCCACCAATTGCAGCAGCACGCTGCGAGCAGAGTTGCGCAGCGCAAGCTCGAGCAACTCGCGCCTGACGCTCGCTTCGGATGAAGGCTCGCCGCTCATACCCTTTGAGGATACCGTGTCAACGGCGAGCCATTGCAATTGAAAAGGGCCTCGAATGCCCCGCTGTTCACCTGCCGCCGCCGCCGCGCGGTGCTCGGAAGACGATCAGAGGCAGGCGCTCAGGCCAGCCGACCGTGGCAGGCCTTGTACTTCTTGCCGCTGCCGCAAGGGCAAGGGTCGTTGCGGCCCACCTTTGGCACCTCGGCCGCGAGCGCGGCGAGGTCGGGCTGCTCGGTGTCGGCCGAGACGCTGCCGTCTTCGTTCGGGTGCGTGTAGGTCACGTTACTGATGCGCTCGGCGCGCTGCTCGATGGCCTCGGCCGCTTGCTGCACTTCTTCCTGCGACTGGATGCGCACGGTCATCAGCACGCGGGTCACGTCCATCTTGACCACGTCGAGCAACTGCGAGAACAGCTCGAAGGCTTCGCGCTTGTATTCCTGCTTGGGGTTCTTCTGGGCGTAGCCGCGAAGGTGGATGCCCTGGCGCAGGTAGTCGAGCGCGGCAAGGTGCTCGCGCCAATGCGAATCGATCGACTGCAGCAGGATCATGCGCATGAACGGCGTGAACTGCTCAAGCCCGACGCGTTCGACTTTCGATTCAAACGACAGGTCGGCTGCGCGCGCGACCTTCAAGGCGATTTCTTCATCGGTGATGGACGCACTCTTGTCGACCTCGGCTGCGATCGGCACGTCGAGCTGCCACTCTTCGCGGAGCACCTTCTCCAGGCCCGGCAGGTCCCACTGTTCCTCGACGCTCTCGGCCGGCACATACGTGCGCACCACATCGTTCATGGTGCTCTCGCGCAGGTTCGCGATCTGCCCTTCCAGGCGTTCGGCTTCAAGGATGTCGTTGCGCTGCTGGTAGATCACCTTGCGCTGGTCGTTGCTGACGTCGTCGTACTCGAGCAACTGCTTGCGCACATCGAAGTTGCGCGCCTCGACCTTGCGCTGCGCGCTTTCGATGCTGCGCGTGACGATGCCGGCCTCGATGGCTTCACCGTCTGGCATCTTCAGACGCTCCATGATCGAGCGCACGCGCTCGCCCGCGAAGATGCGCATCAGCGAATCGTCGAGCGAGAGGTAGAAGCGTGACGAGCCCGGGTCGCCCTGGCGGCCCGAGCGGCCGCGCAACTGGTTGTCGATGCGGCGCGACTCGTGGCGCTCGGTGGCGATGATGCGCAAGCCGCCCTGCGCCTTGACACGGTCGTGCAGGCCCTGCCATTCGTCGGACAGCGTCTTCGCGCGCGCCGTCTTGTCGGCATCGCTGATCGACGGGTCGTGCTCGAACACCTTGATCTGGTTCTCGACGTTGCCACCGAGCACGATGTCGGTGCCGCGCCCGGCCATGTTGGTGGCGATCGTAATGACCCCCGGCCGCCCGGCCTGCGCCACGATCTCGGCCTCGCGGGCGTGCTGCTTCGCGTTGAGCACGTTGTGCGGCAACTTCGCCTGTTGCAGCAGCCCCGAGATCAGTTCGGAGTTCTCGATCGACGTGGTGCCCACCAGCACAGGCTGGCCGCGCTCGTGGCACTCGCGGATGTCCTTGATGACAGCCTCGAACTTCTCGCGGTCGGTCTTGTAGACGAGGTCGAGTTCGTCCTTGCGGATGGTGGGTTTGTTCGGCGGGATGACGACCGTTTCCAGGCCGTATATCTCCTGGAATTCGTAGGCTTCGGTGTCCGCCGTGCCGGTCATGCCGGACAACTTGCCGTACATGCGGAAGTAGTTCTGGAACGTGATGGAGGCGAGCGTCTGGTTCTCGCTCTGGATCTGCACGCCTTCCTTGGCTTCGACCGCCTGGTGCAGGCCGTCGCTCCAGCGCCGGCCTGTCATGAGACGGCCGGTGAACTCATCGACGATGATGACTTCGCCGTCCTGCACCACGTAGTGCTGGTCGCGGTTGTAGAGGTGCTTCGCGCGCAATGCCGCGTACACGTGGTGCATCAGTGTGATGTTCGAGGGGTCGTAGAGCGACGCGCCCTCAGCCAGCAGGCCGGCCTCGCCGAGCAGGCGCTCGGCGTTTTCATGCCCGTCTTCGGTGAGGAAGACCTGGCGGCTCTTCTCGTCGACCGTGAAGTCGCCGGGTTCGATCACCCCTTCGCCGGTGCGCAGGTCGAGCTCACCGATCTGCTTCTTGAGCTTTGGAACCACGGCATTGATGTGCACGTAGGTTTCGGTGTGGTCTTCGGCCTGGCCGCTGATGATGAGCGGCGTGCGGGCTTCGTCGATCAGGATCGAATCGACCTCGTCGACGATGGCGTATGACAGACCGCGCGCGACGCGGTCGGCCACGTCCTGGACCATGTTGTCGCGCAGGTAGTCGAAGCCGAATTCGTTGTTGGTGCCGTAGGTCACGTCGGAGGCGTAGGCGGCCTGCTTTTCTTCGCGGGTCATCTGCGCGAGGTTGACGCCGACCGTCAAGCCGAGGAAGTTGTAGAGCTGGCCCATCCAGGCCGCGTCACGTTGCACGAGGTAGTCGTTCACGGTGACCAGGTGCGCGCCGTTGCCGGTGATCGCGTTCAAGTACACGGCCAGCGTCGCGGTCAGTGTCTTGCCTTCGCCGGTGCGCATCTCGGGGATCTTGCCGTCGTGCAAGGCCATGCCACCTATGAGCTGCACGTCGAAGTGGCGCATCTTCAGCACCCGCTTGCTGCCTTCGCGAACCACGGCGAAGGCCTCAGGCAAAAGCGCGTCCAGGGTTTCACCGGCCTTGAACCGGCTGCGGAACTCGTCAGTCTTGGCTTGAAGCGCTGCATCGCTGAGCGCCTCGAACTGCGACTCCAGCGCATTGACCTGCACCACGACCTGGCGGTACTGCTTCAGCAGACGGTCGTTGCGGCTACCGAATATCGAGGTGAGAAGCTTGGGCAACATGCGGGGTGTGGGTTGGGAGCAGGGGAGCGGCGCGGCCGCTCGGGTGGGCCGTCGTCGCGCAAGATGCGGAGCGGGGTTCTGTGGTGCGAGCAACCGGTTTCGTGACCGACAGGCCTGGAACTGCGGGCGCTGGCGGTCAATGCAAGGGCGCACAGCCGACCGTTGCCCGCAAAGCCTTGAAGTTTAGCAGTCGGGCACGCGTTGCCGGGCAGGGAAGCCGGCGTCGATACACTCGGCGTGGTGAAGTTCAAGACCCACTCCCCGGCGCCCGTCACCCCCGACGCCATGCGGTTGCAGCAAGCCCTGCAACGCAGCGAGCCGCTGGCGCGGCTCCGCCTGCTGATGCGCGAGTCGAACGCGCGATTCGATGCCATTCGGTCCACTCTGCCACCGGCTCTGGCACCCCACGTTAAGCCCGGCCCGGTGGACGAGGCGGGTTGGTCGTTGCTCGCCGCCAACGCCTCGGTGGCAGCCAAGTTGCGTCAACTGCAACCTCGGCTGGAGGCAGTACTTCAAGAAGGTGGCTGGCCGGTGAGCACGATCCGCATCAAGGTGCAATGACAACCGGTTGGGCCGCCCGGGCGGCTTCTGGCACGCCCTGAACAAGGGGCCTGAAGGCCCCTTGTTCATGAGTCACGGTAGTGTCATGAACTCACGTACTCAGGTGCGACGCCGGCGCGCCACGAACGCAACCAGGCCGAGGCCCGCCAGCATCAACGCATAGGTCTCGGGCTCGGGTACCGGGAGCCCGATGCTGTCGGTATCGGCAATGAACGTCACCGCGCCGCCGGCACGCAAACCGCCCTTGAACTGCACGTCCAGCAGCGAGTACAGATCGCCATAGAAAGTGCCCGCAATCAACACCTGATTCGTGTACGCGCCGTCGGCGAACGTGACCGAGGTCGGCCCGTCCACCGAGCCGAACGGGTTGCCGTTGGCCGAGCCGGGGCTGAGCGTGTCACCGTTGACAATATCGAAAACCGTCTTGCCGGGCAGCCCGTCGAAGGTGAAGCCGACGATGGTCTGGGCATCGATGTTCTTGAGCTGCCAGGGCGTGTTGAAGCTGTCGCCGTTGAGCGAAAGAGACCAGATTCCGGTCGACGCGCTGCCTGCCGTGCCGCCGCCGGCCACCCACGCCGCGCTGCTGGTGCTGCCATCAGCGAACCGAATCGTGACGACTGCGCCGCCCATGTCGTTGCCGGTGGTCTGGAAGCCGGTCAACGACGGGGTGTCCAGGGGAACACCGGCGCTGGACGACGTGGCGGAAGGAATCGGCGCTGCGTGCACGACGCTCGCCAGCGCGAAGAAGGCGGCCGTCCCGATCAGGTGCCGTGTCATGTGGCTCATGGAAGTCTCCCGAAGTGATGTTCGGCGACCCGGCTCGCGGCAACGCGCTCCCTGAGTCCGAAAGGCGGGGTTTGCAGTGTCACTAAACCAGCCGCCGATCGCCGAGCGCGAGAGTGCTTCCAAACAGACCCGCCACCCATCCCAAACCTGTGGGGGCCAGTCTGCAACCGAATGTATTTGTCTGGTCTCACTCGCCAATGGCGCGTCGTGTCGGGCGCGGGGCGTTGGTGCCGGCTATCGGAATCGAACTGATGACCTTCCGCTTACAAGGCGGGTGCTCTACCAACTGAGCTAAGCCGGCAAGGCTTGCACGCGCGGCGATTGAACTCGCTCGAGCGACAAAAGTATAGGCGGCGCTTCGTGCCTCACGCACCGATGCCGATCACTTGACGCGCTTGAGCGACGGGCGGCCGCCCGTTGGGGGCTCGGGTGGCGGCAATGATGTATCGGACGCGCTGAATGAGCCTTGGCTGGACTCGGACACATCGGTCAGCGCCAGTCGAGGGCCGCGCGGGGTGGCCGCAGGCGCCACTGCGCCAAGAACCGCAGCGCCATCGGCGGGAGAAGCCGCGTCGGTCGGCATCGGGAAGGCCATACCCTGCCCGTTCTCGCGCGCATAGATCGCGATCACGTGGTCGATGGGCACCACGATCTCGCGCGACGACCCTCCGAAGCGCGCCTTGAACTCGACCATCTCGTTGCCGAGCTTGAGGGCACTGGTGGCCTCGAAGCCGACGTTCAAGACGATTTCGTTGTTCTTGACGTACTCCATCGGCACCTGCACCCGGGCATCGACGAAGACCGCCAAATAGGGCGTGAAGCCGTTGTCGGTGCACCAGTCGTGCAAGGCCCGTATCAGGTACGGCCGGGTGGACGTGCCTGAGGTGGCTGGTGCGATCGGCGGCATGCTCACGTGCGAGGCGTTGTCAATTGCGTCTTTACTTGCGCATCACCTTCTCGGACGGCGTCAGCGCCTCAATGTAGGCCGGGCGCGAAAAGATGCGCTCGGCGTACTTCAGCAGCGGAACCGCGTTCTTCGACATGTCGATGCCGTAGTAGTCGAGGCGCCAGAGCAGCGGGGCGATGGCCACATCGAGCATCGAGAAGTCGTCGCCCAGCATGTACTTGTTCTTGAGGAAGATCGGCGCGAGCTGGGTCAGCCGGTCGCGGATCTGCGAGCGCGCCTTCTCCAGTTGCTTGTCGGTGCCCTTCATGCCGCGGGACTCGAGCATGTTCACATGCGCGAACAACTCCTTCTCGAAGTTGAACAGGAATAGCCGAACGCGGGCGCGCGCCACCGGGTCACCGGGCATCAGTTGCGGGTGCGGGAAGCGCTCGTCGATGTACTCGTTGATGATGTGCGACTCGTACAGGATCAGATCGCGCTCGACCAGGATCGGCACTTCGTTATACGGGTTCATCAGCGCGATGTCTTCGGGCTTGGCGAAGAGGTCGACATCGCGAATCTCGAAGTCCATGCCTTTTTCGAACAGAACGAAGCGGCAACGGTGCGAGTAGGGGTCGGTCGTTCCGGAGTAAAGCACCATCATGGCGGTGGTTCCTTGTGGGGGCAGATCATCAAAAGTCTGTGCACCCGGCGCTATCGGTCCGGAGCGCGAGAGGCCTGCTGCCGCGGTAAGGCAGAAGGCCGCGAGAAGCTCACTTCACGTCTTTCCAGTACGAGGCGTTGAGCCTCCAGGTGAACACGGTGAGCACACCCAGGAACAGAAGCACCCACACGCCGATTTGCGCGCGTTTGCCTTGCGCCGGCTCGCCCATCCACTGCAGGTAGGCCACAAGGTCGCCGACCGCTTCGTTGAAGGCATGTTCGTCGAGTTTTCCGGGCGTGACCTGCTCGTAGCCCTCGAACTTGTGGATCACGAGGTTCGGGTTGTGATGGTCTTTCTCGTCCACGAACTTCGCCGTGCGCTGGCCCTGCAATTCCCACAGCACGTGGGGCATGGCCACGTTCGGGTAGACAAGGTTGTTCCAGCCCGTGGGCTTGGTTTCGTCTCGGTAGTACGAGCGCAGATACGTGTAGAGGTAGTCGGCGCCACTGCCGCCGGGGCCGGCGCGAGAGCGGGCGATGACCGACAGGTCGGGCGGCTGTGCACCGAAATATTCCTTGGCCTGCTTCGCGTCCAGCGCAACCTTCATCGTGTCGCCGACCTTGTCAGTCGCGAACATCAGGTTCTTCTTGATCTGGTCTTCGGTCAGGCCGAAATCCCTCATGCGGTTGTACCGCATGTAAGCGGCAGCATGGCAGTTCAGGCAGTAGTTGACGAACAGCTTGGAGCCGTTCTGCAGCGACGCCATGTCGGACATCTTCTCGACCGGGAATGTGTCGAGCGGGAAGCCCGCTTCGTTGGCCTGTGCTGCGCTGAGGCAGCCGAACGAGACCAGCAGGGTTGCAAAGAACTTTTTCATTGGTGTGTGGGCTCTGGCGATCTGGGTGCGGTGTGACCGCATCAGTGGGCAGCAAACGTCACGCGGTCGGGCACAGGCTTGAAGTGGCCGAGACGGCTCCACCAGGGCATCAACAAGAAGAACCCGAAGTACAGCAGCGTGCCGACCTGCGAGACATAGTTACCCACGTCGGAAGGAGGCTGTGCACCGAGGTAGCCCAGCACCAGGAAGAAGAACACGAACACGCCGTACACGTACTTGTGCCAATCGGGCCGGTAGCGGATCGACTTGACCTCGCTGCGGTCGAGCCAGGGCAGGAAGAACAGGATGATGACCGCGCCGCCCATCACGACCACGCCCCAGAACTTGGCGTCGAAGGTTTTGAGCAGGAACACCGCGACGATCACGCCGATGGCCAGAGCGATCTTGCCCATTGCGTTGAAGCCGCCCCTGACCAGACCCATCACGCCGGCAGCAGCGAGGATCACGCACAGCACGTTGACCAGCAGATCATTCGTCGCACGCAGCATCGAATAGAACGGCGTGAAGTACCACACCGGGGCGATGTGTGCTGGTGTCTTCAGCGGATTGGCCTCGATGTAGTTGTTGTATTCGAGGAAGTAGCCGCCGCCTTCAGGCGCGAAGAACACGACCGCGCTGAAAATCAGAAGGAAGACGCTCGCCGCGAAGATGTCATGCACCGTGTAGAACGGGTGGAACGGAATGCCGTCGAGAGGCACGCCCTTTTCGTTCTTCTTGGCCTTGATCTCGACGCCGTCCGGGTTGTTCGAGCCCACCTCGTGCAGCGCGATGATGTGCGCCGCCACCAGGCCCAGCAACACCAGCGGAACCGCGATCACGTGGAAGCTGAAGAAGCGGTTCAACGTGGCGTCACCCACCACATAGTCACCACGAATCAGCAGCGCCAGATCGGGGCCGACGAAAGGCACGGCGGCGAACAGGTTCACGATCACCTGCGCGCCCCAGTAGCTCATCTGGCCCCAGGGCAGCAGGTAGCCCATGAACGCCTCGGCCATTAGGCACAGGAAGATGCCACAACCGAAGATCCATACCAGCTCGCGCGGTTTGCGGTAACTGCCGTAGATGAGCCCGCGAAACATGTGCATGTAGACGACGATGAAAAACGCACTGGCGCCCGTCGAGTGCATGTAGCGGATGATCCAGCCCCCCGGCACGTCGCGCATGATGTACTCGACCGAGGCGAAGGCGAGGTTGGCATCGGGTTTGTAATGCATCACGAGGAAGATACCCGTGGTGATCTGGATCACGAGAACCAACATCGCCAGCGCGCCGAAGATGTAGAAGAAGTTGAAATTCTTCGGCGCGTAATACTCACCGAGATGCTCGTTGTAAAGCTTGCTCAGCGGAAACCGGTTGTCGACCCAGTTCAGCAACTTTTGCGGCGCTGTGGCGTTGGCGGGGGCTTCGTTGTAGACGGCCATGATTTCTCGAACTCCGGGAGATGCCTAATCGATACCTGAGGTGGGCGGTGCTCAGGCCTTCTTGTCTTCGCCGATCAGGATGCGCGTGTCCGACAGGTACATGTGCGGAGGCACTTCCAGGTTGTCGGGCGCGGGCTTGTTCTTGTACACGCGGCCGGCCATGTCGAACGTGGAGCCATGGCACGGGCACAGGAAACCGCCAGCCCAGTTGTCGGGCAGAGAGGGCTGTGCGCCCGGGGTGAACTTGTCGGAAGGCGAGCAGCCGAGGTGGGAGCAAATACCCACCGCGACCAGGATTTCGGGCTTGATCGAGCGGCCTTCATTGCGCGCGTAGGGCGGCGTCAGTTCATCGGGCTTGCGCGCCGACTTCGGGTCGGCAAGCAAGGCATCGACCTTGGGCAGTTCCGCCAGTTGCTGGGGTGTGCGCTTGATGATCCAGACCGGCTTGCCGCGCCACTCAACGGTTTTCTTCTCGCCGGGCTTCAGATCGGCGATGTCCACTTCAACAGCCGCACCGGCAGCGCGCGCGCGCTCGGACGGCTCGAAACTGCTGACGAAGGGCACGGCAACGAAGCCGACGCCCACAACACCGGCACAACTGGAGGCGATGATCCAGGTGCGTTTGCCGCTGTCGATCTGGGGGTCACTCATGAGATTCCTCGAACAAGACTTCAAATCTGGGTCAACCCGAGATTCTACTGGACGAGTCAAGCCGCCATGCGCATCGGGCCGCTCGCCACACTCTGCGGCACATTGGCACGGCGACACGAACGGCGCATTGACTTGCCGCTTCGCTCAGGAATACTTCGTACCGCGACCCGCATCGCCCGCACCAGCCGCGGATGTGAAGCGGGGATACACAACCAGCGTGCACAAGTGTGCAACCCGAGGAAACCTGCATGAGTTTCTCATCCGAATTCAAGGATTTCGCCCTGAAGGGCAACGTGATGGACTTGGCCGTGGGCGTGATCATCGGTGCGGCGTTCGGCAAGATCGTCGACTCGATAGTCAAAGACCTGATCATGCCGATCGTTGGCAGGATCTTCGGCGGCATGGACTTTTCGAACTACTTCATCGCGCTCAGCACCGCCCCGGCCAACTACGCTGGGCCGATGACGCTTGAAGGCCTGACCAAGGCCGGCGTTCCAGTTTTCGCCTACGGCAACTTCATCACCGTGGCAGTCAACTTCATCATCCTTGCGTTCATCGTGTTCCTGATGGTCAAGCAGATCAACCGGATGAAGAAGGCAGAAGTCCCGGCCCCGGCGCCCGCTCCCGCCACGCCGGAAGATGTGGTTCTGCTGCGCGAAATTCGCGACAGCCTGAAGAAGTGATCGCCCGCGCCGGCGAATGGCCGGCGCAAGCGTGCAAACGTCGGATTTGGCGGTCTTCTCGGGGTCACATTTAGGCCCATACTTCGGTTTTTTCTCATACTCTGAAAGCTGTAACGCTTGGGGCTGCCGCTGCAGCACCTGCGTGCCCGAGATGACAGCGATCGAACCCCGACTGCAAGCCGCACTAGAAGCAGCCACCGCACAGATACGAACATCTGTGGCGTCGGCCGCCGAGCGCGTATCGGAAAGCCTCGGCGTGATGGCGCAAAGCAGCGGGCGGATCGCCGAGCGCGACCTGCTCATCTCGTCGCAGTTCGATCTGCGGCGCAACATGGGCGGTTTCCACCGCAGCTTTGCCGACACCCTGCGCGACAAGGTCGAGCAAGACCTCGCGCCGCGCACCGACAAGCGCCGCGCGCTTTCTTCGGCCGACTGGCAGACCCTGAGCCTCGTCGACGACAGCGAGATGGAAGAACGCATGTTCTCCGACCGCATTGGGCAGATGATCTCGCACGCCTGCGAGCCCGAGCTGCGTGAACTCGTGGCCTACATGGGCTCCCTGCTGAACACCGGCCACGCCGACATGGACCGCAACCCGTTGCGCGCCGAGTCGCTCGGCGCAGCGCTCTACCGCGCTATCGAGTCCGTGTCGGAGCAGGCGGACACGCGCAAGCTGCTCGCCCGCGAACTTGGCCAAGCCATGGCCCGCACGATGCCCGAGTGCTACCGGCAGATCGTGGATAGCCTCAAGGCCCGCGGCATACGGCCCGTGACGCTGACGGTGCGTACCGTCGAAGGGCCCGGCAACCAGCTCGGCGGCAACACCTCGGGCTATGCGTCCCTCAACTCGGCCCGGAACAGCCAGGCCGGCGAACTGGATGCCTCGTCTGGTGCCGGCGAATTCGACAGCGGCGACGCTCACACGGCGAGCGGCACGCGCAGCGGCGGCCGCAGCGGTGGCAGCGGGCAGGTCCCACAGAACTCCGGACCGG
>Ga0123336_10002068_pt1 | contig 17742 bp, 12 predicted proteins | sample SSSSmetaG_FD_96466 | JGI IMG/M metagenome (GOLD analysis project Ga0123336, IMG submission 96466) | Glacier valley bacterial and archeal communities from Borup Fiord, Nunavut, Canada, to study Microbial Dark Matter (Phase II) - ​SSSS metaG | ecosystem: Environmental > Aquatic > Freshwater > Ice... | reverse complement strand
TGGATGCTCTAATTACTTCAGGAAAAGAAATGTGGGATGAGAGTAACCATAGTGTTGCTGATTTTGACAAGCTAGTGGAGATGAACCAGTATCTATCCCAATATACAAGTGATACTACCAATTATAATATTACGAAGAAGAAAATTGCACAGCTGAAGCGCCTAGAAAAGTCGCCTTATTTCGGAAGGTTTGACTTTAAGGAAGAGGACTATGCTGATGCTGAAAAAATTTATATTGGTATAGGTACGCTGTCTGACGCTAAAACAAGTGAGATTATTATTTATGACTGGCGTGCACCTATTTCTGGAATGTTTTACAGTTGCGAACTTGGGAAAGGTGATTACAAATCACCAAATGGGAAGATAATCGGAGAGATCTTTTTAAAGAGACAATATAAAATTGTAGACACTGAACTCAAATATTTTTTTGACAGCAGTATAACAATAAACGATGAAATACTTCAAGAGGTTCTGAGCCATAATGCTTCCTCTAAAATGAAGAACATTGTCGAGACAATTCAGAAAGAACAGGACGTAATAATAAGAGATACTGAAAATGAGTTGCTTATTGTACAAGGTGTGGCAGGAAGCGGGAAGACTTCAATTGCGCTGCATAGAATTGCCTTTCTTCTTTATGAGGGTCTAAGCTATAAGCTTAAGAGAAATAATATCATAATAATTTCACCAAATCTGGCATTTAGTAATTATATTTCTAGTGTGCTTCCAGAGCTGGGGGAGGAAAATGTTGAGCAGCTTACCTTAGAGGAGGTTTTTGCAAAATTTTTACCTAGTAGACTAAGAAGGGAAACTCGAGAGGAACAGCTGGAGAGGCTTATATTAACTCAAGGCAAAAAGATGTCTCAAAGAGAGCAAAGAGCCATTGAATTTAAAGGCTCAACTGAGTTTGTAGAAATATTGAATAGATTTATAAAGTACTATGAGAAAAATGATATTAAGTTCAAGGATATATATTACGACGGTAAAATTGTTGTAAATGGAGAGCTCATAAGGGACTTTTTTCTTAATGATAAAATCAATATGCCCCTTGTGAAAAGGCTCCAAAGAATTGAAAGTATGATATTTAATAAGGTTGAGCCTTTTCAAAAAGACAGACAAGAAAGAATTCTCAGTGTGGTTGATAAATGTGACAACCACCCCTTTGACAAGCAGGAGTATAGCCGCTTGCTAGCTATGAAGGAAGCAAGGAGATTAAAGGACTATATACAGCTATTTACTATACAAGATTATGTTAAAATGTACGGGCTTTTGTTTGAAAATAAGCAACTATTTTTAAAGATTGCAAAGGGCCTCAAGCTTCCTGAAGATATAGATGAAATTTTAGAGACTACCTCAAATATGTTTAAGAAGGGATATCTGGCATATGAAGATTGCGCTCCCCTGCTATATTTGAAAATAAAACTTGAGGGAAATGAAATGTTTGGCGAGGTTAGGCAGACCGTAATTGATGAAGCTCAGGACTATTATCCAATGAATTATCATATTTTCAAGTTGCTATTTAAAGATGCCAAATTCACTATATTAGGGGACTTTAACCAAAGTGTTGAAAAAAATGGGTCAAATGAAATATATGATGATATAGAAAAGATATTGAAGAAGAAAAAGAGAGTAAAAGTCACCCTCAATAAGGGTTATAGGTCTTCATTTGAAATAAATGCCTTTAACAAGGGCATATTAGGTAAAACCTCTGAAGCGATAGCCTTTGAAAGACATGATGAGGAGCCTTTAATCAAAAAAATGGATAGCATTGAACTGATGGAGGAAACAATAATAGAAGATGTACAGGCACTTAGAAAACAGGGCTTTGAATCAATAGCACTTATATGTAAAACCATGGAAGAGGCAAAAGGAATATTTCAAAGATTAAGAGATAGAATAAGTTGTAGGGTGATCGACGATATAGATGGTGATTATAAAAGTAAATTAACTATTATGCCTACGTACCTAGCAAAGGGTTTGGAGTTTGATGGGGTACTTGTCTATAATGCATCGAATGTGAACTACAATACAGAGTTTGACAAAAGGCTGCTGTATATAGCGTGTACTAGGCCGCTTCACAGACTGTATGTATATCATGCGGGAGATAGAAGCAAATATTTATTAAGGTCATGATATGATTTTGTTATATTTATTGGATGAATACAGTTTGTACATGGGAGGTATTGCATGGATCTTAAAATAAATAAAGATTTTGTACTTAAAACGGCTAAAGGGTTGCTTGAGCATAACAGTCCAACGGGTTTTTGTTTTGATATTATGGAGCTGATTAAAACATGGACAAACAGCCTGGGATATGACTTTGCCATAACAAACAAGGGCTGCGGAATAATAACAATAAATGGTCAGCACAGCCATAATATAATCGGTCTATGTGCCCATGTAGATACTTTGGGAGCTATGGTAAGGTCTGTCACTTCAAAAGGCACCTTAAAGTTTACCTTGATAGGTGGCCCAATTGTGCCTACTTTAGATGGGGAGTACTGTAAGATTAGGACTAGGGACGATAGAATGTATACGGGAACCTTTTTAAGCACCAGTGCAGCGGCTCACGTTTTTGAGGATAGTAGCACTAAAAAGAGGGACCCTGAGAATATGGAAATAAGAATTGATGAGGTCGTTTATTCTAAAGAAGATGTAAAGAAACTTGGAATATGTCCTGGGGATTTCATCTTTATTGACCCAAAGACAACTATTACAGAGACAGGCTTTGTAAAGTCAAGATTTATCGATGACAAAGGAAGCGTGGCCTGCCTTATGGGCTTACTTGAGCTGTTTAACAGGGAAAACATAGTTCCTGAGTTCACCACCAAGATATTCATTTCAACCTACGAAGAGGTTGGCCATGGAGCAGCATATATTCCTGAGGACATAACTGAGATGCTTGCTGTGGATATGGGCTGCATAGGTGATGATTTGAGTTGCACTGAGGAGGATGTATCCATTTGTGCAAAGGATTCCGGTGGCCCATACGACTATAATATGGTTACAAGGCTTGTTAATCTGGCCAAGGGAAATGATTTGAAATATGCGGTGGATATATATCCTAAATACGGTTCTGATGTAGGTGCCGCCTTAAAAGCAGGGAACAACATTCGAGGGGCATTGATAGGCCCGGGGGTAAGCGCTTCCCATGGAATGGAGAGAACTCACTATAGTGCTATGGAAAATACTATAAAGCTTTTGTACCTGTATCTAACTACAAGATAGACAAAACAAGGGGACGGTTCTCCCGTTTCATTCGAAGAATGAAACGGGAGAACCGTCCCCTTGTTTCGGACTAGGTTTTATACATAATATTTTCATAATATGAATTTATAAGCTTGTCTAATTTCTGGCTAAGTTTTAATATTTTCTCTGAATACAAACAGGTATCATCTTCTGTTAATTGGTAAAGTTCTTCTCTAAGTATTTCAATCTTTTCATCCATATCTTCGTTCCTATATTTACAAATTTATACAACATAGGGATTATAATACCACTAGCTTAATAACACAATACATTAAAGTGTTATTAATTTACATTATAGTATTATTTTAAAAAATAGAAATAGGTGGGACGGTTCATTACAAGTATTGAACGAACTCTAGCCTTTCTTCGTCAGGGCCTGTAAAGAATATTATTTGTTTGCTTTCCATCTTTTTTGGCTCATCAGTTACAAAAGATACATTGTTTTTCTTAAGCTTATCTATATAGTAAGCCATATCCTTTACAGTAAAGGCAAGGTGACTTATAATTCCGTTTGGAACTTGACCATACTCTCCATTTTTCGGACAAATCAATTCAATAACAGTGTTTTCATTTTTAATAAAAACAATATTAGACATCTCATTCTCGTACTTAGATTCCACCTCAAATTCTAGGTTCTCGCAGTAAAATTTAACGGAGGAATCAAGATCCCTCACTTTAAGGCCTACGTGGTCTGTAAACATAGTAAAATCACTCCTTTTTATTATTATAGATTGAAAGCAGTTAACTAAACGTTAAGTGCCATTCTTAATATTATACAATAACTATCAAAACATAGTAAATTATAATTGGCCTTTTTTTTGAGGAGAGGGGATTCCAACAAGCTAATAAATAAAAAATACGCTTACATATAATCGCCTTTTAAAGAAGAAAATACTACGAGAAACACTTACAAAATATTTAGTTTTTCGGAGGGAATATGATTAATTTGCCAGATAAGTCTATCTCGTATTGGATGGATTCAACTCACTTTAAGGAGTATCCAAAGGTTGAAAAAGACATGGACGTAGATGTAGTAATTATAGGTGCAGGGATAACAGGAATAACCTGTGCATATATGCTTAAAAAAAATGGACTTAAGGTTGCTTTACTGGATGTTGATAAGGTTGCTGCGGGAACCACTGGTCATACAACTGCAAAACTTACAATCCAGCATGATTTGATTTACGATAAACTTATATCCAATTTCGGCAAAGAAAAGGCTGAGTTATATGCTGAATCAAATAAAAAAGGACAGGAATTTTTGGTTTCCCTTGTAAAAGAGAAAAAAATTGACTGTGACCTTGAATTGCAGAATTCATATGTATATACGCAGTCTGATGACTATGTATCCGATATTGAAAAAGAAGTAAGTGCTGCAAGAGACCTAAATATACATGCAAAATATGAGACTAAGCTTAAGCTACCGTTTGATGTGAAAGCCGCCGTATGTTTCCCAGATCAATACCAGTTCCATCCACGTAAGTATCTAAAGTTTCTGTGTGATGAAATAGATACTGATGGTGAGACGATTTTTGAAAACACAAAGGTAATTGATATACTGGAAAGTCTTGAGGGAAATAGAAAGCTTAAGGTATTTATTGATGGAGGACAAAAGATTCGGTGCGACTATGCTGTGATGGCATGCCATTTTCCCTTCCATGGAGGAACTGGGCTGTATCCTATAAAGTTGTATGCAGAGAAGGACTACGTGGTAGCGGCTAAGACAATTAAGGAGTTCGAGGGTGGAATGTATAAGAATGCGGAAGACCCTCCAAGATCATTAAGGTCTGTAAACATAAACGGGGAGAAGGCAGTTCTCTTCACAGGTGATAGTCATAAAGTAGGAACTGAGCATGAAACCTTGATTCATTATGACAATTTACTCACATTTGCTAAAGAAAACTATGGAGTAAAGGAAGTCCTATACAGATGGTCAACTCAAGACCTAATACCCTTGGATAGCGTTCCATATGTAGGCCATCTTACGGGGCATCATGAGAATGTATACGTTGCGACAGGCTTTAATACCTGGGGAATGACCTCTTCACAAATGTCAGCTATACTTATTAGGGACAAGATAGTAGATAAATACAGTCCTTGGGAAGAACTGTACAATCCCTCTAGGCTCAATCTGAAGGCTTCAGTTAAGAACCTTTTTAAAAATACAGGAGGAGTCATTAATAATTTGATTCTACGAAAGATTACGCCTCCCTTTGACTTTCTATCTGAGATTTCTAGGGATGAAGGAAGGGTAGTAACTATTAAAGGTGACAAGATTGGAGCTTATAGGGACAAGGATGGATTGCTGCATATTGTGGAAACTGCTTGTACTCACCTAAGATGTGAGCTTCAGTGGAATGAGGCAGAAAAAACCTGGGACTGCCCTTGTCATGGTTCAAGGTTCTCTATAGATGGAGAAGTAATTGAAGGTCCGGCTTTGGAGAGAATCAGAACTATTACTCTCCCAGATGAAAAGAAAACATAAGCCTATGGAACTTCTGAATTATTAGCTTTTCAATTGCAAATTAGTATGGGATGTGATTAAATCATATTATTACAAACATAGGGCTTGTTGCAACAAGAAATATTAAAGAGATTCTTCGCTAGCGCTCAGAATGGCACTAGCTTAGCCATTCTGAGGAAGTATAGCGAAGAATCTTTTTGCAACAGACCCTCTATTTAAAGGGGAGAAACTATATGCAGAAAGAGAGAAAAGTGGGGTTGGACGTACTTAAGTCTTTTGCAATTCTTTTCGTAGTATCGGTACACTTTTTTTTAAACACTCAATTTTATGAAACACCCATTTTAGGGGGGGGAATGTATTTACAGGTCTGCCTTCAGGCCATTTTTATGAGCTGTATCCCTTTATTTCTGCTGATATCAGGATATGTAGGCACAAAGGTGGATATAAGTTGGAGTTACTTTAAGAAAATACTGAATATTATTGCTATATATTTTTTGTATTCCCTTCTTGCTGTTATATATAAAAAGTTTCATATGCAAGAGGTAGAAAGTCTAAAGCAATGGGTTATAGATATTCTGACATTTAAAGCTAATTCCTATTCATGGTACGTAAATATGTACATCGGGCTGTTTTTAATCAGTCCATTTTTGAATATACTTTTTAATAACCTAAAGAACAAGAGGGAAAGACAGGTGCTTGTTGCTGTGCTTCTTTTCATCAGTGCAGTTCCTGACTTTCTAAATGGCCGATTTATAAGCGTAATGCAATTTCCTACATATTGGGTGGATTTTTATCCGGTAGGTTTTTATTTTTTGGGGAGTTATATAAGAGAGTACAAGCCTAAGCTAAAAAAAGGTTATAATATAATATTGTTCCTTTTGGTTCTCGCGTTTGAAACCTTCTTTGAGGTTTATGCAGCTAAAGGTTCCCTATATGTTGCTTACATGGGTACATTTGGTTCCCTTATACGACTTATATTGGCTGTTCTTATATTTATGTTTTTCTATGAAATACAAGTTAAAAACAGGTTTATTAAAGGCTTTGTGACTTTAGTATCATTGCTGTCTCTGGATATATATCTTGCCTCATATGTTACTGATAAAGTAGTTTATGGGTTGGTTAATAAATATATTTATACCACGCAAGACAAAATAGTATTTTGGATTGTACCTATTGTACTTACCTCATTTTTGCTGGCTTTTGTAATCGCATTTATACGAAGCAAGGTATTTAGAGCTAGAGGTACTAAAATGAAATTGGTCGGGAACAAGAGTATTCCTTCATAATAAATAAGGTGGATATTATTAAATGGCAATAATAAATTATTTGGCAATAGGCGTTGTGTTAATTGTTTTTGTGTTATTAAACTATTACATAGGCTATAAGGGCACTCGGTTTTTAAGAGCATTAAATCTTAAAATGAATAATATAATTTATTGGATGGTTTTCTGGACTATTTCAATGGGTTTTTTCGTTGCAAGGATTTTTAGCGATAAACTGTCAGAAGTATTAAAAGACAGCTTGAATTTTGTTGGCTCATTATGGCTTGGTGCAATGCTATATTTATTAATGTTACTATTTCTTTTTGAAATCATTAATTTAATCTGCCGTAAAACTGGGCTGTGGGAGAGGTTTTCTATAAGTCGCAAAGCTATATCAATATATGCCGGGACAGCTATTATTGTAATTACTGGAGTTGTTCTGCTGGTTGGTTATAGAAATGCGGACACGCCAGTAGTTAGTACATATGAGGTTAATATACCCAAAAAGGTTGAAGCAATAAGTGAACTTAATATAGTAATGGTTTCAGACTTACATTTAGGAAGTTCAGGCCATGGAGACCTTCTAAAAAAGATGGTTAATGAAATCAATTCACTAAATCCTGATTTGGTCTTGTTTGCCGGGGATATAATCGATGATGATATTCAGCCATTTATTGAAAGAAATTATGCTCAGGAGTTTACCAAGATAAAATCGAAGTATGGAATGTTTGCTGTAACTGGTAATCATGAATACTACGGTGGAGATGAGGCCGAATTTGTAAAGCTTTTCAGGGCGACTGGGGTTAACGTCCTTATGGATGAATATGTAAAGGTCGCAGATAGATTCTATTTGTCCGGTAGAATAGATAAAGCTGCTAGAGCTTACTCGAATACTGATAGAAAGGATGTTGGACAACTCCTTGAAGGTGTTGATAAAAGCCTTCCTGTAATACTAATGGATCATCAGCCGGAACTTCTTGAAAAAGCAATGGAGGCAGGAGTAGATCTTCAATTCTCCGGACATACTCATAGAGGGCAGACCTTTCCTGGCAACATTCTAACGAAGTATACTTATGAGCTGGGATGGGGTTATCTAAAGAAGGGTAATTATCAAATAATCGTTTCGTCAGGGCTTGGTACATGGGGTCCTCCAATAAGGGTGGGTAGCAAATCAGAGATTGTAAACGCAAAAATTTCATTTGGAAAGTAAGATAGGGGCTTGTGGATTATAAATAATATAATTCATAAGCCTTTTCTATGCCTTCGAGAAGAAAGCGATAACACTTATTGACAATGTGGATAAAAAAGTTCAGAGGATGGTAAAGTTAGAATTGACTTTACATTTTGTTTTGTTTACAATATTAGATATCTAATAGTTAGAGTTCTAACTATTATTCACTGACAGTCAGCAGTCCAATGTTTATGCTAAAAGAGGAGAACGTAATTAAAAAACGATGCTAAAATGCAGAAATATTACTATTTTGTAAATGGCTAAGATTTAATTTTAAAGGGGGTTAATTTTTGGTTAAAGAAGAAGTTAATAAAAATCGTTGGGTAATTCTTTTTATTGTTGTAATGATGACTTTTATGTCGTGCCTGGACAGCAGTATTGTTAATGTTGCTCTGCCGAATATGGCAAAGCAGCTTGGTGTTACTATGGGCATAATTCAATGGGTAGTTACAAGCTATCTTATAATTATATCAGGAAGTATATTGTTTTTTGGAAGGCTCGGAGATATTATTGGTAAAACTAGGGTTTTCAAGATGGGGCTGGTTATTTTCACAATAAGCTCTCTGCTATGTGGATTGTCTACAAACATAGTGATACTTGTTATGGCAAGATGTATTCAGGCTGTGGGTGCAGCAGCTACTATGGCCACAAATCAGGGGATAATAACCCATGTTTTTCCCTCAAATGAGAGAGGTAGAGCTCTTGGTATAACCGGAACATTCGTTGCTTTGGGTACTTTGGTGGGACCTGCACTGGGGGGCTTTATTGTTGCTTATTTCAGTTGGAAATATATATTTTTAATTAACCTGCCTTTTGGGATAGTAACGTTTATACTTGCATCTAGACTTATGCCGGAAAACGGTACCAAGCAGGATGAAGATATGGACATAAAAGGGACGGTTTTGTTCTTTGTTGCAATTGTATTATTTTTTCTTACATTTACCAAAGGTGGGGAGATAGGTTATTTTAATCCTTTGATAATAGGCTCGTTTATTATTACTCTAGCGGCTGGTACAGCATTTATTATGTTTCAGAAGAAAATGAAAGATCCTCTGCTAGACTTAACAATATTTCACAACCCACTATTTTCTATAAGTGTTTTTTGTTCATTTACATCCTTTGTCGCAATGGGTACAAACAACATAATCCAGCCATTCTATCTACAGGATGTACAGAAGCTTTCCCCAAGTCAGGCAGGAATGTATATGATGATCTTTCCGTTGATTCTTTCTTTTGTAGCTCCAATAAGCGGACATTTGTCCGATAAAATTGGCTCGGAAGTTTTAACCTTAGGAGGGCTTGTACTCAATGCCATTGGACTTGCTGGACTTGCATTCTTAACTGTGGGAGCACCTATGCTACACTTTGTTATCTGTATAGCCATAATGTCTCTTGGAAATGGGCTTTTTCAATCGCCGAATACATCGCTGGTTATGTCAACTGTTCCTAAGCATAAGCTTGGAATTGCAGGCAGTATAAATGCACTGGTTAGAAATGTTGGAATGGTGCTTGGAGTATCTCTTTCAACCACCATATTGTATAACCGAATGAGCTATAAAATGGGTTATAGAGTGGATAACTATATTCCCGGAAGAGATGATGTTTTTCTATATGCAAATAAATATGTATATATTGTTGCAGCAATTATTTGTATGGTAGGCGCTACAATGACGGCAATAAGGTTGTCTAAGAAAAAAGGTGAGGTATAAAAGTTAGCGCTTTATATTGTACAAAATATTGATGAATGGAGGAGTGATAATCTTAAAAGAGCAGAAAAGTGAATATATAAATTAGTTGTTTATTTATAGGGGGACTTGAATTTTATGATGAAGTTAATGCGATATTTGAAAGGAAGCATTATTTTTGCAATCATTGCACCGATTATGATGATGCTTGAGGTTGCCATGGACCTTATGCAACCTACACTAATATCAAAAATTGTTGATGTAGGCATTGCAAACGGGGATATGAATTATATTTTAGCAACTGGTGGGAAGATGATACTTGCGGCAGTCTTGGCAGTAATAGGAGGAGCGGGCTGTACTGTATTTGCGTCAATGGCTTCAATGTCCTATGGTGCAAACCTTAGACAGGGTGTTTTTGACAAAATACAGACATTTTCCTTTAAAGAGCTGGATGAACTTAAGACCTCATCCCTCATTACCAGAATTACAAACGATGTTGTACAAATGCAGAATATGGTTTTAATGATGCTTAGAATTATGGTCAGGTCGCCGCTTTTATGTATTGGCGGAGTCATTATGGCGGTAATACTAAGTCCTAAATTGTCCATAATATTTGTATTTTCAATGCCGCTGCTTCTTGTTTTCATTGTGTACGTTGTAAATAAGGCGTTTCCACTCTTTTCCACAGTCCAGAAGAGAATTGACAGAGTGAATACTGTAATGAGAGAAAATCTCCTGGGTGTTAGACTTATCAAGGCTTTCGTTTCCCATGACAGGGAGAAGGAGAGGTTCTCTAAAGCAAATAATGAATTGACAGCCATAAATATTTCAGCGCAGAAATCCACTATATTGCTATGGCCTTTTCTAACCCTTGTAATGAATTTTAGTACCATAGCAGTATTATGGTTCGGTGGAATAACCGTTATAAACGGAGACATGGAAATAGGAAAAATAATAGCCTTTGTAAACTATCTTATTCAAATTCTCTCCTCACTAATGATGGTTTCGATGCTTATCATCAATGTTTCCAGAGCAAAAGCGTCGGCTGACAGGATAAATGAAGTATTAGATACTGACTGCTCAATTGTTGAACCTGAAAATCCCGTAGAAGCCAATGGTCTGGATATAGAATTTAAGAATGTTTCCTTTAAATATTATGGGAGTGAAGAGGAGCCTGTTCTTAGCAACATAAGCTTTAAAGTTAGCTATGGGGAGACTGTGGGCATAATCGGTGCGACTGGCTCAGGGAAGAGTACACTGATAAGCCTTATCCTGAGGTTATATGATGTTACTGAAGGTGCAGTTTTTATCGGTGGGCAGGATATCAAAAGTCTCCAGCATTCATTTATCAGAGATAGCATAGGAGTAGTTTTACAGGAGAATACGCTCTTTACAGGCACAGTAGAAGAAAATCTGCTCTGGGGAGACCCCGATGCTGCTTATGACGAGCTTCAAAGGGCGGCAATGGATGCACAGGCGCATGAATTTGTATCCAGTATGGAAAATGGCTACAAAAGCATGGTAGAGCAAAGGGGTAAAAACTTCTCAGGAGGTCAGAAACAGAGAATTTCAATAGCTAGAGTTTTGGTTAAAAATCCTAAAATACTTATAATGGACGATTCCACAAGTGCTCTGGACATGGCTACAGAAGCCAGGTTGCAGCAGGCACTAAAGAAACGTATGAGGGACGCAACCATGTTCATAATTGCCCAAAGAATATCCAGTGTTATGGATGCTGATAAAATAATAGTTCTTGATAAAGGTGAAATATCAGCCATTGGAAGTCATAACAATCTGATAGAAAGCAGCAGTATATATCGTGCCTTTGTGGAATCCCAGCTTGGAAAGGAGGTGGCTTTGAATGTCAAATAATAGTGAAAATAAATCCCAGACAGCATCGCCATCCTTTGTACCAAGGCCAGGTGGCGGGCCAGGGCATATGATGGGTATGCCTAAGGCAAAAGTTAAAAATGCAAAAGGGACATTGCTAAGATTACTCAAATACCTTATTGATAAAAAGCTTATATTGTTATTGGTATTTATTTTCTCAACAGTTGCAACAATTATTAATGTAATAGGCACACGGCTTAACGGTACCATTGTCGATAACTATATAGCAAGAGGGGATACGAGTGGGCTTCTTAAAATATGTATCATAATGGCAGTTATCTATATTTTCGGAGTTGTATTTACATATTTACAAAATAATCTTATGGTGGAAGTTGCACAGAAGACGGTTATGGCCATAAGGCGCGACCTTTTTAACTATATGCAGAAGCTGCCAGTTAAGTTCTATGATACTCATGACAACGGAGACTTGATGAGCAGACTTACAAATGATGTGGACAATATTAATGTAACTCTGTCCCAGAGCGTTACACAGCTTTTCAGCAGTATTATTAACATTATAGGAATGTTGATCGCAATGCTCCTTCTAAATCCGTTTCTTACATTGGTATCCATGATAACAGTTCCGCTGATGTTCTTAATAACAAAAACAATTGCAAAGGTTACTAAAAAATATTTTTCCTCTCAACAAAAAGAGCTTGGAAACATGAACAGCTTTGTAGAGGAGATTGTATCTGGACAAAAGGCTGTGAAGGTATTTAACAGAGAGGATATGGTTAAGGAACAGTTTGGCGAGATTAACGAAAGGCTAAGACACAGTGCAGTACGCGCCCAAGTATTTTCAGGGGTAATGGGGCCTATGATGAACTTTATCAATAACAGCTCCTATGTAATAATAGCCGTAGTAGGAGGATATCTGGTTATTAGCGGAAAAGGGCTTACAGCAGGAATGATGTTTACGTTTATTCTGTATATGAGAAATTTTACAAGACCTGTCAGTGATTTAGCCAACCTCTTTAATACCATCCAATCCGCCATGGCAGGCGCTGAGAGAGTATTTGAAATAATGGATGAAGAGCCTGAAAAGGATAATTTGAATGATGTAAAAATAAATACAGTCAAGGGGGATGTAGAAGTTCATGATGTAACTTTTTCATATTTACCTCAAAAACCAGTATTGAAAAATGCAAGCTTTTCTGCAAAGCCAGGGCAGACAATAGCTCTGGTCGGGCCTACTGGGGCAGGAAAAACTACAGTGGTTAACCTCTTGACTAGATTTTATGATGTGGATTCTGGAATTATTAAAATTGATGGTCTGGATATAAATAAAATCCATAGAAAGAGCCTTAGATCAAATCTTGCAATTGTACTTCAGGATACCTTCCTTTTTTCGGAGAGTATCCGTGAGAATATAAGGTATGGGCGCCTTTCGGCAACTGACACAGAGGTTGAAGCTGCTGCTAAAGTTGCAAACTGTCATTCATTTATAACGCACTTGGCACATGGCTATGATACGGTGCTTACGGATAACGGGAGGAACCTATCTCAGGGGCAGAGACAGCTTCTAGCTATAGCAAGAGCAATTCTTGCAGACCCTGCAATACTTATTCTTGATGAAGCGACCTCTTCAATAGACACACGTACTGAGATGCATATACAGGAGGCAATGCTTAAGCTGATGGAGGGAAGAACTAGCTTTGTTATAGCCCATAGACTTAGCACCATTCGAAATGCGGATCAGATATTGGTGATAAACCATGGAGAAATAATAGAAAGAGGCACTCATGATGAGCTTTTGCAAAGGGACGGCTTCTATGCAAATTTGTATAACAGCCAGTTTAAGACGGGACTTGCTGAGGAAACGGCCTAATACAAGGGTGTCCCTGAGGGAGGCCCTCAGGCTGCCCGAGGCCCAAAACCTTCTCCCCTCAAGTGTGAGGGGCCGGGGGAGCTGGCGTAGCGTAGCCACTTTTTTTGCTCTTAATCTCTGCAAAAACCCATATAATAATTGGCAGTATTACTTGCATAGGAAAAGCATAATATGGATAAACCTTAAAAGCCCAATAACTCATATCCATGATATTATCATAAACTATGTAAGAAAAATAAGTCATTAATAAGCCAGTTTGTATTACAATTGACCTGTAATCTTTTAGATTGAATATTTTCCCAATACCTTTACACGTTACCAATAAGCAGATTGAGCTTTTTATTAAAACGCCAAAAATAAATACAATAGACACAGTTACTTCTACTCTTTGCAAAAAATCACCTATACTGATCCTGCTTACGGCTGCATAAGATGGAAAATACATTTTACCAATCATACTACTTAGAACTCCAGTGTTTCTAATTGTGGTTAAGATAATAATGATTCCAGAAATCAATGTTCCCCAAGAATACACCTTATAAGGTGACTTTTTTGTTTTTAATGAATCGAAAACTCCAATAAATACTACTGATTCAGCAAAGGGAAAAGAAAACGTAGAAAATCCACCTTTTAATATTGGGGCTAAACCATTCCCTAAAATAGGTTTAAGATAGTTTAAATGAACTTGTGGTATTGCCATCAGTTGTACCACTATCAAAATTAAGAATAGGATGGGAAGAAAAAATGTAGTAGTTCTTCCCATTACCTCTATTCCTAGTCTAGCAGCAAAAATACACACCAGTGCCAAACAAAACATTGGAACAAACATGGGCGTTTCAGGCATGGCTACTGTATTGATGAATTCTCCAAAGTTACGAAGCACCAGTGCACCTAAGTGAAAAGCATACCAGATGTATATAACTGCAACAATTATACCTATCGCTTTTCCAAATAGTATCTTCAGAATATCAAATAAATCTTTTCCTTGGAAAAGTGATAGGATTCTAGAATATATAAGTAACATTGGAATAGCCATCAAAAATCCAACTATTCCAGCAATCCATGCATCATTTTTAGCATCTGCTCCAATGCCTATAATGAGTGAACTTCCCATAATATATATAATAAATATACAAATTGCTTCTTTGTCTGTTATTTGTTCTTTTTGCATTATAAACCTACTTTCCAAATATAGAAGTAATGAAATCCTTAATTGGTGCTACAGGGCTTGGAATCTTTACACCCAGGCACAATAATATAGCAATTGTAAATGAACAACTTCCTAATATTGTATTTGTCCAAAAATCATGCCAAAGCTTTTGCTTGTATAATGGAGTAAACTCATAAATAGCCAAAAAAGCGTACCCTATAATAGCCAATATAAACATACTGTTATTCACCTTCTCCAAAAGACTTAGATAGCATGGCACTATTTTTTATATGAACATTCGTTTTTACGGTTACTTTCAAATCTTTAAAAACTTCGTCCCAATTATTACCTACATTATTCCATGCTTGGACTTTATCTTCATAAAGCTTTGTGCCAAATCCGAAAATATCTGTATCATATTCTGTTTGGACTTTTTTAATTAAAGCTTCAATTCGTTCTTTCAACATATTTGCTGCATTTTGTTCCAGCTTTATTTGTGCTTCATCATCAAAAAACTCCACTTTACCCTCTATTTCGTCAATAGCCACTGTTGTATCGATATTTAATTTTATTTCAATATCCTTACCATCTACAACAGGTGTAACTTTTGTTTTATTTTTAAATATTTCAAGAGAAATTAAAATGGGTTTATCGGCTGATTGCGCTTCTTCAGTTAATATTCCGCCTTTAATCTCATTTTTAATAAAAATCAGATCTTTTGTAGCTTCACCATTTAGAAAGCCTACCAGTTTATCCTTTTTAAAAATTGCAGTTCCCATAATTTGGGGTGTATTTTTTACACCGATTTGTTCTAGAGTTACAACAGGAAGAACTGCTGATATCCCTTTAGAGTGGAGTACTAGACTATACTGTAAAATAGTGGTATTTGGGGCTTTGCTCAAAATAACTTGATTCTTAATTATATAAGCCAATGTAAAGGATTTAATATCTTCTGTGGGAGACTGCCCATCAAATATTTCTTTAGCAGACGCTTCTCCGGAAATCAACATGTTGACATCCGGCCGTGTTTCAGAGTCACGATTGTACCAATCAACAACCTTTGTTATACCCTCGCTTGCAATTTCCTTGCTTATAATAATAACCTTTGAATGACTCCAATAAAGTTTTTTCCCTGATACGGATACTATATTTCTTACAGCATCCATCATCGTCTTTCCTTCCATAGTTATCATTTTTGAAGTCATTTTAGTGTCCTTTCCTGTACTAATCTGAATAGTTTCCACTGTTACTTTGAATTGATTATTTATTCCTTTATCCACAGCCACACCCGCAACAATTGCTAATTCATCTATTTCCTTATAATTCCAACAACCAGTGGCGAATATTGAATTTATCAAGATAACCAATGTTAGCAAGGTAATTCTTATTTTTTTCATATAAACTATTTCTCCTTGCTTTTCCTTGATGACTGTCTGACTAAGTTTTTTGCTGCAATAATTTTAGGTCTTAGAGTCATGGACCACCAGGGCGCACGAATCCATGCATCCTGTCCATCACTCCCAGCTTTAGTTACGTTCATCATATAAGGTATTCCAAAAGATCGGATACTCATTAAATGAAGATACATAACAATAATGCACATTAAAAATCCATATACTCCCAAAAATGAAGCCCCAAATAATAAAAAGGTTCGAAAAATAATGGTTGCACCTATAAAATTCATGTTAATCAATGTCGTAATTCCTGATAGCGCAGTTATAATAAGGACAGGAGCACTTACCAATTTTGCTTCTACAGCAGCTTGGCCCAATACAATCGTTCCAATAATGCTTATTGCCTGGCTTACATGAGCAGGCATCCTAGTACCAGCCTCTCGTAAAATATCAAATATAAAAAGCATCAAAAATAATGATAACACTGTTGGAAAGGGGACATTCTGCCTTGAAGAAGAAATGCTGAGCAGCAAGGGGGTAGGTAGCATCTCCTGATGGTAATTGACAACTGACAAAAATATTGCAGGAATAGTAATGGAGGTTACTGCAGTAAAGCCTCTAAGAAACCGATTGATGGAGGAAAAAATGTAGTTCATATAATAGTCCTCATTTGCTTGAAAATTCTCAACAATTACATATGGAACTGTTAATACAAAGGGACTTCCATCAACAAAAAGAGCTATTCTACCCTCCAGAAGCTTTGCTGCAACAGAGTCTGGTCTTTCGCTTGAACCTACCGTCTCAAAAGGAGAATAGGGTGAATCTTTTATTAGTTCCTGGATATACCCAGAATCAATAATCCCATCAATTTCTATTTTATCCAGACGTTGCTCCAGTTCGCTCAATATACTCTCTAAAGCTAAGCCTTCAATATAACAGATGCAGGTATTTGTATGCGTTCTCTCTCCAATTTCCTTAAACTTGAACTTTAAATCAGGACTTTTTATTTTACGCCGTACCATCGATAAGTTTACCATAATTGATTCGGTAAAACCTTCCCTCGGTCCACGGATAACCCTTGCGGACTCAGGCTCACTTATCGACCTTGACTGCCAGCCCTTTGAACTAATAATTAGAGCTTTGTTGTATCCTTCCAATAAAAAAAGCGTGTCACCATAAATAACCGAACTTACTATTTTGTTTATTTCGGTTTCAAAGGTCACATTATTTGAAATAATAACTTTTGTCTTTAATTCTTCCAACAAATCGTTACTTTCAATATCTTCCGATAAATCGTTGCGAAGGACAGGCTGAATGATATTTTCGTTAACAATTTCTGTATTTACCATACCATCAATATAGATAACACAGCATTGCGCAGCTTTTAACTTTTTATTTTGAAATTCTCTAATAACCAATGTTTCATCATTTTTGAAAATATCTTTAAACAAAGAAATATTATTTAGTAGAGATTTTTCCAAACCTTTATTGTCTATATCCTTATTTTTCCCTTTACTATTTACGGTACTTTCTGACTTTGCTTTTTGACTTTTTTTAAACATAGAATCACCTATGTAAATTATTGTCATATTT
>Ga0123336_10002067_pt1 | contig 17745 bp, 8 predicted proteins | sample SSSSmetaG_FD_96466 | JGI IMG/M metagenome (GOLD analysis project Ga0123336, IMG submission 96466) | Glacier valley bacterial and archeal communities from Borup Fiord, Nunavut, Canada, to study Microbial Dark Matter (Phase II) - ​SSSS metaG | ecosystem: Environmental > Aquatic > Freshwater > Ice... | reverse complement strand
GCGTTGTAGGCGTAATTTTGCACTACTGCCTCGCTCCACATCGCAGTCACGTCGGCTTGGCCGCTGAAGGTCAGCTTGTAGGTGCCGCCAATATGGGCGGTAAGCTCCATCACCACCACGGCGAAGTCGCTGGTCGGCCAGCCCGCACTGTCTACCACAATGCTGCCCAGCCAGGGGTTGTCCAGGCCGCCAAAGCGCAGCGACATCTTCATCGCATCCACAAACATCTGCGAACGCGAGAGGTCGCTGACCCCCTCGATACCCACCCCCAGCGGCACTTGCCCCAGCTGCGGACTGGCCGCCGCTGCTTTGGCAGCCAGCTTGCCGTTGGGGTGGCTGGCTCCCGCCGCTGGCACGGTACCGAGCAGCAGCATGGCTAGTAGCAGGTACCCAGCGTAGCCCATAACTTGCTTCTTCATCTTAAACCCCCATAACGAATGTAATAATGATTACGCTTGTGCCAGCTTGCGACTGGCAGCACCATGCTACAACCGCTGGCAGGCAGAGTCAAGTGCAGGGGGCCAACTATGGCGAAGATAGGAGGAAGGTACTATTCGGAGCGCGGGGCGAAGTCGAACAGATTGCGGCAACCCAGGGCAAAGCGGAGGGTGAAGGCCAGCAGCGGGGCGATGTAGTGTTCCTGGGCCAGTTCGTAGCTGGCAGCCCGCAGGTTATCGCGCCCGTCGCGGCTGGCTAGCATCGAGTTGCGGCGCACGAAGCGGACGATCTGCTGGTTCGCCGCTGGGTTGGCCCGCCGCTCGAACAAAGCCTGGGCTGCGTCGCTGCGGGCGTGCAACTCGATGCTGCTGCCACCAAAGCGCATCTTGGCCGCCATAGCCACCTCGACCGGGGTCAGCAGGTAGTAGCTGCGCTTGCCAAACAGCCACGTCTTGTACTCGGTCAGCCAGACTGGGAATTGCAGGTTGTAGCTACTAGCTTGGGCCAGATCAGCCCCCAAGTTGGCTGGGTCGTAGGTCTGGCTAGCGGGTGCTTGGGCCAGGGCTGCTTGCAGCAAGGTTTGGGCCTGGGTGTCGCTGATCAGGCAGCGATCCAGCAGCCGTTGGGTAGCCTGCACCAGTGCGCTGCTGCGCTCCAGGTTCGCCTCGATGCGCCTCAGCAGGGCAGAGATCGTCTCGGCCTTCAACTCCATGCTCTCGGCATCAAAGTTGAGGTAGCGGGCGAAGCCAGCCTTTAGCAGCTCATCATGCGTCGCCTGCCGCCGCTTGTGCGCCCCTTCCAGTTCGTTCAGGTGGGTGCGGATGGCAGCGTGTTGGCGGCTGGCATCCTCAGCAATGCTAGCCAGGCGTTCGTGTAGGTTAGCCTCGTGTTCGGCCACCTCGTGGTCGCGGCTGGCAATCAGGTCGCGCCCCGTCTGCTCACTCTCGTCCAACTGCTGGCGGATGGCGTTTAGTTGGTCAAGGGCGCGCTGATGCTCGGCCTGGGTCTGCACGATCCCAGCGGAGTTTGCGTCCAGTTCGCGCCCCGTCTGCGTCCAGGCCTGGATCAGCGGCGGCAAGGTGCGGGTAAGCTCGTCGTACTGGCGCACAAAGGTGTCAATTTGGTTATAAAGTTGGCTGGCGGCTAGCGTCTCGATCTTGGCAGTCAGAGCGCGGATGCTGGTCTGCTCCTGGTTGAGGCGGTTGCGGGCCGAGGCGTACTCCTCACCTTCCTCTGGCTGTGGGTGGGGGGTGGTCAGGTAGCTGCTGAGGTCGCGGCTGAGGGCTTCGGCGCGGCGGCCCAGTTCGACCGCGTCCTCGTAGTAGGGCTGCAACTCACCGCGCAACTTGAGGGCATCGGTCGCTAGCAGCTTGATCGCCGCTTGCCGCTCGCTGTAGGGGAATGTAGGCTGCTCGATAGCGTTTGCGTCATCGCGCACCGCCTCAAAGCGTCCACGTATCTGCGTGACCTGCTGGTTGATGTCTAGCAGGTTGTTGTCCATGCCACGCACTCGCCGCTGCACTGCCGCCAGTACCTCGGCTACCCCGCCGCCCAGGGGGTCGGTGCGCCCGCCACGAGCGAGCATTGGGCCGGGATTATTGACTACCAGGCGCGGTGCCTCGCTGTGGTAGGCAACCTTAGCCGCCTCGCGTACCCGACGGTGGGCCAGGCGGATGCGCTGGTCTACGGTATCGGCCCGCTGGCGCAGTTCGTCATGCAGCCGCTTGATCGTCGCCTCCTCGCTCCGTTCGCGTTGCTCCAGGCGGTTTACCTGCTCGCTCTGCTTGGCTTCCTTCGCGGTCAGTTCGCCCTGCAAAAGCTGCTCGGCGGTCAGGCGGTTGCCAAACTCGCCCTGCACCCGCGCTACCTGCTCGTCGGCAAGCTGGCGGCTGCGCGCCTCCATCTGCTGGCGGTCGTTGGCGACTCGCTCCAGGTCGGGGCGCACCTCGGCGGTCAGTTCCTCGTTCACCTGGGCAAACAGTGCCTCGGCCACCTGGATCATGTCCTCAACCTCGATGGTGTGGCTGGGAGCCTGCTTGCGCCACTGCTCAGCCAACTCCTGCCAGCGGCGCGCCCACTCCTCGGTCACGCCCAGCCCCTCACGTTGGTTGTGCCAGATGTTCAGCAGCGGCTCGGCCAGGGTCGCAAACTCGCCAAGCTCTGCCGCCAATGCGCTGTACTGCTCGGCGGTGCGAACCGTCGGCAAACCTGGCTGGCTCGGCTGGAATGTAGCTGGGCTGGCAACTGCAAGTTGCCATGTGGCTGGCTGGCTGGGTGGGGCAGGGGTGGGCAACTCGGCTATCGGCTGCCCAGCGTGGAACAGGTTGTCAAAGTCAAACTCGAACGGCACTGCGGCTGGCGGCTCAGTGGCTGGGGCGGCGGCAGTAAACTGCGCTTCGTCCTCAGCCGCAGGTTCGCTGGTCGCAGCGGGCGCAGGGGTTGGTTCAACCACGCTGGCGGTGGTAGTTGGCTGGGCGGAGCTTGCGCCTTCCTCTACCCCGCTCTTGTTGTTCAGTCTTGCCACCACCGCCAGCGGTTCGATGTCGGCGGCCTGCACTGGCATCAAGGCGGCGGTGGCAGGCGGCAGAGCCGGGGGGGGCGCAGTCTCCTGCCCCCAGGTGAGCAGTTCGCTGACCGCCTGGAAGGCTTCGCCGTCGGCAGCCAGGGCGAAACTAACCTGATGCTCGAAGTCTTGGGCGGCGGTCAGGCTGGCGATCTCGGTTAGCTGCTCGATCAAGACGGCCTGCGCGTCCAGCCCCGCCTCCTCCTGATCCAGCGGAGCGGCGGCGAGTGCGGCCTGGGTGCGATCTAGCAGGCGGCTCTGGTCGGCGCGGGGGATGTGGTAGCTGTCAGCCTCGTCCTCTGGCTCCTGCTTGAGCGTGTCGAAGAACAGCCAGTTGCCGTCGGCGAAAGGCTGGGCGATCACCTGCCAGCGGGCGGGTGCGATGTGCTGCACCACCGGCTTGAGCAGCAGCACGGCGATCAGCCCGATCAGTACAGCAGTGACGACGAAAGGGATGACGATACCTGCGCTGGCATTGAGGGCGAAGATCAGCAGCACCGCCACCACCACCGCCAGTGGTAGAGAAAGCAGCCACCAGCCGAGACCACGGAAGAAGCCCCTCCAGAGCAAGGCATAGATTTGGGCAGCGACCATAGCGGGGCTGGCTGCCTCACCGTCGCTGCTGCGGGCGGGGGTCTGGCCGACGGCGAAAGGGAGGTTGACCTCACTGGCCGCCACTGCTGGCTGTTCGCTGACTGGCTGTTCGCTCACGGGTTGCTGCTTACCTGTTCTTCCAGCACGAGGCTGGCGGGACTGCCTGGGGCTGGCGGGTCGGCGGGGCTGGGTAGGGCTGGCTGTTTGCCGCCACCTGCCGCCCCCAGTGAGGCAGCGGTCACTTCGCTCTTGAGCAGCCGCTTGGCGGCGGTGATCGCCCGCAGCAGCCGTTGGTTAAGCAGGCTGGTCAGGACGCTGCCACCCCCCACCTTCGGCGGCTCGTCTGCGCCACGCACGCGTAGCATACCAGCCGCGTCAAGGTTGAAGCGGTTCTCCTCGTCCACCGACTGTTCGCCAACTACTACACTGGGGGCAACCTCTATCGCGCCTTGCGGGCTAACCACGCTAGGCGACATCACTTGCGCCTCACGCTCAATCGTCGCTCCTGCTAGGGCGAAAGCAGCCCCAACTAGTGCGCCCACCCCCACCGCCAACTCGCCCTCGCTGACCGCCCAGCGGCGCACCTGGCAGTTCGCACCCAGCCCGATGCTGGCGGCATGAACGCTGCGGATGCGGCAGCCGCTGCCCACCTCTACCCGCCCGCCCGCGATGATGTAGCCGCTGACCGTCGCCTCCTCCTCCAAAGTCACGTCGCCGAGGGCGTAGATGTGACCGCGCAGGGCTGCCTTGCGCCCGACCCGCACATTGTGGGCGAAGATATTACCGCTGCCACTACTATTGGCTGGGAGGACGACATCGCGCTCAAGCTCCTGCTTGCGGCGGGGATAGAGGTCTCCCTGCCACTCTGCCGCTGGCGGACTAAGGGGCTGACGGGGGCCAACTGGCTTGCGCGGAGCAAGTACTGCTGTGTTCTCGGCGTGGGCCTTCTCGCGCTCGTCCAGCTTAGTCGCCACCCGCTGGCGGTCAACGAAGGTGGGGACGGCCTCATAGATCGTCGCCAGCAGTTGACGAGCGGCGGGGATGCTAGAAGGGTCGAGGCTGGCGGCTAGCTGCTGCGCCCTTTCGTACATCTTACGTAGCACCTCATCAGTAAGCTGGCCGGTCGCCGCCTGCAAGTCCTCCAGGGCAGCGGTGACAGTCTGGTAACGGTCTTTAGGCTGCTTGGCGAGCATCTTGAGGATTATGCGGTCAAGGGCCGTGGGCAGGCGGTTGTTGAGGCTGCGGGGCGGCGGCACCGGCTCGTAGAGATGGCCCATGATCACCTGCTCTGGCGTGCCAGCAAACGGCTCCTTGCCAGTCAGCATCAGGTAGGCTACCACGCCGAGGCTGTACTGGTCGGCAGCAGGGCCAGGGGCTGCCGTCCCCTTGCCCAGCCGCTCCGGGGCGATGTAGGCCACTGTGCCGATAGCCCTGCTCTCACGGGTCAGGTTCGCGTCGCCGCTCATCTTGGCGATGCCAAAGTCGGCCAGGCACCAGCGCAATACCACGCCGTCCTCGCGCTGGTACAGAATGTTCTCTGGCTTGATATCGCGGTGGACAACCCCCTGGGCGTGGGCGTAGTCGAGGGCGGCGGCGAGCGGGGCAAGGATGGTCACTGCTGTTTCCAGGTTGACCTTGCCTTCCTTCTGCTGCTTGAGGTAGTCGCTGAGAGACCCGTCCATGCACTCCATCACGATAAAGGAGGTACCGTTCTGCTCGCCCACGTCGTACACGGCGACGATATTAGGATGCTGCAACTTGCGGCTGAGGTTGATCTCGCGGCGAAAGCGGCGCACGTCTTCGCTGCTCGCTCCCGACTGCCGCAGCAACTTGAGGGCTACGACATTGCCGCCATCGTCGCGGGCGCGGTAGACCTCGGCCATGCCGCCCCTACCCAGTTCGTCTATGATCTCGTAGCTGCCAATTCGGTCGCCTGCGCGCATCTTTACCCTCGCTTGTTCTCCCGCTGGGGTTGTGTGCTGCAATTTTAGCACACCTGTCCACCCAGTTTCAATCTTTCAGCAGCTACGGGCCAGAATAGGGTATAATCCACCCCGTGAGCCTCCCTGCCGCCCAACAACCGCATAACCGACCGCCTGTCGGCTGGCAGGCCGCTGCCCTGTTCTGTGGGGTGGTGGCAGTGCTGCTGCTGACGATGAGCGGCCATCAGTACGCCCGTGACGAGGAGACGCTCTTTGCAGTCACGGAGACGCTGGCCCGCTATGGTCACTTCGACCTCGCGCCCGACATTCCCCTGACGGTCGTTACCGCCAGCCCTGGGGGAGGCTACTACGCGCCCTACGGCCCGCTCAAGCCGCTGCTGCAACTGCCGCTCTATTTGCAAGGCAACGCAGCAGCCCACAACTACCCAGCCGCCTTCCAGCCGTTCATCACCCGCCTGTATGTGGCGGCCTTCAATCCGCTGGTGCAAGGGGCGATTGCCAGCCTGCTGTTCCTGCTAGTTGTGCGCTTTGGCTACCGGGTGCGGACGGCGACCAGCGTCGCCCTGCTGTTCGCCTTCACCACCTTCGCCTTCCCCCACGCCCGCACCGGCTTCGCCGAACCGCTCTCCTGCCTGCTGCTGCTGCTGGCTACCTACCTGCTCGCGCCCCTGACTGACCGCAAACGCGGGTGGCTGGCGGCAGCATTGGCCGGTGCCTGCCTGGCACTGGCGGCGGCTACCAAGTTCCAGAACCTGCTAGTGCTGCCTATCTTCGCATTCTGGGTGCTGGAGCCTGGTCGCTGGTTGGACTGGTGGCGGGGGCGCAAGCCCCTGAGCGCGGGCGCACCAGGCCCACCACTGCGCGTCCTGTGGCGAAGGATAGTGGCCTTCGCCGTCGGCTTTGGGTTGGCCTACCTGCCACTGGGCCTCTACAACAGCCGGGCCTTCGGCGGGCCGTTTACCAGTGGTTACGGTAGTGGCGACGGTATCATCCTGGTCACGCCCTTCTTCGACGGCCTCTACGATCTGTTGCTTAGTCCAGGCAAGGGCTACTTCTGGTTTGCGCCGCCCACTGTCCTGTTCTTCTTTGCCATTGGGCGGTTCTGGCGGGCGCAGCGGTCACTGGCGGCGGTCTGCGTAGCGATCATCATTGCACACCTCATCTTCTATGCTACCAACCGCTTCTGGCATGGTGACGGCTCGTGGGGGCCGCGCTATCTGATGCCTACCCTCCCCTTCGCCCTGCTCCCTGTCGCAGCTCTGGTAGAGGATGCCTGGGCGGTGCGCCAATATGCAATGCGGGCGGCAGTGATCGGGCTGGCGGTGTTGGGCTTGAGTGGGCAACTGTTCGGCGCGGCGGTCAACTTCGACACCTATATCAACCTCACCTACAACCAGCGAGCCAACAACACAGCGGCTGGCGACGATTATCGCTACTACACGGTCGCTGGTTCGCCCCTGCTCGGCCACGCCCGCCTGCTAGCGACGAGGCTGGGCCAGTGGCAGGCCAACCCGCCCGCTAGCCTGGGGCTGACCAGCGGTTGGAGCGTCAACGAGGGGGCGGCGGCCAACCTGCCACGCTGGACTAACGGCAGCGGCGTGGCCCAGATCAACTACCCTGCTGCCTATACGCTGACCGTGCTGATCGCCGACCATCGTCCGCCCAGCCTGCCACGGGCGAAGGTACAGGTGCTGCTCGGCGGCCAGCCTGCTACGGCTAGTCTGGCTGCGGACGGCATACACACCACCTTCGCCGCCTCTAGCAGTGGCAACCGAGAGCTAGTGATCGCCAGCGATACCTGGAACCCCGCCCAGGTTGGCATTGCTCGCGACGAGACTCTAGGGGTCAGCGTGGAGCAAATAGCGGTCTATACAGCGGAGGGGCTGCTGCCGCTCGCATCTGCACCCAACCTGCCCGCCATGCCATTGCGGAGCGCAAAGCAGCGGTTCGACTGGTTCTACCGCACCGACTACCCCCACCTGCTCGACCACTGGTACTGGTACGCCAGCCGCAGCGGACTCGATCCCGCCGCCGTAGCCCGTCTGTCGGGGGCGGTGGGCTGGCCGTGCCTGGTTCTGCTGCTTATCGCCGGTGGCTGCCTGCTGATCGGGAGGCGTAATGGCTAAGGGGAAGATGAAGACCCAGGGGCAGAAGGTCTGCTTGCTCAACCTGACGACGACGACCAAGCAGGGTGGGGTGGAGACGTTCGTTTGGGAGTTGGGCCGCGAGTTGGCAGCACGGGGCTACGCGGTGACGGTGGTTGGTGGGCGCGGGCCGATCCGCCACGACTACCCAGGGGTGCAGGTACGCACCCATCGCTTCATCAGCCGCGAGGGGTGGCGGCGGTTGCCGTTGCTGGGGCGGCAGTATGGCCTGACCAAGCTGCTTGAACGGCTCAGCTTCGCTGTCTTTGCTCTGCCTGCACTGCTGCGCGCCCGCTACGATGTGATCCACATTCAGAAGCCTTACGACCTGCCCCTGGCCGCGGTGGCGCGCTGGCTGACGCGGGCGCGGCTGCTGTTCGGCTGTCATGGCCGCGACTACTGGGCGGGCGACCGCTTCTTCGTGCGCTTCGTAGATGGAGCGGTGTCATGTAGCCGCTTCAACGCAGCCGAAATCCACGACCACTATCGGCTCCACCCCCAGGTCGTCTACAACGGCTTTGACACCCAGCTATTCTCCCCCCGCCCGCCCGCCGCCGAGCTAATGGCCCGCTATGGGCCGAAGATGATCCTCTTTATGGGCCGCTTGATCCGCTGGAAGGGAGCGCAGTACCTGATCGAAGCTCTCGCCCTGGGCAAGGAGGTAGGCGACCCGCTAGCCGATGCACAGGTAGTGATTGCTGGTGATGGCAGCTACCGCCCCCAGCTTGAGGCTTTGGCCCGCGAGTTGGGAGTGGCAGAGCGGGTGAGCTTTGTTGGCGACATACCACACAGTGATGCCCCACGCTACATGGCGAGTGCCGCCGTGGTGGTTGGCACAAGCTTTGCCAACGAGACCTTTGGTATGGTGCTGTGCGAGGCCTCGGCCTGCGCCCGCCCCCTGGTTGCCAGTGACTTCGGTGGCTTCCCTGAAGTAGTGAGGGCGGGCGAGAGTGGTCTGCTCTACCCGCCCCAAGATGCGCCCGCCCTGGCCGCTGCCCTACGCCGCATCCTCAGCGACCCCGCCGCTGCCGCTACCCTGGGTGCAGCGGGTCAGCAGTACGTCAACGCCAACTTCACCTGGGCGGTAGTGACCGACCGGGTGGTGGCGGCCTACGAGCGGGTGGTGGTAGAAGGTAGGCAGGGTTTAGCGACTGTGACCATTTCTGCAACCTTGCGGCAATGCGCTGGCGAAAACCTCGCATTGGTGGCCCAATAGTTGGTATAATAGGCAATTGTGTGCTGGCGATGGGCCGCACACTCGTTGTCCCCTGGTGGCTCGCGCTGCGTGGCGCGGCTGTTGGGTTGTGATGACCCGTGTTAGAAAGGAAAGAATTGAAGAAGATCAACCGTCTGGTAGCCCTGCTGTCTGTGCTGCTGGTAGTTGTTTTTGCCCTGGGCGCGTGTGACAATGCCACCGCCACTACCCCAACCGCCGCCACCGCGGTGGCAACCAGCCCGGCGGCTACGAGTACCCCGCCTGTCGCCACTCCGCTGGCAACCAGCCTCGCGGCTACTAGTGTGGCTACCACGGCGGCCACTGTTGCTAAGCCAGCAGCTACACCCACCAGCGTCGCACAGGTTGCCACCAACACCCTCACCACTGCCGATGCGCCCAACACTCCTGTGACTGGTTGTGGCATGGGGACAATTGCTGGCCTGCAAGTGGACAAAGCAAAGCTCGGCAAGGAGCTAAATGTCTACCATTGGTCGGACTACATAGACCCCGAACTGCTCAAGGAGTTCGAGCGGTGCTATGGCGTACACGTCACCCTCGACACCTACACCTCGAATGAGGAGCTGCTAACTAAGATTCAGGGCGGCGTGACTGGCTACGATGTGGCAGTACCCAGTGACTATATGGTGGGTAAGATGGCTGGCCTCAACTTCCTGGCCGAGATCAACCTCAACAACGTGCCGAACGTGTCTGGGATCGACAAGCGGTTCCGCAGTCGCGACTTCGACCCACAGAACAAGTATTCGCTGGCCTACACCTGGGGGACGACCGGCATTGCCTATGACAGCAGCAAGGTCAGTCCCGCGCCCGATAGCTGGAACATCCTCTTTGACCCGACCTACAAGGGCAAGATCGGCCTGCTCGACGATAGCCGCGAGACGATTGGCGCGGCCCTCAAGCTGCTGGGCTACAGCTACAACAGCGTGGACAAGGCCCAACTTAATCAGGCCCGCGAGAAGCTGATTGCGCAGAAGCCGCTGATCAAGGCCTATGATGGCACCAACCTGCAAAACATGAGTACCGGCGACATTGACATTGCCCAGATGTATGTTGGTGATGCCCTGCGGGTGGCGCAGACCCGCCCGACCGTCAAGTATTTCATCCCTAAGGAAGGCAGCACCATCTGGCAGGACAACCTGGTGATCCTCAAGACGGCTCCGCACAAGTACGCCGCCGAGGTCTTCCTCAACTTCATGCTCGATCCAGAGATTTCGGCGCGTAACAGCAACTACATCCAGTATGCTGACCCGATCCCCGCCGCGATCCCGATGATCGACAAGTCGCTGACCAGCAACAAGTCGCTCTACCCCGACCAGTCAGTGCTGGACAAGCAGGAGGCGATCAAGGACCTGGGCGACAACACCGAACTCTACGAGCGCATCTACACCGAAGTGAAGAACCAGTAGCCAGCCCTTTAGCTGACCTCAAGCGGCCTCGGACGAAAGTTCGGGGCCGCCTTCTATTTGGCGGGAACTATTCCTCCCCCCTGGTCGTCTTGATCGCAACGAACCACCGATCATGAGAATAGACCACAGAAAGGGAATACCGCCATGCGTAAGTTGCTCAACCGCAAGCTGTTTGCTGCTCTCGCCCTCGTCGCCATCTGCGCGACCCTACTCCTCAGCCTTAGTGCAGGCAGGATGAACCAGAACTTCAGTACAGTCGCCTCCACCCTGGGTACCGACTCCGCTGCTGTCAGCCGGGGGGGTGGCGAGCGGGCAGCCACTGGTGCGCCACCCAGCAGCCTCCACTTGCAAGCCGCCCCAGCAGACGATGCAGCGAAGGCTCCGGCTTACTACGCCAGCAGCCTGCCTGCTACGTCGGCAGGCAGCGGCGGTGGGGCCACTAGCAGCGCGCCAGGCGTTGCTCTGCGCGGCGGCACTGCACCACGCAACAGCACGTTCTCTATTGATGCCAGTGGCAGTGGGCGGGGGGGGTCAATCGCTGTGCTGCCCACGCAGCCGGTGCAGTCGCAGTATCAGGGGCCGAGCGGCCTGACCGCTGGCACGGTGGATGACAATGCCAGCTACCCTGACTATCTCAAGTATATCGCTGGCGCGCAGCAGTACAATGCCGCCAATGCCGACCTCAGCGAACGCTACTTCGTGCAGGTGGCGGACGGTAGCCAGCGGCCTGTTGCCGACGCGCAGGTGAGCATCAGCGACGGCCAGCAGGCGATCTTCAGTGGGCGTACGACCAGCGACGGGCGCATCGCCTTCTTCCCTCGCGTTTTCGGCAGCCAACAGCAGAGCTTCACGGTGCAGGTCAACCGTGATGGAGCGAGTAGCGTCGGGGAAATAGTGCGGGGCAAGACCCAGACTCTCGCCCTCACCCTAGCCACCCAGCAGACGGTCAGCAATCTCGACATCGTGTTCCTGTTGGACAGCACTGGCAGCATGGGCGACGAACTCGACCGCATCAAGGCGACGATCTTCACGATCAGCCAGCGGATCGGCCAGTTGCCTGGCAGCCCCCACGTCCGCTTCGGCCTCGTCACCTACCGCGACCGCAGCGACCAGTATGTGAGCAAGCATTGGGATTTTACCAGTGACGTAGCCACCTTCTCTAGCAACCTGAACACGATCCAGGCAGACAATGGCGGCGACACGCCAGAGGATTTTAATGCAGGCCTGGCTGACACGCTCGACAACCTTAGCTGGAACAGCGACCAGCAGCACAGCCTGCGCTTGGTCTTCACCGTCACCGATGCGGCCCCGCACAACGACTACAGCGACGAGGCTGGCTACGGCCTGCTGATGCAGAAGGCAGCAGCGCGGGGGATCAAGGTCTTCACTGTCGCAGCCAGCGGCATGACCGACGACGGCGAGTACATCTACCGACAGGTGGCTGCCTACACGCAGGCGAAGTTCGTCTTCCTCACCTACGCGAACGGGGTTAGCGGGGCGGCAGGCAGCGCGACCGATATGCACGTCAACCAGTACAGCACCAACAACCTCGACGAGGTGATCGTTAGCCTAGTGGCCGCCGAAGTGGGCAACCAGAGCAAGGGGATTAGCCTGCAAAAGGTGCAGCCGATCAGCGACATGGTTGCGCCGCAGCAGGGCAGCGGTGGCGAGCAGAACCCAGCCAACCTTGCCTGGCCGCTGGCAGGTGCGTTGCTAATTGGCGGCGGCATGGCTCTGGCTTATCGGCGTGGGCAGCAGGTGCAGCGGCCCACCTCTCAGCCTGCGTCACTTGCAGAGTGCAAGGCAGACGAGAAGGCGAACGAGGCGGAGCTAGCCAGCGGGGATTACGGCCTGTTGCCCCCGCCCTGGTTCTGGCAGAGCCAGCCACACGAGGGGACGCGGCGTGTCTAGCGACTGGTTAGCAGCAATAGCAAGTCCATAGCAATGTTAGCCTCCCCCTCCACACTACAAGTGCGAGGGGGAGGCTGTTACATCCCCACCAGTGCCTTGATTCTGCTAATCTCAGCTTCGGTTGCTTCTTCGCCAGCTTTGATAAACTCACGGTACTTGTCTACCTCAAAGCTGTTGTACATCCCCACTTTGGGGCTGATCAGCACGCTGTAGGGCTTGGTTTTCAGCAGGGCGACCAGGCTCTCACTTACTTCGCGCATACTGAAGACCGTCTCGAAGATGCTTGGTGCCTGCTTCGTCCCCTTCTTCTTGCGGACGCTGCGGTAGGCGCGCTCCTCGATGGGTGGGATTGTGTTGCTGGCGATGATGATGTCCGCCCCTGCCTCGTCCAGGGGGCTGCACGGCACTGGGTTGACCGCCCCACCGTCGGTCAAATACTCACCGTTGAGGAAGTGGGGAACAAAGAGGCCGGGGATCGAGGTGCTGGCCCGCACTGCGTCGGAGATTGAGCCGCTGCTGAGGATCACCTCACGGCCCTGGTAGACTTCGGCGGCGACGATGTAGAGGGGGATATCCAGGTCTTCAAAGCGCGCATCATGGGTCAGTTCGCGCACCCAGTTGGTGGTACTGTGGCCGCGCAGGATGCCCTGGCGTGGCAGGGTGATGTCCCAATATCGCCAACCAGTGCGTGGGTTGCCGCGCCGGGCCATTTCGCCCGCCCAGGCTGTCAACTCCTCGCCGTTGAGGCCGACCCGATTGGGGTCGCCCTTTGGCACGCCCGCAACCATCAGTGCGCCAACCAGCGACCCCATGCTCGTCCCCGCCACCAGGTCAATAGGGATACCCGCTGCTTCTAGTACCTTGATCACCCCAACGTGGGCCAGGCCATGACCAGCACCGCTGCTGAGGGCCAGGCCCACGCTGCGGCGGGTGATGCGCCGGGCCATCCGCGCCAGATTTGGGCGACTAGCGTTGTTAACGCGCCACAGCTTGCCCACAGCTACTTCGCTAACCCAGGCCGCACTGGTGCCACCCACCAGCAGGATCGCGTCCATCGCCTGGGTTGCTGCCTCGCTTGCCTCGCGCCCGGCACTAGGCAGCCGCACTAGCGCGTATTCAAAGCCGCCCTGATCTAGCAGGCGGCTGACTGCCTCATTAAATTGCCCATCGCTGACATGCAAGGCGACCGGGAACAGACCCACCTCGTCGGCGATCATGCTGACCATCTGGCGCGGGTTCTCCAGGTTGAGCTTGAGGTTGGGGGCAATGGAGTTGTCGGCCAGGATGTCCAGGATCACCACTGGGCTGCCCACCTGCTGCACAATCGTCTTCGCCAGTTCCAGCCCATCGGTGCCACGCAGGCCGACGATCTGGTACTTTTTGTTGGCGAAAACCTGGGTATCGGCCTTGCGCAGTCGCTGGGCCAACACCCGACTAACGGTGAGAGCAATGGTGGGGTAGTCGGCCAGCAGCTTGTCGAAAAGCTCTTTAGTAAGCACAAGCAATTCTGCGTCAATGCTAACGACGATGCCAGCACTACGCGCCTCACCGGTCAGCAGACCCATCTCGCCGAAGTGTGAGCCAGGGCCGAGGTAAGCCAGCACGATCTTCTCGGTCTCCACATCGGAAACCACGCGCACTTGGCCGGTTTCGATGATGTACATGGAGTCGGAGGGTTCACCCTCGGTGCAGACGATTTCGCTCTTGCGCTTGCGAACGAAGTGCAGTTGCTGGCCGATCTCGGTCAGTTCCTCGGTGGAGAGACCGCTAAAGAGGTCGATCCGCGATAGGGAGCTAGCCCGCAGGTGCATGGCGGCGTGCGCGTCTTCCACATCCAGGTCACCATCAAGGTTGATGTCACGGTTAGGCGGTTGCAGGTCCAAGCCGTCAATCCTCAATCTTTCGTTTCTTTCCTTCTCAGCCACCAGCCCACCACCTTCCTCGCAGCCCCCGTGCCTTAACCGGCACCCGATTTCCACCGTCATTATAGATCAGCGCAAGCCGTCTGGTCAACTCGATAATCTGGCGAACCAAAGTTGCCGGGCGAAGACTGGCTGCCTGCCTTAGCGAGCAACCCTGGGCCGCCTGCCGTACTCTGTTGACTAACTAAGCCCCCTTCCACTATAATGCCCCGCAGGAGAGGCGGTGTGCGCTAAATGGGTAGCCAATACAACGTGGGCAGCGTCAACACTGGCGGTGGGCTGGCAATAATAGGCACGGGCAACAGCGTGACCGTGGTGCAGGCTCCTGCGGGCCTGCTGGCGGCCTTTGACCAGATTACCCCCATTTTGGTGGACGAAACCCCCCTCTACCAGCATCTATGGGAGCCGCTGGCTGTGCCAGAGTGGCCCCACTTCGCGGCTGACAGTGACCGTGCAGAGGACGTGCCGCGCAAGCTCTATGCTGCCCTGCGCCAACGGGTCACCAACCTGCCCGATGACCGCCGCAACTACCTGCAACTGCTGGTCGCCCCCCTCGGCTGGGGCAAAACTACCCTGCTGATGCGGCTTGCTGCCGACCTCTGCCGCCAGCCCGATACGGCGGTGATCTGGCTGCGGGCCACCGCCGACGATGCAGTAGATCGCCTCAAGCCGCTGATTGCCGACACTGCTAGTGGCCTGGGGCGCGGGCGCAGGCTCTACGTCTGCATGGACGACCTGCTGACCGTGCCGAAGGTAGCTGCCTTCCTGCGCGAATTGCGTACCGTCGCGGGCAACTGCGCCCAGGTGGTGGTAATTGGCGCAGCCCAGCCAGAGCAGTTGAGCGATCCCGCCCTCGACTCTGGCGGCGACATCCACGCTGCCCTCGCGCCGCTGGTCAAGGACAGTGAACCCGATCTCGTCCTCGCTACCTTTGATGATGGGGAACTAGGCTCGCTCTACAACTTGCTCGACCGTCATAGCCAGCTTTGCGACAGGGTGGACATCAACCCCCCACCTGCGCCCCTCGAACTGACTGCTGTGATAGGCAAGCAGCTAACCCCACCCTTGACCGACGAGGCAACCCTGCGCCAGCCTCGCCAGGCGATCAACCTGCTGACACGCGGCGAGTTGCTCAAGCAGGTTGTAGAGCAGAAGCTAACTGCCCTACAGGGGAGTGGCGACTTCAGCAAGGTCAGCGAGCGCGCTCCCCTGGTTGCAGTCTACGATTTCGTGACCCTGCTTGGTCGCCTGGGAGTCGCCACCCCACCGCAGTGGTTGGCCGAACTGAGCAAGGGCAACCCCACCTTGCAGAAGGTCATCCTCACCATCTACGCAGAGGGTGACAAAGATGTAGTGCAGGTGATGCGCCTGAACACTGCTGACAACTCGCTGTCACCGATGCACCCGCTTGACGCGCAGGCTGCCTATGAGCTGCTGCACCAGGACGACGGCTCGAAGTTGAAGGCCTACGCTGGGATGTTCGCTACCGTCCCTCTCGGCGCACAAGACTCCGCCCTGCGGATGCTGCATGGCCTGGTCAACGACCCCGTTGCTGCCCAGCAGGGTGCGAACCTGGCGCGTGGCCTGCTCGACGGCAACCCGACGAAGGTGCAGCAGTTGCAGGCTGCTGCCAACTGCCACCAGCTTGGCACCGCCTGGGCCTCCCTCTACAATCGCCTCGGCCAGTTCCCAGCGGCGGTTTCGGTAGCTAGCGAAGCAATCAAGCGCGGCGGGGCAGTAGCTGACCTCTGCTCGGCCTACCGCCAGCGGGGGCAAGCCTTCCACAGTCTCGGCGATGCCATGCGCTCTGCCGCCGACTATGCCCGTGCCACCGCTCTCTGCCCACCTGCTGCCCCGCTAGAGCAGGCTAACAAGCCTCCCACCGCCCAATCCCCTGCGCTGCCGATGCTTGCTGGGGTTGGAGCGGTGGTGGGCGGCGTACTGGTCATCCTCCTGGTCACAGGCGTGTTCAGCGGCGGGCGCAAGGCAGAGCAGTTCCTCGGTTATTGGCTGAACGTGGGGGGGGCGACCACCGCTCTGCCCAGCCTCGACATCCAAAGCGCGAATCAACGGATCACTGTCGCTGGGGCTTACGGGCGGGGGCAGGCGACCTTCGACGGCGGCAACCTGCACGCTACTCTGCGGGTACCCACCGCCAGCACACCCGTCGCCCTCGCCTACAGCGGCCTGCCAGCACCCGCCGCGCAAGTTACTAGCCATGACCTTACCCTCAGCCTGAATAGCACCGCTACGGAGCTACAGGTGGTGGATGCCAGCATGGGCGGGGCGATAGACCGCTTCCGCAAAGGTAGTCCCCCTGTGCTACGCCCCTCCGTCAGCCCTACTGCGGATCAGCCGCCCGCTATTACCCCGCCGATGCTCACTACCCGTGTTACCGTCATCAACCTACCGGCGACGGCTAGCCATACAGTACTGCCCAGAGCAACGGCTAGCGCAACCAGCACTGCTGCGGCCAGTGGGACTGCTACCCTTACCTCGTCGCCCACAGCCGCCGCCAGCAGGAGTGCTACCCTCACCTCGTCACCCACAGCCACCGCCAGCAAGACTATTACCCCGTCGGCTGGTGGCATTACTGGAACAAAGCAGACCGCAAGCCCCACCGTCACTCGCCAGTTCCGCACGTTCCCGACCCGCACTGCTACCCCATTCCGTCCGCCGCCGAACAATACTGTGCGACGGGCGACCGCCACTGCTACGCGCCAGCTTCCCGCCACGCCTGGTGGCACTGCCAGCGCAAGCGGGTTGGTGACGGCAACGGCTACCGCTCTCCTGCTCGATGTAGCTACTGCTGGCCTCGTACTTACGCCTACTGTCACTCCCGTGCTGGAACAAAGTAGCACGCCAACCGACACGCCGTCTAGCACGCTGACTGACACACCGCCCAGCACGCTGACTAGTACGCCAACCGATACCCTGACCCCTTTGCCACCGTCGAACAGCCCGCCACGCACCCGTGTTACCCGGCCTCCTCTACCAACCGCCCGCCCCAGCAGCACGGCAACTGCCCTCCCTACCTCCTCGCGCACGCCGAGCAGAACAGCTACTACCACCTTTACCCCTACCTCTACTGCGACAGCCAGCCCGACCAGCACGCCGACCGCCACCCCCTTGCCGATCCCCAATCGCATATCGCCCACTGATGGTGAGGTGTTGAACCAGGATAACACTGCTTTTAGCTGGAACGTGATCCCAGCCAGCGTCGTAGTGTATAACATCCGCGTGCAGAGGTTCAGCGGCGGGGTGTGGAACGACCTCTTTACGGCCAGCACTACTAGCAGCAGTTTTGTAGGTAGTACCCCCAGTGGCAGCAGCTACCGCTGGCTGATCTGGGCCACCCAGGGGACGAACCGCAGCCCCGATAGTAGCTGGTGGAACTTCAGCGTGATCCCTTGAGTGCGTATAGGCCTCGCCGCGGGTGGTAGCCAGTCGCTGGTTGACAAGCCTACCCCTCTTGTGCTACTATCCTGCTGCAAGGAGGGCGCAGCGATGGTGAAGGGGGAGGGCAAGCCGATCAGCCTGCCCGCACTCAACGAGCGGATGCTAGCTGCCTTGTGGAGCGCACAGGGGGG
>Ga0123336_10002066_pt1 | contig 17755 bp, 14 predicted proteins | sample SSSSmetaG_FD_96466 | JGI IMG/M metagenome (GOLD analysis project Ga0123336, IMG submission 96466) | Glacier valley bacterial and archeal communities from Borup Fiord, Nunavut, Canada, to study Microbial Dark Matter (Phase II) - ​SSSS metaG | ecosystem: Environmental > Aquatic > Freshwater > Ice... | reverse complement strand
TGAGCACCGGGGCCGAGGGTACCACAACCTGACAGGGCGCCTGGCCTCTGCTACGAGCCCGGCCCAGATGAGGATTCCGCTCCAGGGCCTTACGGGCGAGGACCTCTGCGTCGCGCTGCCGGGCCTGGCCCTCCAGGACGCGCGGCGCGTGGTCGCCCAGGTCCATCGCGACGAGGATCCTGCGACCCCCAGCTCCGGGATCCGCCGGAGCGCCCGCGAGTCGGTGCTGGCCGTGGGCTGGGTGCCGGCGCTCGAGATCGTCGCCGAGCGAGCGAGCCTCATCGACCCGTTCGTGAAGTACGCGCTGCGCACGGCCGACGGGCACGTCGTCGAGACGGTGCGCATTCCGCTCGAGCTCGCAGGTCGATTCTCGGTCTGCGTGAGCTCGCAGGTGGGATGCGCGCTCGGTTGCACGTTCTGCGCGACGGGCCGCATGGGCCTCACACGCAACCTCGAGACCTGGGAGATCGTCGAGCAGGTGCGCATCGTGCGCCGCGGCAGCGAGGGCCGGCGCGTCCACGGCGTCGTCTTCCAGGGCATGGGCGAGCCCATGGCGAACCTCGATCGCGTGCTCGCGGCCATCCGCGTGCTCAGCGATCCGAGCGCGCAGGCCATCGACGCGCGGAACATCACCGTGTGCACCTCGGGACTGCCGGCGGGCATCCGGCGGCTCGCGGCGGAGGCGCCGAAGGTGCGGCTCGGCCTCTCGATCGGCTCCGCGCGCAAGACGGTGCGGCGCTCGCTCATGCCCATCGACCGCGCCCACGGTCTCGCGACCGACGTGCTGGACGCGGCGGCCGAGCACGTATCGCTCACCGGGCTCGCGCCGCTCTGGGCGATCACGCTCCTCGCGGGCGTCAACGACACGCTGGAGGATGCGCACGCCCTCGCCGACCTCGTGATCGCCTTCCGCGCGCGCACCGGGGCGAGCCCGCGCCTCAGCGTCATCCCCTACAATGCGATCGACGAAGGACCTGCCGGCGAGGTCGACCCGTTTCTGCGCGTCAGCGACGCGAGCGAGGATGCCTTCCGCGACGCGCTCCGCGAGCGCGGGGTCTTCACGCACAAGCGCTACAGCGGCGGCTCGGACGTCGCGGCCGCCTGCGGCCAGCTCGCCGCGCGGGGCTGAGCCGTGATATTCCCGGGCGCGGGATGCGAGAGGCGCGGGGCACGAGGCGCACGCTGCAGGCGGCGCGAAGAGGCGCGGCGATGCTGGGCGTCGCCTCCGGCTTGCTCGCGGCGCGCGGGGCCGCGGCATCGCCCGAGGATCTCTTCGGCTACGGCGCGCGCACGAGCGCGATGGGGGCCACCGGTACCGCGCACGCCACCGGCTACGAGGCGGCGTGGCACAACCCGGCCCTCGCCTCGGTGGTGCGGACGCCCAAGCTGACGCTCGGGTACACCGGCGGCGTCCTCCGCCTCGACGCGCAGGGTGACGGTTTGCCGGGACGCATCTCCAGCGCGCCGGTGAAAGGCACCACCATCGGCGCGGAGATCCCGGTCCCGCTCGGCGGTCGCTTCGCGCATCGCGTGGGGCTCGCGCTCGCGTTCTACGAGCCGACCGACGTCGTGGTGCGCGGGCGCGTGCTCTATCCGGAGAAGACGCAGTTCCCGATGGTCGACAACCGCGCGCAGTCGGTGACCATCCGCGCCGCGCTCGGGGTGAACGTCGGCTACGGCATCCGGGTGGGCGTGGGCTTCGCCGCGCTCGCCGAGGTGGTCGGAACGGTGGTGGCCGCTACCGACGCCACGGGGCGCGTCGGCACGCGCGTCGAGGACCAGCTCGTCGCGACGTACGCGCCCGTGCTCGGCGCGACGTACGACCTGCCGTTGAACGGCCCCGCGCGCTGGCGCTTTGGCGCGACCTACCGCGGCGAGCAGACGGCACGCTTCGCCATCGTCATCGACGGTTCGAAGCTGAGCTCGCTGCAGATCCCGCTCTTCAACATCTCGGGGCTCGCGCAGTACGATCCCGCGCAGGCCGCGGTCGAGGTGGCGCGCAGCGAGGGCCTCGGCGTGCTCGCCGCGCAGGTCGTCTACAAGCACTGGGGCGCGTTCCCCGGCTTGCTCGAGCCCACCGTCGTGTGCAACGACGGCGGCGCCGGCGCATGCGGGCTCACGCCGCCGAAGATCGACTGGCACGACACGTTCGTGGTGCGCGTCGGCGCCGAGCAGGGCTTCGAGCTCGCGCGGGGCGCGGTGGCGCGCGCGCGCACGGGTGCGTTCTACGAGACCACGCCGCTGCCGAGCGAGATCCCCGGCTCCGAGGCCTACGACGCCGGCGTGAAGGGCGTCGTGACCGTGCCCACGCGCTACTTCGACAGCAACCGGCTCGCGCTCACCGTGGGCGCCGGGCTCGCGCTCTCGAAGCCGCTGCCGCCCATCGACCTCGACGTGTTCGCGCAGTACCACGTGCTGCTGCCGCGCGCCGTCACGTCGGTCGACGGCAACGGCGGCGCGCTCAGCCGCGGTGAATCGTCCGGGCACATCACGGTGATCGGCATGACGGCCGGGGTGCGGTTCTGATGGCGCGCCAGCGTCACGCCGCGGCGCTGCTCGGTGGCGTTCTCGCGCTCGCGGTTTCGCTTGCCCCCCGCGCCGCGCGCGCCAACCCGCCCGACACGTACGGCTTCGGCTCGCGCGAGACGGCGATGGGCAACGCCGTCGCCGCCGAGACCCGCGGCGTGGCCGCGAACTACTACAACCCCGCGGCGCTCGCGCGGTCGCGCGGTCTCGAGGTATCCATCGGCTACTTCCGCGCGAACCACTACCTGGAGATGAACGGGCGCGACAACGGCGTCGACCCGGTGAAGGGCATCAACGCCGGGCTCGTCGCGCCGGGGCGGCTCCTCGGGATCCCGTTCGCCTTCGGCCTCGGCCTGCACCTGCCCGACGACCGCATCTCGCGCGTCCGCGCGCTCCGCCAGGAGCAGCCGCGCTGGGAGCTCTACGACAACCGTAACCAGCGCCTCTACCTCGCGGCGAACCTCGCCATCGAGCCGTTCCCGTGGCTGCAGATCGGCGGCGGCCTCTCGTTCATGTCGTCGACGCGCGGCCAGCTGAACATCTCGGGCGCTGCGAACGTCCTCCAGCCCGACGAGTCGCAGCTCCGGCACGAGGTCGACGCCGATCTCACGGCCATCCGCTATCCGCAGGCGGGCATCCGCATCATCCTCTCCGAGGACGTGGCGCTCGCCGCCGTCTACCGCGGGGAGTTCCAGCTCGGCCTCGATCTCGGCGCGCACCTCCAGGGCGACATCGTCGGGCTCACGACGGCGCTCTACGACCTCGAGACCCACAGCGTGAACAACTTCCTGCCCCAGCAGCTGGTGTTTGGCGGCTCGTGGAAGCTCGCGAAGAACGTGCGCGGCACGTTCGACGCGAGGTGGATCAACTGGTCGGCCTATGTTTCTCCGGTGGCGCGCCTCGACGTGCTGCTCGACATCCCGCCTCCGTCGGGCGGCTGGCCGTCCACCATCACGCCCCCGCAGACGCCCGCCGCGACGCGCATCGTCCCCCTGCGCATGCACGACCGGATCATCCCGCATCTCGGCGTGGAGTGGCGCGCGTACGGCTCGCGTCGCCTCGAAGGCTTCGTGCGCGGCGGCTACGAGATCTCGAAGACGCCCATCGAGCCGCAGACGGGGCTCACGAACTACGTCGACCGCGATCGCCACACACTCTCGCTGGGCCTCGGCGCCACCGCGCGCAGGCTCGCGAAGGAGCTGCCCGCCTCGCTCTCGCTCGACGTGCACGCCGCGATCAGCGAGCTCATCGAGGACACGACGAAGAAGGCGAGCGCGGCCGATTTCGTCGGCGACTATTCGGCGCACGGATACATCGTGAACCTCGGCCTGATGCTCACCGTCGCCTTCGACGGCTGGGGAGCGCCCACCAAGGAGGAGCCGTGAGGCGCAGCTGCGCGATCCTGCTCCTCGTGGCGCTCGCCGCGTGCGCCACCACCGGCGTGAGCGGGGAGGGGGACCGCAACCTGCCGACGGTGGGGGTCGGGCCCTTCCGCAAGCTCGCCGCCGACGAGGTCCGCGAGATCGCGCCGTTCGTGTACGACGACCGCCTTGCGCTCTACCGCGAGCCCGCCGTCGTCGCCGACGGCGCCGCGACGCTGCTCTACGTGGTCGCGAAGCGCGACGGCCGCGACGTGATCGTGCGCACCCGCGCGGAGGACGGCCGCGCGTTCTACGGCTCGACGAGCGACTTCGGAAAAACCGCGCCCGTCGTGCTCACCGCGGATCAGGCGTGGGAGGGGACGTCGGTATCGGGGCCGTTCGTGCTGCGTACGGCCGCCGGCTTCGTCCTCTACTACGCGGCGGCGGGCGGGATCGGCAGCGCGCGCTCGAGCGACGGCCTCACGTTCCAGAAGGACCCGGGGCCGCTGCTCGCGCGTGATCCCGGCTCGGCCTGGGAGAGCACCGAGGTGCGCGCGCCTTCGGCGTACGTCCTGGCGGGCGGGCGCGTTCGTCTCCTCTATTCGGCCGGCACGTCGATCGGTGAGGCCGAGAGCACGGACGGTGGTGCGCATTTCGCGCGGCTCTCCTCCGCGCCCATCCTGGGGCCCGCGCCCGATGCGGCGCCGGGCTCGCTGCTGCCGCACGAGAAGCCGCCGTTCGACACCGCGCGCGTCGCCGACCCGTGCGCGTCGCTCGAGACGACGCCGGTCGGGCGCCCGCATCTGCGTGTTCTCTACACGGGTTACGACGGCGCGGGAGTGAGCGCGATTGGCTACGCGGGGCGCTTCGGCGATCAGGGCCCGCTCGAGCGCCAGCCCAACCCCATCTATTCGGTGGGCGCGAAGGAGGCGGCGCCGGCGCTGCTCCAGACCGGCGATACGTCGTACCTCTACGTGCAGCAGGACCGCCGCGTCGACGACAAGCTCTCGTACACCGCCATCGCCGCGGCGTACGCGCCGGGGACCGCGCATCTTCCCACGCCGGCGGAGTTTCCGAGCAGCCCCTGACCGAGCTGGTGGCGGGGCTCGATTCGCCTCGGCGGGCCGCCGCAGAGTGCTACGTTTTTACGACATGCTCGTGGGGCTCATTCTCGGCGTCATCTTCGTCACGCCGCTCGTGCTCACGTACCTGTTCGTGATCCGGTGGGCCGACCGCTTCGAGCCGGAGCCCTGGTGGCTGATCGCCGTGGCGTTCATCTGGGGCGCGATCTTCGCGACGCTGGGCGGCGGCATCACGTCGTCGATCGCGTCGAAGATCACGAGCGATCTCCTCGGCGCCAGGCCCGAGGAGATGGACGTCATCGGCGCCACCGTCTTCGCGCCCGTCTTCGAGGAGGGCTTCAAGGGCCTCGGCGTCTCGCTGATCGCGCTCGCGAGCGCGCTCGGCCTGCGCGAGCTCGACGGCCCGCTCGACGGCGCGATCTATGGCGGCGTCGTCGGCCTCGGCTTCACGCTCACCGAGGACATACTCTACGTCGCGCACCAGTTCGCCACGAGCGGGTTCGGCGGCTTCGTCTTCTTGCTCTTCCTGCGCACCGTGCTGCTGGGGCTCTCGCACTGCACGTTCACTGCCTGCACGGGGCTCGGGTTCGGCATCGCCAGCGAGGCCAAGAGCTGGTGGCTCAAGGTCTTCGCGCCGGTCTTCGGCTTTGGCTGCGCGATGCTCAAGCACGCCATGCACAACGCGCTGCCCACGATCGGCGGCGGTGTCGGCCTCGTCATGATGCTCGTCATCTCCTGGGGCATCGACCTCCTGTTCTTCCTGTTGCTCGCGCTCCTTGTGGTGCGAGACCGCACCATCGTCATCCGCGAGCTGTTCAACGAGGTCGGCAACCTGCTCCACCCGCAGGAGCTTCAGCTGGTCTCGAGCTATTTCACGCTGGGCTTGAAGAACTGGTCCGTCCTCTTCTCCGGCGGCTGGCGCGCCTTTCGGCTCCGCCGAAAGAAGCAGCTCCAGCTGGTGGAGCTGGCCTTCGTGAAGAGCCGCCGCCGCCGCGGCGAGGGCGGCGCGGACCTCGATCGCAAGGAGGCGGAGCTTCGCCGCGACATCAGCACGGCGAACCGCCAAGGCGTGTGGATCGGCAGCTGAACGGCGCCGCGCGAGGCCGCGGTCGGCAGTCCGCGGAAGGGCGTCGCGCAGGGCCCCCGCGGGTCCCGGCCCATCCTCCGAATGGTGAAGACCATCAACGAGCGGTGCGCATCGCGCTGTCGCCGCGCGCAGTGATCTGACACGAACGCCCTGGTTTCACGCGCGCGCATTCCCGCGATCCCCTACAAAAGCGCGGGATTCGCGGGCGGCACATGCGTTGCAAAGTACTGCTTCATGAGTCGTCGAGACGCCCTGCTCTGGGCGGTACCGGCGCTGGCTGCGCTTGCGTGTGGAAGCGCGCAAGACGCCAGTGGCCTCCGTGCCGCCGATGAATCGCCCGCCGCAAGCCCCGGATCGTCGAGCGGCGGCGCCGCGGCGCCCACCGAGCCCGCACCCGAGAAGGAGGTCGAGTCCGACTACGAGGCGCCCGTCGCCACCGGGCACTTCGTGTGGATCGCGAACCCGAAGAGCGGGCGCGTCGCCTATGTCGATGCAGCGACGCTCCAGGTGAAGACCGTCGAGGCCGGCAACGCGCCCACGTTCGTGGCGAAGGTGCCTGGCCAGACCGACGACACCACGCTCGTCCTCAACGTGCTCTCGAACGACGCGACGCTCCTGCGCGCGACGAGCACCGGTATCACCACGAAGCGCTTCGAGGTCGCGCCGCTCGCCAACAGCCTCGCGTTCTCCGCGGACGGTCGCTTTGCGATCGCCTGGGGCGATGCGCTGAAGGCGAAGACCGTCGCGCCCAAGACCCAGGGCTACCAGGACCTGACGGTCCTCGACCTCGTCTACGGCACCTCGACGGTGCTCGCGGTCGGCTATCGGCCGGTCAAGGTCGGCTTCGCGGCGGGGCAGGCCCGCGCCTATGCCGTCACGCAGGACGGCATCGCGATCCTCGACCTCTCGGCGGCGCCGCTGGTCGTGAAGAACGTCGCGGTCTCGGATACCCCGAACGACGATCCGGGCTCGCGCGACGTCTCGGTCACGCCGAACGGCAACCTCGCGCTGATCCGGCGCGACAACTCCGCGGCCGTGACGGTGGTCGCGCTCGACACCGGGACGCGCGTCGACGTCACGCTCCCCGCCGCGGTCACCGACCTCGACCTCGACGACGTCGGCACCCGCGCCGTTGCCGTCATGCGTTCCACCGCGCAGGTCGCAGTGCTGCCGATCCCCGGCGTGCTCGCCGCGCCCACGGTCTTCACCACCGTGACCGTGACCGGTGAGACCATCGGCTCGGTAGCGCTCTCGCCTGGCGGCACGAAGGGGCTCCTCTACACCAACGCCTCCGCCGTAGAGCGTGTCACCATCCTCGACCTCGCGGTGCAGCCGCCGCCGTTTCGCACCGTGCGCCTCTACTCGCCGGTGCTCGCGGTGTTCAGCTCGCCGAACGCCGCGCACGCCGTGGTGCTGCACGATCAGACGACCGGCACGGGCGGCAATCCTGGCAGCCCGGGCGCCTTCAGCATCGTCCCGGTCGCGGCCACGCTCCCCGCGAAGATCGTCGCCACGCTCGCGCCGCCGGCCGCCGTCGCGGTGACGAACGACCGCGCGATCATCGCCGAGCGCGACGACAGGACGAAGGTGTTCGGCGCGTACCTGGCGCGCATGCCGCAGCTGATGGTCGAGCGCTACGCGCTCGCGAGCCCGCCCATCGCGGTGGGCGTGGTGGAAGGGGCGAAGCGCGCGTTCATCGCGCAGCAGCATCCCGACGGTCGTCTCACCTTCATCGACCTCGATACCGGTGTCGCGCGCACGCTGACGGGCTTCGAGCTGTCCTCCCGCGTCGTCGACGGGAGCAAGCCATGAGCCGCACGATCCTCGTTCTCTCGGCCCTGCTCGCGACCGCTGCGGCCTGCGGTGATCGTCCCGCCCGCTTCGACGCGCCGGTCGGCACCATCCAGGCGTTCGGCCTCGACGACGCCGTCATCGTCCTCGACAACGGCGCGAATCGCGCCGTCGGCATCAGCCCCATCGCGGATCAGGAGATCGATCGCTGGAGCGTCGGCATCGGCAAGGGCGTGGTCCGCGCCGAGGCTTCCATCGACGGGCAGCGCCTCTTCGTCCTCTCCACCGGTGACGTCACGCGCAAGAAGGGCAGCGACGAGAAGCCGAGCCTGACCGTCATCGAGCACGGTACGGCGCGCCGCTTTCCGCTGGAGTCACCCCACTCCGGGCTCTCCATCGATCCGCTCGGGCGCTGGGTGGCGATCTTCGCCGCGCCCGCGACCGCAGGCGTCACGGCGCAGGCGAGCTTCGTCGAGAACCCGAACGAGATCGTCCTCGTCGATCTCACCGCGCCCGTCGAGACAGCGGTCACGCCGCGAACGCTGCGCAGCTTCGGAGGCTTCCCGCAGCGCGTCTCCTTCACGCCGCAGGTCCTGCTTCCGGGCGGACCCCGGCGGCTGATGGTGGTGGAGACGGACCAGGACGTCGCGCTGCTCGACCTCGACAACGTGCGTACGACGCCGCAGCGTCCCGAGATCACCGTGCGTCTCACGAGCGGCACGAGCTCGCTCCCGAACCGGCCCGGTGGCATCGTGGTCGACGACGGCGATCCAGCGCGCAACGACGACACGCGCATCGGGATCCGCCTCGAGAACAGCTCCAGCGTCGTGGCGCTCACCCTCGTCCCCGCCATCCCGGGCGCGAAACCCGAGGACCCCGCACAGGTGCCGAACGACTTTCGCGCCGACGTGAACCTCGCCGACGTCGGCGGCGTGCCGGGCGACATCGTCTTCGTCCGCACCGACGTCGGGCTGCGCCTCGCCGCCATCGTGCCCACCACGAAGACGGCGGTGCTCGTCGACCTCGACACCAGCATCACCACCAACGTCGATCTCCCGGAGCCGTACGCGAAGATCTCGCTCATCACGAAGGTGGTGGGCGGGACCGGCGGCGACACCGCGCTGCTCTACGGCACGGCCGGCTCGCGCGGCGTCGCGTTCTGGTCACTCGGCCGCGCCACCGGGACGCCGTATCGCTCGGTCGAGGTGGTCTCGCTCGCCACCGCGATCGGCTCGGTGCTGGACGTCCCGCCGCCGCGGCCCGAGCTGAAGGTCCTCCAGGGCAGCGGCGCGAACGCGTTCTACGTCCTCAACCTCGCCACGCGCACCGCCTCGCCGCTCACCACGCTGGGGAGCGCCTCGCTCCTCGTCTCGCGTGACGGGTTGCGCCTCTGGGCGTACGAGAAGGGCCGCTCCAACCTCGCGCAGGTCGCGCTCGGCGATCTCCATCCCTTGCCCCTGCCGCTCGATCGTCCGATCGAGGCGGTGTTCGACGTGTCCCGCGGCGGCGGCGGACGCGCGCTGGTGGCGCTCGACGTGCGTGGCGCCGGCGGCGTCACCGTCCTCGATGCGCTCGCGCCCGACACCGCCGCCTCGCGCTCCTATTACGGCCTTCTCCTCGAGGATCTCTGACATGAAGCTCGCACTCACCAGCCTGCTCGCGACGGCGCTCCTCGCGGCCCCGCTCGCCGCCCACGCGCAAGACGAGGCGCCTCCTCCTCCGCTCGCCGCGCCGCCCGTCCCGGTGCTGACGCCTGCAGCGCCGGCCTACGAGGAGGCGGCGCCGCCGTCGAAGGCGACGCCGCACTACGACTACCTGCGCTTGGGCCTGGGCTTCCGGATCGGTTACATCCCCGATCCTGGGTTCGACACCTTCGCCTCCAGCGACGTCCTTGCGCAGATGTCGCTCGAGGGAACGTATGCATTCTACACGCAGGGCAAGCTCGCCATCGCTGCGGGAGCGGCCTGGGACATCGGCTCGCGCTCGTCGGGGGCGCGCGGCTTCGATACGCGCCTCACGGTCAACCGCCTCACCGTTCCGGTCGCGGCGCGCTGGTACTTCACGCCGTGGCTCGACGGCTTCGTGCGGGTGGCCCCCGGGGCCGTTGGCTACGTCGCGCGCGTGCAGGATCCGTCCTCCGGGGCGACGCTCGAGGACGCCCCGTGGGCGTTGGCGGCCGATCTCAGCGCCGGCGCGACGCTCCGCCTCGCCGGCAGCAGCGATCACAGCGTTCGCCGCGCGCGCCTCTGGCTCACCGGCGAGGGCGGCTACGGCCTCACCGGGAGCCGCGCGCTGCGCCCGCGACCCGACCGCGACGAGGCCGATGTGCTCGGCTCCGACGCGTCGACGCGGGTCGGCTCCCTCGCCGTGAACGGCGGGTTCTGGCGCGTGGGCCTCGCCGTCTCGTACTAGCGCGCGATCAGCGCGCGAGCGCGTTCGCGGCGCCGGAGATGCGGACCTGCGACCAGGCCTTCTGGGCCTGGATGCTGGACGGCGCGGTCGCCGACTGCGGAGCCGAGGGGACGACGAGCACGCCGCCGGGGAGGTGGTCGTACGGGAAGAAATGCGCGGTATGCGTGCCTACCGTCTGGCCCGAGGCCGAGATGAACGTGGCGACGCGCGAGTGGCTCGAGGTCGGCGCTTCAATGAGCTCGACGTCGCCGCCCCACGCAACGGTGCCGTCCGCCTCGAGCGTGGCCATCCGGTACGTCTGCGGAGCGCCCGCGCTGGGCGCGCTGGGCGCCTGCGCCGCGCCGCCTGCCGAGGCCTTGCCTCCGTTAACCGCAGCGATGCGGTCGAAGAGCGCCTTGAACGTGTAGTCGCTGACCCACTCGTTCGGGCAGTAGCCCATCATGTCCTTGCCCTTGGTCGGGCTGAGGAGCGTCTTCTCGAGAATGTTATAGCCCCAGACGCCGATGCTGCCGCCGGTGTACGGGAAGTCCGGATCGATGCCCTGCGCGCCGCCGCACGGCGCGTGCTCGCGGCCGTGCGCGTGGCCGACCTCGTGCGCCGCGGTGTTCGCCGCGTCCTCGCCGGGGAAGCCGACGCCGACGCTCGCGCGGAGGAACGCGGTGTTCGGGCTGTCGACGACGGTGCTGAGGCCCGTCACGCAGCCACCGCCGCAGAACGAGTTGAACGAGGTCTTGGGCGCGAACGCGCCGTAGTAGTAGACGTCCGGCGCCGCGCCGTCCGCCTTGCGGAGGTTCGTGACCGCGTTGAGCACCGCGGAGAAGCCCGAGCCGTTCGCGGAGATCGCGCTCGCGTACGACCAGGGGGCGCGCGTCTTGATGTCGATCTCGGTGGCGGGGTAGCGGGCCATGAAGACCTGCTTGTAGAGATCCATCTGCGTCGCGCTGACGTCGGGGAGGCGACCCGAGCCGTCTGCGTCGTACTGCACGGGGACGACGACGATCTTGAGCTTACCGGACGCCTCGTTCTCGAGGGCCTGGACGCCGCCGTCCTTCGGAAAGCGTGAATCGACGGCGCCCTTGGGGACCACGCCGGTCGTCGAGGTGAGGAGCACCTGGTACGTCACGCCGGCCGCGAGGCTCTCGGCAGGGACCTCGAAGTTGAACGTCGACGCCGCGGCCTCGTCGGTGGAGTCCGCGGAGATGGTCTTGGTGTCCTTCAGCCCGGGCAGGCGCGTCGTGCCGTCCACGAGGCGGAGCTCGGCGGTGACAGGACCGGCCGCGTAGCCGGCGCCCTTCGTCACGAAGACGCGCACGAGCGCGGGGCGTCCGGTCACGACCGGCGCGTTGCGCTTGGTCTTGCCGACGGCCACGCCGTCGGTGACGACGGGGACCTTCACGGCCTGGAAGAACGCGACCTCGGAGATCGCGAGGCCCTTCACGAGGGGCGGCGCGGGGGTGTCCTTGCTCGTCGGATCGCCCGTCATGCTCGGATCGGGCGTGTTGGCCGCGGCGTCCGGCGTCGTCGTCTCGTCGGGCGGAGCCTCGCCGGGGACCGTCTTGTAGATCGTCGTGGTACCCGAGCAGGCCGCGAGGCCGGTCAAGAGCGCGAGGGCAACGAGTCCGTTCGATCCGATCGTTCCTGTCCGCATGGCATCTCCCCTTCGTGGCTCTCGCTCGCGGCGGTCCGCTGAAGCCGGAGTTGTGCCTCCTTCTGGAGGGCACGACTACGGCTCGTTCGGGTGTTCATCCTTTCCAGGTTGGAAAAGGATGTGATCTGGATCAAGAATCGACCGTGGTCGAGCGTGCCCCAGCCCGCGCCTCGTGTTCGTAGCACTGGGTCCCACGTTAGTCAGCCCAATTTCAATATCAATTCGCAGGTTTAGGGTCGCGCGAATCGTGCAGTGAGTCTGGAATCCTTGGTTACTGACTCCCACCCGCGTCGGGCTTTCCCGAGCGATTGGGCGCCCATGTAGCCTCGATGGCCACCGCGGGGAGTCCGGCGTCCTTGCCAGCGGGGAACGGGCTCGCCCGGAGCGGCGCGACGATGCACTCGAGCGCGTTGGCCGCGACGGCGCCCCCCGGCGCGAAGCGGATGTCGCTGATCTCCGCGTTGCCACGCGGTCCCGCGATCGCGACGAGCGACGCTGCGCCGGTGGCGAGCGCGCCGCTCGTCTCGAGGCGTTGCGCGCAGCTCTCGAGCTCGTCGGCCACGCGATCGACGACGCGCCGCGCGTCGGCGTCGTCCACGAAGTGCGCGCCGAGCAGGCCGACGGCGCCGTGAGGCCGGCGCGCGACGTAGGCGTAGCCCTCGCCCCGCCTGGGGTCGGCGGGGCCGGCCGCCGCGGAATCCGGCTGGGGACCGCGTTGATCGCGCGTCTCGGGCACGACGTCGCGCCCCGTGGCCGGGCACGCGGCCGCCCCTAGCGCAAGTCCGGCTGCGACCGCGATCTGTGCAGAGTACACGTTACGCGAGCAGCTGCTTCGCGATGACGAGGCGCTGGATCTGCGCGGTGCCCTCGTAGATCTGGAGGATCTTCGCGTCGCGCATCAGCTTCTCGACCGGGTATTCCTTGACGTACCCATTGCCGCCGAAGACCTGGACGGCGTCGACCGCGGAGGCCATCGCGGCGTCGGCGCCGTACGCCTTCGCGAGGCTCGAAGTGAGCGGGTCGCGAATGCCCTTGTCGAGCGCCCACGCCGCCTTGTGAACGAGGAGCCGCGTCGCGTGGATGCGGATGGCCATCTCCGCGAGCATCGCCTGCACGAGCTGGTGGTTCGCGATGGCGGTGCCGAACGCCTTGCGCTCCTTCGCGTAGGCGACCGACTCGTCGAGGCAGCGGCGCATGAGGCCGACCGCGATCGCGCCGATGTCGGGGCGCGTCTGGTTGAAGGTCTCCATCGCCACCTTGAAGCCGTGGCCGGGGGGCGCAAGCACCTGCGCGACGGGCACGTGCACGCCGTCGAGCATGACCTGCGCGGTGTCGCTCGCTCGCTGCCCGAGCTTGTCCTCGTGCTTGCCGACGGTGAGGCCTTTTGCGTCCCGATGGACGATGAAGGCGCCAATGCCCTTGTGCTTGAGCTCGGGGTTCTCGGTGGCGAAGATGACGTAGAACGACGAGAGGTTCGCGTTCGTGATCCACGCCTTGGTGCCGGTGAGCACGTAGCTGCCGTCGGACTGCTTCACGGCGCGCGTCTGCATTCCAGCGACGTCGCTCCCGGCGGCAGGCTCGGTGGTGGCGTAGCTCACCAACGTGGGCTCGCTCATCAGCCAGCCGAAGTACTTCTTCTTCTGCTCCTCGGAGCCGGCGAGCTTGATGGGCGTGAGGCCCAGCGTGTTCGCGGTCATGCTCGTCTGGATGCCGCTGCAGCCGTAGGCGAGCTCCTCGGTGATCATCGCCGAATCGAGGTCGCTCAGGCCGGGCCCGCCGTACTCCGACGGGAGCGTCGGGTTGACGAGGCCGATCTCCCACGCCGCCTTGAAGACGTCGCGCGGGAACTCCGACTTGCGGTCGCACTCTGCGGCCACGGGGATGATGCGCTCCTTCGCGAAGCGGCGCGCGGTGTCGATGAGTGCTTTCTGCTCCTCGGTGAGCTCGAAGTCGATCATGCCACCTCCTGCCATGGGCGCCCGCGAGCGGCAACGGCGGCGCGTGGCTCAACCGATGCGCCGTCCGATCTCCGCGTGGAAGTGGGCATTGCTGTGCTCGAACGCGCCGAACACCACCTCTGCCTCGTTGGTGCCCGAGGCGAGGCGAGCGTCTCGATGGTGCGCTTCGGGAAGACGTTCCGCAGGTGCGGGCCGACCGGATCGACCAGGCCGAGATTGTCGAAGAAGATGGGGTAGATCGTCTCCTCGTGCGCCATCCGCAGGTGGTACGCCTCGAGGAAGACGTCGATCGCTAGCTTCCAGTCGAGCGCGCGCGTGAACGTGCGCGGCGCGTAGACGTGCGAGGAGGCGAGGCCGAAGCTCTCGAGATTGTCCGCGAGCGGACCGAGCCAGGCGCGTGCGTCCAGCCGCGCGCGCCTCGGCCTCGCTCGCCGCGCGCGAGGGGCGGGCCCAGACGAGGCCGCCGGCCTCGCCCGCCGGGACGCGCCCGAGGCCGCGGCCGCTGCGATCGATCCCGGCGAAGCCCTCGTCGTGCGGGATGCCGAGCAGGTGACCGTCGCGCGCGTACGACCACGCATGGTACGGGCGGACGAACGCCTTCTTCTCGTGGCCGCAGGGCACGTCCTCCACGCGCGTGCCGCGATGGCGGCAGACGTTGAGGAACGCGGACACCTCCCGGTCGTCGCCGCGGACGACCAGCAGCGGGTGGGAGCCGTGGGCGACCTGGACAGGCAGCTCGCGGAAGAGGTAGGTCACGACCTGGGGCGCCCCGCAGGTGAACTTCGCTTTAGGTGCATTATGCACGTGAATGCTCGCAGTCCGGAACTTCACGCCTGCTTGCGCGAGCTCCGCCTCGCACCCCTCCACGTGCTCGGGCGGCTTGAGCACGTAGTCGTCGTCGGGGTCGAGGTTCGCGTGGGCCACGGGCCGCCGCACGATCGCGGGTCTCGCGACGGGCGCCTCGACCTCCGCCGCGCCGGGCGGCGGGGGAAGGGAAGGGGCAGGAGCGGCGGCCACGACGGGCGCGCCGATGGCCGTCCGGGGAGCCGTCGCGGTCGGCGCGGGGGCGGGGCGCGCTGCACGCGCCGCCGAGGGGCGCGCTGCACGCGCCGAGGCGCGTCACTCCGACCGCCAACGCCCGCCTCGCGCGCATCGGGTAACGACCGCGCGCGTGTGGCGCCGCGCGCGTGTGGCGCCGCGCGCGTGTGGCGCCGCGCGCGCGGCGTTACTCCGAGCGGCGCTTCGCGCGGTCCGCCATCTGCTGGCGCGCCGCCTTGCCGCCCAGCACCCATCCGATCACGATCCCCACCAGCAGCACCACCGGGATGAAGATCACGTGCTCCGACGTCGGCAGCTCCATCAGCTCGCCCCGGCCGTCGCCTTCTTTTCCGCGTTCGCCGCCGCGCGATCGATCGTCCGTTCGAGGTCGTCGAGGCGCTCCGCCAGCGTCGCCTGGCGGCGCCACTGGAAGAAGATCCACGCCATGAGGATGAGCCAGATCGCCGCGTACGCCTCGACCACGAGGGTCGGCCCGCTGAACTGCTCCACGCTCGGGTCCACCGCCGTGAACTCGGTCGAGCGATCGGGGGGCGCGCTCGGCGACGCCGAGACCGCGGGCAGCGGGTCGTAGTGAATCAAGGCGGTGCTCATGTTTCCGTCCGATCGTCGAGGCCGAGGTCGATGGCGTCCTCCTCCGCGTGCGCGATGCGGCTGCGCACCAGCTCGAGGCGGACGCGCGACCAGATCAGCATCAATGCGAAGAGCGTGAAGGCGACCATGCCGAGCGCGAAGGCGATCTTCATGTCCGGATGCTGCAAGCCGCCGCCGCCCTTGCGGTTGACGACGGGGTGCAGGCCGCCCCACTTCTGGACGCTGAAGTGGATGATGGGGAGGTTCGCGCCGCCCAGGATGCCGAGCGCCGCCGCGAACTTCCGCTCGCCCGGACCATCCCCCGAGAAGCTGCGGAGCACGACGTACGCGACGTAGATCAACCAGCTCAGCACCGTGGTGGTGAGCTGCGGGTCCCACGTCCAGAAGTAGCCCCACGACTTCGCCGCCCACAAAGGACCGGTGACGAGCACGACCGCGCCGAACACGATCGCCGCCTCGGCCCCCGCGCGCCCGAGCGCATCACGCGCGTCGTTCGGCTTGAGCAGATACATCACCGAGCCAACGAAGCAGGCGGCCGCGCCGAGGTACATCGCGTACGCGCTCGGAACGTGGAAGTAGAAGATCTTCTGCACGAACCCCATACGCGCCTCGACGGGCGCCTTCAGGAACGTCCAATGGATCGTCAGCAGGAGCAGCACCGTCGTGACCGCGAGGAGCGGCACGAAGAGCTTGTCCCAGCGGCCTCCGGACTTGCGCGCGAGGGTGGTCACCGTGTGATGAACCTAACACGCGCCTCAGATCACTTCTTCCAGGACTTCTTGGCCTCTTCGGCCTTCGCCTTGATGGCCTCGTCGAGCTCCTTGGCGTACGCCTCGAGCGCGGGGTTGCCGCGGTCCATGTGCATCGCCATCACGAGCTGCAGCTTCGCCTGCTGCGGATCGCCCTTCTTCGCGAGCTCCTCGACGCGCAGCACGAACGGACGCGCGTTGGGGTTCCGGACCTTGTCGCTCAGGCGATTGCCGAGCCCGCCCGCGGTGTTCGGGGGCGCCATCGAGTGCGAGCGCGGACCGTCGGCGTCGACGATGAGGTTCTCGGGTCGGAGGATGCCGTTCGCGAGCGCCTCGTCGTAGCGGAAGCGTAGCTGCTGATCGGAGAGCACGCGGTACGCCTCGGTGCCGCGCCGGAAGATGTAGCCAATCGCCGCCTGCTCGGTGGGGTGCCGCCAGTGATGCGAGTCGGGGTGGAACGACTCGGCGAATGCGTGGAACGCGTCACGCACGGCATCGTGCGTCGCGGTCTTCTCGACGCGGAACAGCTCGTAATACGAGATCGAGTCCAGCGCCGCGAGCCACTGCCGGATCGCATCTCCGTCCATCGCGGAGCTCAGTGCGGACCGCGCGTCTGCTCGCCGACCACGGGCTGCTGAGCAAACCGGTTGATCATCATCACGACGGACGACTCGTCGGCGACGCCCACGAGCTGCAGCGTCGCGCGCGCCTCTTGCCCGGTCTGCACGTCGCGGGCGCGGATGCGGAGCGTGCCGTCGGCGTCGACCTCGAAGGTCACCGCGACGACCACCTCGCCACGCGGCGCGGGGCGCAGGCCGGAGAGCTCCACCTCGCCGAGGAACGTGTTCTGCGGGAAGAGGCTGCCCTCGCCCTGACCCACGCGGACGCGCACGGTGGTCTGCATGTCGCGACCGGTCGCGAAGCGGCGCGTGCGCTCGCACGGGATCTTCGCGTTGCGCGGGATGATCGTGTCGGTGTAGCCGCCGGCGGTCTCCACGACGAGGCCCCGGGGCGTGACGTCGACGAGGACCGGCGCAGCGAAGCCGATCTGCTGCTGGGGGGCAGGGTATCCCTGTTGCTGCGGCCCACCGAGGATGACCGCGGTGTTCGGGTTGTTGAGCGAGGCCATCGCGTTCACGTCGAGCGGCGCATCGGGCGGAGCCGAAGGGTACGCGCCGAATGCGGGCGGCTGCGACCCGTGGAGCGGGGGCCCCTGGTTGTACGGCGGCGGCTGCGACGGGTACTGCTGCTGCTGCGGCGCCTGCGGCGGGATCGACGGATACGGCTGCTGGAAGCCGTGCGGTGCCTGCTGCTGCGGTTGCTGCTGCGGCGGCGCGCCGAAGCCGCCGAGCTGCGCCGTCTGCGGAGCGGGCACGCCGCGCGGGGAGAGCGAGGGCACCGACTGGAACGCCGGGCTCTGCGGTTGCTGCTGCGGCGGGGGCGGCGGCATCTGCGGAGACATCTGCGTGCGCGCCGCGGGCTGCTTGAGAC